>JAALOO010000015.1_pt1 | contig 154786 bp, 110 predicted proteins | sample 7257641 | NCBI WGS metagenome assembly JAALOO01 (sample SAMN14085613, study PRJNA598686) | mite metagenome | biome: ENVO:01001000; feature: ENVO:01001002; material: ENVO:01001226; isolation source: single female mite from University of Michigan culture on fish food culture... ...
GAGAGAGAGAGAGAGAGAGAGAGAGAGAGAGAGAGAGAGAAAGAAAGAAAGAAAGCTGGATGAGCCTGAGCTGGGAACGAGCAGTCGGCAATAATTTGCCTCAGCCAGTGATGGCAACTGATTTGATGACCGGCGTCAAATAAGATGTGACTGTTGACTGCTGGCTCACTGGCTCAGCCAGGGCACTGCCAGATTAGTGTGTGAAATTTGACCCAAGAATTGTGGACAGCACTTGGCAGTGCCAGGGCTGTCGGCTTGCCGAGGTTTCCAGCACTTGATGCGCTGAGGAGAACACGGGCAGGGCCACTTGTCAAATGATGACAAGTGGGGCTCCAGTGGCTAAGTGCACCAGCTAGATGCACAGGCACACACAATCGTCAATTGATCGGCTGTGATTGCACACACTCAGCAATTGGCCTCCTAGCTTTTCATGACCGTTCTCTTTCTCACTGCTCCAACACTACTCTGCCATTTGGTCACTTTTGCTGTCAAGCAGCCCTCGATTAGCTTCGTTTCACTCTGTCTTTACGACACGTGTGTGCTCCTTTCATCTTTCGCTGAATTGGGCTAATTTATGCTTTGTTTTAAAGTTCACTCTATTCTTCTATCTCCCTCTTTTCTCTGTTGTTGTTGCTGTCGCTGCTGCTGTGTCTGCTGAGTCTGCTGAGAATTGGTCTACTAACAAGGGCGCGATTCAAGTTGACTGAGCAGAGAATGCGATGAGAGCCTGAGGATTAGTGTCCGCAGTGTCTGTGCTCTGAGCTTTGTCAGCCAGCCAGCTAGCCTTCGTTAGTTTCGGTAGTTTCTGGCTGCCATTTTAATTTGGGCCCGACATGGCATTATTATGGTAATACGATATACACCGTCAGCCCATTAGGCTACCCTTGTTGCCAAGATTGCCTTCACTGCCTTAGCAGCAACTCTCGTCCGTCTCGCCATGTAGCCAATATATTTCTATTAACTTGGGCGCTCCATTTTATCACATTGTTTGCTGGGCAAAATGGCCGCCTGGTCTACATCTACATCTGCAGCACCACTGCAAGAAGATATACTGTACAAAGCACACACTTGCTCTAACTTGATTGGCTTGCTGTTAGCCTGTTCTAATTTCAGAGAATTTTCAGAAAGCCTACATTGTAACAGCAGCACAGTCCTTAATACATTAACACTACTAAACACACACATACACACACTGGCCGAATCAACGCCAGCGTATGTTGTGTCATTACTGCTGAGAGACCTAGCAAGCAAAGACCATTACCCTGGAAAGCTGGGCAAAGTTCACTCTTTCCTTGGCCAATCACTACTTGTGCTGCACAACCGAGGGAATTGGATCGTTCTCTTATCGATCAACGGAACGTCTTGTAAATTTTCGCCTCCACTCTTTTTTTGATGTAGCAAAATTTTCTGCTCGTTGACTCCTTTCTCCTCTGATTGTTTCACCTGACAGAACTTTTAAGAAAGTGTGTGCAGCAGCTTAGTTTTTTGCACTGCTGCCTGGCTGGCTGCACGCTGCCAGAAAGAAGTGAAGAGGAAAAAAGTGAGTTTGGTTATCGGACTACTTTTCCATTCTTGCATCTCACTGCGTCTCACTCCATCCTTGAATCTTTGCCCTTTCTGTCTACCACTTTCTCTGTGCCCATTCGATTATTAATAGTTTGCTATTAATCATTGACTCCTTTGTTTGCAAGTCTTCTCTACTTTCGGATGTTAGTCTTCTCGGCTGTATTGAGATATATTAACGGTGCGATAAGACGGCGGCGGCACAGGCGGTGGCCTTATGAACTCTAGTGGCTAGAATTCTGGTGCGAGCATCTACAGTGCAGGCAGTTCTGCCTTTTATTATTGCCGTTGCCAACCGAGTTGTACACAAACTCACATACGTTGGCCACCATTTAGAAGGTTCATTAATTAATTTGAGATTTTTTCAGTGCATTGGTAGTGTTTTATAAATCTTGTATGGTTAAATTATTTTAAATGATAAGGCAGAGGTTGATTTGAGTTATTTTGTACATTGTAGGTACTTGTTAGCTTTTAACAATTTTTAAAAATAATTTAATGACGACTTTTTTTATTGACCATATTTTTTAAAGTACATTTGCGACAAGCTTTTTTCAAAGAATTTGGCCAATTACAAACTCGTTAGTGAAAATTGATTTTTGGGGCGCACTTTTTGTAGTTGGACCACGTGTCGCAGTGGTCAGTAAAACACACATATTGTACAGTTAAGTTATCGACATGTCCACCCGACATCTCAGTTCAAACAGCTTGAACTAATTACCCAAGGACTGGCTACTACTGTCGTTTTAGTATCGGTTAATGGCCACCTAAACTTGAAAAAGAAAAGGCAGAAGAAGAGATTGCATTTAAATGAAGTACTTTCATTTATTTTTGCTTTTTCAGTCAAGAGGACCACTGTTGTGAACACTACTGTTACTACTCTCGCTTTCTTTTGAAAGTGCCTTCACCAACAGCGTTTCCGATCGATTGACAAAACTGTGCCCGCGCTTCGCCTTGCGAAAAACACGGTTGCGGCAACTCCGACACCAACACACACTATTGTGTTCATTCTCAATTCTGCAGTTTTCAAGACTGTAGTCAGTCAGTCAGTCTGTACTTTGCTGATCGATATACAATTGAATATGAAATTAATTTGTGCAAATTTTGCTTCACTCGAGCGCTCACAGTCCTGTGCAAAGGTGCGAGGACAGTGCAAGTCCAATACAACACATCAGCAGCAGCAGCAGCAGTAGTTGGCCTTGTTAGCAGGCGACGCCAAATCTTGCTCCTGCTCCCTGTTCACTGCCAGTAGAACTAAGTTTAAGCAGACGCTGCCAAAAAATGAACCTCCTGACTGAAGCCTGGGTGACTATGATTTAATTCAATTTGATGATTGAAGTTGAACACAGTGTTCTCCTCAAAGAGAGAAGTGTGCTGAGCAAAGCTGGGTAGTGCTGCTGCTGTGGCTGATGGTAATCGCCCAGTCTCGCACCGCGTTCGCCCGCAAACCGGCACACACCGATTGCGCTGATGGATTGAGTTTAAATTAAAACCGATTCAATTTGCCTGTCACTGCAAAGTTGGGATGCTGCCAGTACTGTACTGCTGTTGCTGTTGGGCACACTTGGCCGGGCAAAAACAATTGAAATGGCTTTCAATTAACGATCCGACTTGGTGACGGCCAGTGGCCAGAGGAGGTGAGGGTGAAGAAGAAGAAGAAGAGGGAAAAAAGAAAAAGGTGCTGACTGACACGTATTGTCTCTGCTCGTCCAGGCGATCTCTACCGTCGCCGCCGCCGCTGCTGTTGCTATTGTTGTTCTCATTTGCCTAGTGAATCAGAGCACGCGCCCTTTTGCTACCCCGTCGTACAGTGCACAAACAGTAAATAAAATAAAAAGTTCAAAACCAAATTGATTATTCTCGCCTTGTGCCATGTCCAATTGTTTAGTTGTTGTTCTCATTTTTTCTCTCATCATTTGATTACATTTATTATTGTCCACTTGTATGTTACCTAGTAGCTGTGTGTGTGAAAAACTTAAAATCGAGCACTCAGTCAAAGAATAAATAATTAATAATGCCTCATTCAGTGCATTGCACTTTGTCATCACTGGCACTCAGGCTTTAAACTGGTCTTCTCTTTCCCCCTCTTTTTCATTTGCCGTCAACTGTCTTTATCACCACAACGATCACCACCAGCTTAGGCCAGCTTTTGTTGGTGAATCTATTTGTTTGGCAATACTTAATTGGTCACGCTCAATAAATTTAATGCTAAACCTGTGTGTGTGTTTGTGTGTTTGGAGCCTTTGGCCTCTACTGTGGCACCTACTGATGATCAGATCGTATGGTGTTTCTACTAAAGCATGCTGCAGCATACTGAGGGAGAAGAGATGCATCGATTAGCTGCCACAGCAGCACAGACATCCAAGGGATGATTGGCCTCTAATTTATGTGACATTTATACCACTTGCCTATTTGTTTTCTCACTTTTTGTCTTTAGCACACACTTGCCATTTTGTGGGTGCCGACAGTTTACTTTACCAAAACACAAAATATTTCGATAGTTTGTAATTAACTTTCTCTAGTCCCGTAATTTATTTGCCATGGCCTCTCTCTCCTTTTACCTGTGTCCTTCCATCACCTCCAGCACCACCACTAACTTTGCTGGTGTTCTTGTTTCTGTGTAGCTGTGCCATTCTTCTTCCTCTCTCCACCGTGCTCTCAGTGCAATTTATTGCTCCACTGCACTTCTCTGTCTTTATTTTTGGCACACTCTGAACGACTATTGCTATCGATTCAGTAGCAATTAAAACCGTTTAATTCAAATTGGTCGTAAGATTGAGAATGTGAGAGTGCAATCTGCAGTAGCTGCAAATTAATCTGCTTCATTTTTGCTTCCTAGTTGTGACAAGAGCATTTTCAGCTTCCTATTTATATTTTCCAATAAATGCTCCCAACAAATAATAATTTTTGTTGGTCTTTCACTACACTGAAGAAGGTCAACCAAAACTGAGACGCCTATTTTCTGAGTGCTCTAAGCACTTTTACTTTTTCTTTGGATCGATACCATGCTTTTTCTACCGCCCATTTGCTTGTGCACGCATTTGACATTTATTTTGCTGTTGCTTTTGCTGAAGTAAAAAAGCAAAACAAGTGCTAGTGTAAGACAAACTTTGCATTAGTACTTTTTTCTGACACTGTGTGGGCAAGCATGCAAATGCTGCTGCTAGCAAATCACACTTTCCTTTAGCTAGGCAATCACTTCGATTTGTCAAATCATTGTGGTGCCTTTACTTATCGATAAGTTATCGTAACGCACCCTTAATGAATCTACTCGCGCCATCCATTTGAGCGGCACATTTTCCCCTGACCGTCCATTAGCCAAATAGACAAGTCGCTCGTCTGCACTTTCTTCAAGACTGATTTACTTTTTAACACACACATGCACACTAAAACCATTTTCATCCTTACCTTGCACCGATCAACCATTAGTAGTTGTGCACCACAAATTGACAGTTCACGTGATGCCAGTTCGGTTGACTGCCTCTCACTCGTAACTTTCCCCTTCGTTATCGACTGATGGATTTATTTAAATGCTTTATTTAAATATTGTGCTACGATTGTTTATTCCACCGCCAATCTGGTGCACACACAATCACTTTCAGTGAGTGCAGAGGGAAATGGGCTGAATGGAGATGCAAAGCAAAAGAAGAGCATCTCCTGCCTGTGTTCACAGCTGCTCATTTACCACTGACTTCATTCATTCATATGTCTGTGCATGTGTGTGTTTCTACTGCTAATTAACCTGACGGAAAGTGATGAGTAGCAGCTTGTGTCCGTGTGCAAAAGCAAGTGTTGTGCGTTTTTGTTCTGGCGAGGGTGGAGTGTCTTCGACGGTTGATGAAAGACGAGCAACTGGAGCTTGACTGGACTAGTGAACTAAGCAAGTTTTTTCTTCGATGACAGCCAATTGCTCACTTTTTGCTTTTCCTAGTCAGTAGCGGCAGTGATAGTACGCGCCCAGAGAATATGTTCCTTCGTTGTGCATCTCTTGCAGAGCAATGAATGGATGGCCATTTAATTAGTGCACCGCACCGTAATCGCTTTTGTTTTGCTTTGGCACAGATTTAATTAAACCACTAGATTATAATGTAATTACCGCATATTATATGCACTTTCTTTTTTAGCATCAGAATCAAATGTGCACAGATGCAGACACTTCTTCTTCTTTTGCTCATTCGGACTTTCATCAGTTGTTTCCTTTGGCCTCCGAGTGCGGACGAGTCAAGAGGTGAAGAGGAAGAAGGGGCGGTGAAAAAAAGGAAGTTGCAGTCTGCTGCAAAGTGCTCACTTGCAAATGGGCAACATTCATTTAGTTTTTTGTTCTGTGTGCAAGTGATGATGAACAGATTGAACACAGTGGCTGTCCCTTAAAAAAAGCTCGTAAAAGCAAATGACAACTCCAGTGCTTTTTACTGCCAATGTTGTGAATGGTGGCAATTAGAGGTACTTGTTAATGGCATTCATTAATGCCTTTTAATGGGCGCCGATTTGGGCACTTTTGCAGGACTGAATGGTGAAAAAACGACGAGAAGGGCAGGTCGAGTTGTGCAACTCATTGCTGCTCATTGCGCTTGCTGTAATTGTCGACTAAGATCTACTTTTTTCTCCTCTTCCTCCTCCTCCTTCTGACCACAACTTTTAATTGCCTTATTACTAATTATAACATTAGCAGTGAATTATATTTAAATTCCCTTTTCTCAACTCTTATTTCCTGAGAGTGTACTCCATGGGTAGACTTGATGACGCATCAGTGGCTTTCTTGTCAATGGTTGCTGTTGGGTAAAGTGTGCAAAATGGCATGTTTGCCTGTTTGTTGTTCACTGCCTGGCTGACATTGTGTTTTCATTTGAATAAAAACGAAGCAAAATAAGAATCTCTTGAATGGAGTGCATCCCATTGCATCCAATGCCTCACGGCTTGTCACCGCAAAAAGGTACCGTCTAGAGAAAAGTGACACACGGCTCACGCCAGTTTGTTTCAAGTGGCCAATTGAAGTCGTCTTCCTTCTTCTTTTTTTGTCAAGCATCTCCATCCTCTCTCCTTTACTCACCGTTCCCAAGTGAATGTCGTTAGGTTGACCAAATTTAGAATGCAAACTATGTTAATTGCCGCCGCCGCGTGCGAGCTTCATTGAAGCTTCAAGAGCAAACATAGCCCAAACTGGCTGCAAGGCTTACTCGAGGAGCCTCTCTCTTTGGTTTTTTTCATGCACTCTTCAGATCAGACGCAAGGGGCATATGCAAATGAATCGAAACACGGTGCCTTGCCATTGCCCTGTTGATCTGCCAGTATTTGTATTGCTTTATTATTGCCATTTGCATCTTTGAAAAAAGGGAGAGAGAGAACATAAAAGTGAAGATGCACATGCTCACTGACAGACGGTCGCATCCTCTTTGCAAGCACACACAAACACACTAGCCACTTGGGTACCCTTCAATTAGTGGCTTCGCCTAAACTGAACGCAACAAGGACGACTGGCTGGCTAAGCTGGCCATCTTTGCCCTCAAATGGCATCCTTTATTATTATTGAGCGCCAGTGAACGGTCCGATTTGCATAAAGAGAGAGGGAGGGAGAAAGAAAAGAAAGCTCTCTATTTTCCTCCGCTGCACCATACCAACGCCAAGTGACACCGCCGAGTGCAGTCATTCTTTTTGGCTGTGACTCGGTGTGTTGTCCGCTTCACTGCTCGGACTCGTTTAGCCCTCGATTAACCCTAATCTTGTCACCTAGCCGCCCTCCTCTCTGAGGCAGCATCTCCTCGTAAAGCGCCAAGCGAGCGTTGGCCCACTGGGCGTAATGTATGCAAATGTGCGGTAGTGCTGTTGCTGCTGCGGTCTGCAGACGCTAACGCTGGCTCGTCTTAATTTGATTCTCAACTCTCAGCTCTGTGCGACTTGCTGAACTGCTTCTAATCCAGACCAGTCTAGAGAGAAAGAAAGAGGGAAAAACTACCTAATCATATTCAAATTATGGCTTCATACACACACACACATTGCTGTTGCTTTTTACTGTCTCGCGCCCGAGATCACACCGAGAAAAGTTTACTTTGACTTAATTTGGAGTGGTAATCTAATAAAATGATTATTATTATTGCATTAACAGTGTAATTTAATTATATTCCAACAACTGTACACCGTACACAACCACGTACTGCACGAAAACAGTGAGTGTGCAGTGTATGCAGACGAAATGTATGCACTTCTCTGCGTTAATGCTAATTACTCTAGAAATAAATTATTTTCATGTTTCTATTAGTTATTGCCGCAAACAGTGCTGCACACAGGTCTGCTGCTCCAGAGTTCACTCTGGTTCAGGGGGTCTGTGCTGTGTGAGTGGGCTCCTCTTAATGTCTCAGTCTCTATTCTGGTGCAATTAGAAAGCCACTCGAGGACTGTAGAACCACCGAGTGTACAGAGCCAATGGCGCCCATCATTATCGGTCCTGGCACAGTCAGTTTCCTCTGAGCACAAAATGCCCGCCAAACTTTCATTGTGTTTTAGGCCTCTCTGTCCTATCCACTCAAAGTCTGGTCACCGCTCCAAATGAGCTCATTTGGACCTGATCCAATTACGTAAACTAATTATAATTGTGCTAATGAAATTATTATAATTAGTATAGTAGTGCCATCATTATTTGCTTCGATTTGGACTTTTGATTGGCTCTGCGTTAGACTATTGCTGAAAATTGTCAGTTGTTTTTCTTGTACTGTTTTCCCCCTTTTTGAACATGTTTTTATTTTCGATAAAAAGGGAGAATTAATTAGATTGCAATTTGACTTTGACTTGAATGTGTGGTGATGCACATTTTTGGATGCTTTAAATGTCATTTCTGTTAGTGGTCGTCCGTCTGGTGTTCTGCTCCACTGGGCGGAGACGAATAGAATTGTCGACCCAGTGGTGTTAGGATTAGAAGAGACAGTTGTCGCTTGGCTGCGTATTTCGACAGCTGTAATTGCCTGCCGACTAATTAGCACTCGACTCATTTTAATAATCGCATTAATCGAATCCGATCTGCACCTTTTTTTCTCGTCGCTCTGATGAGGCTCGTGTTCTCACTCAGTCGGCAGTCTTGTGTCATTGTCGCAGCAGTGTCGTTGAAACTTTGGCATCGCCTAAAAGCTGGCCTACTCTTCCTCCTGCGGCCGCTTTTAATTAAATCGATTCTACACCAACATGAGCATTGTCATTTTCCGTGTCCTTGTTCGCTGATTTGCTCTCTTTCTCTGCCTTGAGAAAGGCGCATTTTGTGGCACTTTGCAATTACAATGGCACTCACTCATTCATTCATTCATTCATTCATTGTGCTGCTTGTTGTGACCCACGAAAAGGCACAAGAGAGGAAGGAAAGAAAAGAGATTGCACAAGGTTTCCACTGAGTGGTGGCAAAGTAGACTGACCCTCCCTGGCCATAACTGTCAAGTGATTGCCTTTGATCACTCCATAGACAGCCCAAATCGATCGATCGAGCCTACGCAGCAAAAGCTGCCCACCACTACTCTATCTGCATTTTAGAGCAACAGCAGCAACACTACTTTTAGGCAATTTACAACACCTTTTCCTCTATTTCTTTCTTTTTACTACACACAATGACGCGATCGACTTGTCTAGATTCACCCAAATGTAGCACTTTTTTTGCAACCTGGCAATACTGTTGTGCATACGGCTTTTTTTATTGCAAAACACACCGAGCCGACCACTATCTGTCGGTGCAGTGAGTGTTTGTGCCTGTGTGCCAATTGCCAAGTGGAAGTACTTTCCTTTCCTTTCTTTTCCCATCTTTGCCCCGTTTTATTCGGTCAGTGGCACCAGTAGTCGGTCGGTCGGTGGGTGGCAAGGGCGCCAGTCAATCGAATTTGTCTTATCGTAGTCGATAAATAAATTTGCTCTTTCTTCTCTGCAGCAACGGCGGCGGCAGCAGCAATCACTGCCACTGGACTAGGGCCACCACTACTGCAGCTCGTACAATGCTAGCTTTACATTTAATCTCAAGATTTATCATTATCGCTTGATTTGGCTCAAAAATTATTACCATTAGCAGTGAGTTCGATTGTGTTGCTACCGAATAATATTATTATATAAAAAGACTAGCCTGCTGAAGGCTGTGCGAGTGAGTGAGTGGGCGAATTCTGCAGAGAAGCGATGACGGAATCAGGCGGCCATCGACTGCCTGCCTGACTGCAAATCAATGAAGAGCGAACAGAACCGAACCGAACCAAACCAAGCCAAGCAATGCTGCTGCTGCAATCGTAATGTTGATAATTTATTGCGCGCTCTAAATTGAATTACAATTCGACTTACGTTTGCCTTTACTTTATTGGTTTCGAATTAAACTTTCTCCATTCTTCTATTTTTTCTTCTTCTTTTTCCTCCACTTTCATTTCATTGGTGTGTTGGATTAGATTCCGATGGACAAAAAGCACGGCAGTGGGTAACACACACAGACAGTTCACACTACGGGCAATTGTTTGCATTCTCAGACTATTGCTGGTAGCAGCAACAGCATCAGCCCACCAATCGGCACTTTGTTATTTGCCATGTTAGTTGCACTCAACTTTTCTCTGCCTTACTCAATTGTCTAGTGCTTTTCAATAGATTGGCAATTTAAATTTTAAATAAAAATTTGTTACTTTACAAATTGGCGATGATGGCGCCAGATCAGTAGTGTAAACTGTTGGCCGACTTTTAAGCTGTTTTGTGAAATATTTAAATTCGTTTCCTTTATCAATTGAATAAAAATGAAGTGAGTGAGAATATTTTTGTTTTTACTTGCAAATTATTCCAACAAAACTGTGCCAACAACATTGTTTGTTTGTGACAGTAGAATATGTGTATTACGCTCTAAATATTTACAAAATTGAAGTAATGGGCCCACTAGTTTGGCCATCAACATCGCCACTTTTTGCAAATGCGACATCAAAGCTTTTATTGATGACTGCTTTAGAAATTGGACACTGTCTAATGTTTTCAATCTGTTTTAGTAAAATATTCTACAAATAAACAAAAATATTTAGTTTACAAATGCAAAAATGAAAAGAGAAATCATTTCAAAAATGCTTTTCTCATCACAAAGAATCAAATGATGGACACATTGAATTGAACATCAGCAGAATCATAACTGGACGTCAGTTAAGCTAGACATCATTAGCGAGTGGTGCTGAACATTGCTGGGTTGCCAGTGGACATTCAAATCATTTGCTGGGCAGTGCTGTGTTTTCACTTATTTCAAATTGAATCTCGATCAAGAATGTCTGCACACTGACAAAGAAAAATATCTGACGACTGCCTCCGGTTTCTCTGCACATTTTATTTATCAGTTCCAGATTGGTTTAGTTTTTTTTCATTTTGCAGATTCAATTTATTTGAATCTAGTAGGGCCCTAAAAACACATTTGTTCATATTTGAGAGTTCGATTAATTATTTGCATTTAGGTTTCAAATGGCAAACGACAGAAGTACTTTTTGCAAACCAACGCCCGACGCAGTGTTGTTTGGGCCTCATTTTAAAAATATATGCAAATTATTAAGCTCATATTTTATTTTTTTGCCTTCTCGTACTTCATTTCATATCATTTTGCTTATTTTGAAAGAAAAAAAATATTTTTAATATTTTCTTCCAGAAACTACGATCGAAAGCAAAATGAATTCTTCATTTTTTTTGTTGGTGCTGAATTTTTTGTTCTCATTGCCGCTGCTGTTGCCTATTCAACTTTGCACTTAATAGCGATTGAGAAATTTGAATCCCAGATAGTGAGAAAGAATTGAAATGAAGAAGGCAAAAAAATGAAAAAATATATGAGTGAAATCATTATGGCAATGCAAAGTGCCTGGCTAACAGTGAATTATTATTAAAGTGCAGACCTAGCCAGACGCACAAGATAACTGCTGCTGCTGCTGCATTAGAAGCAATTCAAGGGACATGTGTTTGCTGATTTGGCCCATTTGGGCCACTGCAGGCACCATCCTTGATGGTTCCTGCCTCCATATGGCTTACTTCTAGTCGATTTGCGACTGCCTTCTTTAGACTTCTTCAGACTACAGTCGATCGTTTGCAGCCTTTTAATTCGAGTTTGCCCTTTGTTGTCTTGGCAATATTTTTATCATTGCGCAGTGTGTGTATCTGCATCGACTTTTTGCTGTTGCACATTCCTGCCTTCTGTCACTAAGAATTGTGCCAATTGGAAAAGAAGAAGCTGCTGCTTCCAGTGCTAAAAATGAAACTGAAAAACCATTTTTACTGCTTCTGCTTCTTCAACTTTTCTTCATCTTTTTTTCTTCTTCTTCCTTACTGGCCATCACTTCCTCTGGCAGCAAAAAAATGCAAATTTTTAAGCTTGCAAAAAGGAGTGCTATCAGCAGAGAAATATTAGAATCAAAATTAAGAATAATGCAATAGTGTTTTGACAGTCACAAATTTATGGTCGATGATAGAGTGCCAAATGGCGCCCGACGATGATGCTTCACTGCAACGATTGCCCTTTTTAATAATTCTCTCTGACGCCCTGACGCCGTTTGCGGCAGTGGCAGCAGCAACAGCAGCAACAACAACAGCAAGTGCTAATTTAGTATTCCTAGACCACACTGTGCTGCACACTCTTTGATCCATTTTGATTTTGACTGCTCTCCTTCCATGTCGTTCTTTCTTTCTTGCTTTTTTTCAGTTTGTCTTCAGCACTACTTCTCTCACTTTGGTACCATCTCCTCTGTAGAGTAGTGTAGTCGGTATTGCCCGCACTGATCTGCTTTTGCTGTTGCTTGGCATGTCGCACTATTCGTTGGTTGCCACTGCTTCAACTGGCACACTCTTTTATTTTCTCGAATACATCAACGTCAACATCTAAATTATTTATTTTACTTTGCAATGGAAATTAAGATGCCGATGCTGAGAGGGAGAGAGGGTAAGAGAGGGTGCTACTGAGTTGCTTGGAGTGAGACGCACGCGCAAGTTCTTTCCCTCTCTTTTTCCTTCTCTGAAAGTGGGCCTAGCGGCGCGAGTGATGAATACATTGGCGGCAATTTGCATTTGCCTCTTCGTCCTCAGTGGCTTTGAGTACTGAGAGAGCGACTGAGAATCAATTTGTATGACAAATTTGAATGCCAGGAGCGGGACACCACTTTGGGTTGATCAGATCCTCTGACTGCCGCTGCTCACTGCTAGTCGCCATGGGCAAAGTTACACACACTCCCTCACATTTGCCGCCAATTGCTGCTTGTCTTTTCCCTTTCAAAGTCGGCTGACTGCTCATCACTGGATGCTCATCTTTTTCTCTTGCCAGTTTTGGCACACATGGTAGCGTTAATCACTGTGCACAACATCACGGCTGTGTTCGTCGTACAGTCGCCTCTTGGTTCGCTTGACGGGACACATTTACCAACGCAGAGTCGCATTATTTCACTGTCATACTCATACTCTGACTTTCTTTATCTTCTATTCAAATGGCCATTGGACATGGCACCACCGAGAGAGGGAGAGAGAGCGCCACTGGTGGACAGGGTTACAGAAGCAGCAGCAGCGACATTGCGCCATCACTGCAATGACCGTTGCTTTTGGTTGACAAGTAGTGAAAGGCGATTCTGGGCCGCTTTTGTCGGCGCTTGTTTGCTGCTGCTGCTGCTGCTGTACTCACTTTGTTTGCTGTTGTCCCGCTCTTTCTTTGCTGCCATTTACTATTTCCTAGTCCTGCCATCCGTTTCGGTGCCAAATTCGCCATATCGAATTACCACGGCCGCAGCAGAAGCAGTGACTGTCGTTGGCAGGCGCTTGGGCACCGATGACACGAATCCGTTCAGTGCCAACGCTGGCGCCGGTTGTTGACTCGCTTCCCATTGTCTTGTCCACTGCTGTCATCGTCATTGTCTCTCTTCGTTAATTTCATATCGCTCCATTGCGTTTAGTAAACATTTTTGCATTTTTAAAGTAACTGAATATTCCTAATAGTCATTTACTTTTCTCTGTGCTTGACCAAGACAATGTAGCCGAATGCACTCTTTCACTGGTAAACACAGTGCTTTACTCTTGCTTGTACTTCAATTGGCGTTGTCAGCCTGCTAAGTTGTTGATTTATATTTACTGTTTTGGTGCAGGACACTGGAAGATGCTCCAAACTGGCTCCAAATGGATTCCACTTGGGCACACTGTCTCACTGCTCCTCCAGTGCCATCGATCATATTGCCTTCGCAATTGTCTTTGTTTCTTCTTTTGCCGTTGCTCTTTCTATCCCTATCTCTTTCTTTTTCTTTGTCTTGTTTCGTCTTGCCCATTCCTTCCAATGATTATTGCTTCTGGTGTAATAGTATTTCTAATTACTGCCATGTCCCTGTGACAGTGTGTGGTGAGTGCGGTGTGATCGGTGCGACCATTGCGCCGCCAATCACTCGGAATATCGGTGACATTGCCTCTCAATGTGTGCCTGTGTGGCTCCATGTAATTACACTTATGCAATTTCACGTCTTCTTGTTTGCCTGTCATCATTCCTCGTTCTCCTTCTCCTTCTCTTGTGGCAACCATATCGCACACAGTTTACTTCCTGACATCGACGACATCGACTGTCTGAGCCCAGAGACGACGATGTTCCAATCGGACACGCCATGTCCTCTATGTGCTGCTTCTTGAATCAATCTCTCTAATGCATTGCCGGTTTTATCTTGCATTATTTATTTGTTTGTACCGTGTCGATAGTCCAAAGTCTCCGAGTGTGAGTTTGCTTTTCTCAACACATCACACTGTCGCCAAATATCGAGTTATACGACTACTTTTTTTCAGTTTTCCCAAGAAGTTTTTCTTTTTATGTACTCTGGAGGAACGAAGCCACAGGCGCCAACTTGGTAATTTGCCTACCACTGCAGCATTGCGACAAGTATATACGAGTAAATTATTTATATTTATTTAAATTTGTATTTAGTTTGCACCATAAAACGCTGACACTTATGACAGTTCCTCTGTTTCGGCAGTCAGAGCACAAAGGCAAATTAGCGAGAGGCAGTGCTCAGCAGAAGAGCATTTTTGAGCAGCATCAGCATCATTGACAAAAGCAGTAGCAGTGGTGAAGATGTCGCCCCGTTATTAATGATGCATCGAATGCAGTCAATTGCTCTTACTGGCACTGTTTCTTCTTTTGCAGTGCATTTCTTCCACAGGGCTGTGAGTTGTGTGTGTTGAATTTTAAAACATGCACACAACCGCACTTTACTGCTGATTCTGCCATCCTTGCAACCGATGGTGGGCACCACTCTTCCTTCTCCAAAGGTGTTCCCCACTTTAAACTAGCTGCTGCTGCTGTTTCCAGTTTAATACTGCACACAATATCTTTAGTTCTCATTTGAGACAGGCGTTAGAGCGTGAAAATGTCTGTCACCAAGGAGAAGGCTATGTGCTTTATTATATTATCCATTCAGCCTGGCGTTCTTTTGTTTTTTCTTGGTCATCTCATTAGGTGTGTGTTGTGCTCCAGTGGCACTCGGTGCCGATGGTATGTCCCTTTTGTGGGGTTGTGTGATCATTTCCATCAATGTCGATCCGAGCACAGTAAAGTCAGGCTATCTTCCTTGCACACATAGTTGATGAGCCATTCTTTTGTTTTTCCCGAGTTGAGCCAAGCTGAGCTGCGCTATTTTGATTAGCCGCTGATTTGTGATCGTTTGAACGAATTGACAGCGAACAATTAATGCTCCAAACGAGCGCTAATAGGCACACGCTTAGCATACACACGCAGACATTAACAGTGCCTCCATTGTCTTTGTCCCTGTCGTTTTCACTCTGGTGGGTACTCTTACTCTACCTCTCTTTCTTCCCCTTTCCTGAACTTTGCCGTGATTTAGTGTGCCTGAACTGGGGCCTCTCAGTTGAGGTGCACTTTTTCCTGAAGACCGTTTTTTCCCCTGCAGCAAGTGGGTGAAGGTGGTGGTGGTGCAATAAAGTTTGCAAGTGTGTTATGTGTGCCGCACTAATGCCTCAATGAATCATAATCAGCCAATTGGTGCTAGGTGCTGGGAGCTGTAGAACTGTCTCTCCTTTCTCACCACTGAACTTGTTCTGATTTTTTTGTAGATGGCCTGACCACTGCAATATCAGTCGGCGGTAATGGCGCTGCATGCAGAGGACAATAAAACTGTCAATCGCCGGTGCCGTTTGCAGTGTCCGCCTGTAGTGTGTGTGAGTGTGAGTGTGCCCAATTCGACAATGACAACCTGTTTGTGTGGCCTGGCGACTAATTCCATTTCACCTGCTGGTGATCTTCCTCTTCCCTTCCCTTTTCTACTTTGCCACTGCACTCCTCCATTCCACCCGTGAATTCGACCTTCAGTGTTTGCAATTGTTTGGCCACACTGGTGCCGGTAAAGTGTGTTGCCGCCAACTTCGACTGCGATGCCGATTTCACTGTCATCCCTGGTTGGCATCCACTTTTCTTCTGCACTCAGTCATTAGTTTGTTTGTTTCAGTCTACCAGTGTCATTCTTGGTCTAAATCGACTCAATTGTTGTTGGCGAGAGTGGCGAGGCAGAGTAAGTAGTCGGCGTTGGCCGGCATCCCTCCGTTGCTTGATTTGCCGACTATGGTCGATTGTCCTCCTCCTGCGTCTTCTTCTTTTTTTGAAGATAAAGGAGAACCATTATTATCTGCTTTTGATGCCACTCTTCACGGTGCCGCTGTAGTGGTCGTCAATGTGCACTGTGCACAAAGTACACACACACCACCAGATCATCTGCCATCGATGATATATTTGCTCTAATGCCATCATCCCTTTTGTGTGGTGGCTGGCATTGTTGCCTTACCTACCTTTCTTCCATTCTACCTACCTGTCTGCTTTCTTCTTACAGGAGAACAGTACAATCATCTCTGCACACACTGAGGACTACCCTCATCGTTATCCTTCCGTTTTGAAATTACCTGTCTCCTCTTTTGACAGAACACCTCGCCAAATCGAGTGGAGAATTGCGCTCATGCAGGTTGAACTGCTGCTGCTGCTGCTACTCTGCGCCCCTACACTCAGAGAAAGGCTTTCTATTCTTTGATACTGTTCTCTTTATTGCCTCCTGATGATGGTCATGGTGCTGGTGCTTGTGGTGGTGGCGGTGGTCATTGTGGCGATTGTTTTCGTTTGTTTGATTTGCTGATTGCCTCTGCCACCACCACTACCACCACAATCACCAGCACCACCGTTGAAGAGATTGCGCCACTTGGCCGATAATAACGTCGATAATCTGCTGCACACTCACTCACTGACTGGTCAGTTTCCTCTTCCTTCCTTTTCCTTCCTCTTTTCCACAGCTCTGACCACCACCGCAACCGTGGGTAATCAGATTGAGGCCAGTGGTGAAGGTGCATCAATGCATCAGCAGTAGATTGCACACTACTTCCCCATCTTCATTCCATTCTCACCTAGTGCTCAGTCGAATAACTGTCAAATCAAATCAGTCTCAATGCAAATTCAATGCTCTCACAAACACAGTTCAGTCAATGTGTGTTCTCTTTCCTTCCTTCCCCTTTCTTCCACGCCACATCTGATACAGCAATAAATCATCTAGTTTGATCAGACAGATACTCTGGTGGCCTTGGAGCTGATCTCAGCACAAATTCTGGCGTTGCCATTGATATATTCACATTCCCTCATTGGGCAGTGTCACTGTCGTTCAGGGCTAAGTCTAATCGATAGGGAAGGATTACCGTGGGCTAATATGCTCTCTGTTGCCGTTGGCCGCATCCATATTCTCCCATCGATTGGCCACATTTAGCAGCAGCAGCAGCAGGCAGAGGAATATTTAGTACAGTTGACAGCAGAAGAAGAGTTTACTTGATTCAAGTTGACAGCTTTGTTTTCTCATGCTCGATGATGTATGGCCACGGTATGCGAGCGCTGGTTGCAGGCACTGCACAGTCGCCTGCTCGCCCGATGAGCTTACCTAGTGAGCATCCACATCCACCATCACTACACAGTGAATGGCAGTCATAATGATTATGTCATTGTTTGTTTGGCTCGAAGATGACGATCATGATATATGATGACAATGCCATAATATATGAACTGCTCACCATTCACCACGGCCATTTTCATTGCCAGCAGAGGAGTTGTGTGTGTGCGAGTGAGCAAATGAATCGAAATATACCCTGTGGTAGGAAAGAAAGAGCGACTGAGAGGAGATGCCACCGAGAACTGAGCAGCAAAGCGGTGATGCGGCACACAGAGAGAGGTAGAACATGGCTGCCTTGGTGGAGAGCAAGCACATAAGCCATGATTAATGGCAAGGAAAAGGCAGAGAACGCGCCAATGTCTACACTCACAGACTGAGCAGACACAACTCCACCATTTGACAATTGGCCGTACCTCCACACACTGTCTCTTTCACTCGGTACCCTCTCGGCAATCAGCATCCACTCCGTCTGCCCACCGATGATTGACCATTTGAGTGATTTGCTGGTGTGGGCTACAGCACTGTCTTTCCCTTTGACCCTTGGCACAATACCAGTCGCAGCTCTAATAACGGATTACTGTACCACCGCTGGTGAGGAGGAAAGAGGAAAGATGTACAGTGGTAGTTGTGGTGGTGGTGATGGTGGTAGTTCCTGCTTCTACCTCTGTTCACTGATCCGACCACTGGCACATGTGTTCAATCACGTGAATTGACTGCCTCACTGCACTAATTGCATTTGCATTCGTTTGTATTTTTTGGCACTGCAAACTTTTGTCTTTCAAATTAGAAAGCTCATTTGTCTTGTGTTTTTAGTGCCTTCACACTTAGGTGTCTGCCCTTCTTCCTTTTAGGAACCCATTCTAATTGGGCGACTATGGGTGATGGGGCATCATCAACATGGCTGAGCCAAGTACTCAAGATGGTTTTTTTGCTACTGCAGCAGCAGCATCCTCATTAGTGACCATCATCTGACCGAGAGCCACAAAAATCAAGCAGTTGCCCACTTTTTCTTTTTAGTATATAGCTTTCTCCTAGAAACAAAACTTGCTGTTTGACTGCACTAGAGTGTATTTTTAATTAACCAAGACTGTTGTTTTCCCGCTAAACTCTGATGTTTCCTCTGTAATCTGTACCGTCTCAACTTGTAGTACAGCGGCAGTCAGCCTTACTCTATCAAATCAATATTTGCCAAAGCTATCCAATTATTTGTGTTTTAGCCATATTTTGAAAATATTTTCTTTTATACTCTCTCTTCTCTTTTCACTGGTAGCAATCAAAAGTGGCGAGCTATCAATGAAGAATGTATCAAAAAGTTATTCGCTTACTCTTGGTACTGCTGTTGGCGTTGTTTACCACTGCTCCTTCGTGCCTGCTTTTCAGCCGATCATTTAGTTAATGATTTACTTAGTTAATTGAAAACTTTTTATATAACTTGTACAAACACAGTCTCTGTAGCTCAGTTTAATTTAATTTGACAACGTACACACTGTGTGTGTGTTGTGTGTTTGAAAGACTGAGGAGGCATCATTTATTTTACAGTTAAAAGAGTAAAAGAGTAGATCAGACGCATTGAAAAGCCGCTTTAAATTGGATGAGGTTGCTGCTGCTTCGATCTGATGATGCAGACGCACAAGTCGAGTTTTTGTAGAGTGGAGACCGCCACATCACAGCCAGTGTGTTTGCACTTTTGATCTTTGCCAGTTAAATGTTCGCTAATCACCGCTCAGTGAACCTGTTCGTACAGTGCACTTGTCGCAACACTTTTTTGGCGATGCTTTCCAGACGATGACTGAACCAGCTCAGCTCAAGCGCAAAACTCAAAGGCAACCGACACTGTATTGTGTGTTGTTTCTCATCTTTACGGACTCTGAGTTTTGCATTGCATCTAATTGAATTCATTCTGTAATTGATTTCATTTTCTTCAACTAAAATGCTCGCATTCTCTCTGTGCAGCTATGTCTAAAGGAAGTGTGTTTTGCAACACCACTGTCATCTTGCCTCTTTTTGGTCGATTGGCTCCTCTTGGAGATTGATTAATAGCCAATTAGATGTACGGCAAAAACTGAACCATCTTCAAAACATGTTTCTCTGTTGTAATTGTAATTGAAATTCATGAATTTAATGAGCTTCAAATCGGTCATGATCGCCTCAGTAATGGATCACACGCCATTAGAGGGCAGCCAAATCGAGACACGATTTACGAATTGTCTAGCAATTATTGCACGCTAAATGGTGCCTAATTTGCAATCCTTGCAGTTGTAGACCAGGACATCATCAACAGCAGCAGCAGCAGTAGTAGTAGTAAGTCAAAGACATTCCTTGGCACATTGATCCTCACTGGCCATACGTCACGCCACTGTTTGCACTATCTTTGTTCATTCACTTTGTTTTCCAACTTCACAGAGGTCGCGACCCTGAAGGTCGCATCCTTTGCACTGAATAGTCCCAAATGGTCCTAATTGCAAGTAATTACATAGAAAAGTAGCCCTTTCTCCACCCTTCGCTGATTGATTGAGTTGCCTTTGTTTTAAAAAGGGCCTAGGACCGTCTGCTTTCCTCGTCAGCTGGCAGCAAACACAGCACTCCGTCCCCAATGGATTAATCGAATGGCGCCGAATGACTTTTTTTTTGCAAATTGAGATTAACGATGTCTAAAATTGATGCTTTTTCAATAGTTCCATTTTGTCTTGATCCAAAGGCATTTCTTTACTTATCTGTTTAATTACTCGCTCATTAGCACTGTTGAAATATGCTAGCATGTGCTTTCCCTTTCCTTTTTTTAAATGAGTATCTCATTTCGAAAACTCTCTGACTGTCCATATCTGTCCCTGCACGCGGTACTTCACCTCACATCGACCCTTTGAGCCTCGTGTGTACTCAATCGATCACTCGCTCTAATTACAGGCCTTCCTCCTCTCTTGATCCATTCTAATTGATTCGCATTGGGCCCACTCGCCAATCGATCCAGTGAAAGGACAACACACACTAAACTACACATGAACACAGTTACAGACATTCCTCTGCCCATTTATCTTTGCAATTAGCAAATGTTTTGCCTTAATTACACCTTTGAACAGTGCCCAGCAATTGGCTGCGCTCGTCTGTTCTTCAGTTCACTCTCTCTCCCCGCTAGCCCCTGCTCGATTCTGCCCTGTGCGCTCATTAGGCAATCTCAACTGGCCATTTATCGATTGAACCTACAGCAGGACAAGGCTTTGACTTTGCCCCTGCCTCTCTGCAGACGCTGTTGTCCTCTCTTTGCAACACTATGTTTTTGCCGTCTGTTCGCACTCTCTTTCTCCTTATCCTTCACCTACCTGTTCGTGTGTGTGTGAGTGTCTAGCACAGCCATCGACCAACTGTGACTCGATACCGTTCGGGGCCGAGCAGTCCCCGCCAGTGCCAGCAGTGCACCACTGACAACATAATTGTCTGGCCCCAGTCAGTCCCCAACAACTTGAGAGAAAAAGTGCGCTCTTGGCTTTGTCGCCGCACGAGAGACCAATTCAGTTGGCGAGTGACCTTACTCGGGGTCGGTTCTCTCTCTCTCTCTCTCTTTCTTTCTTTCTTTTTCTTCACTTGTGCCTTTACTACTTTGCCTCATTTGCTGTGCCGTGTATTTTATTTTTTGTTGTGTGCAGAAAAATCTCTTCTCCTCTTCCAGTTGCCGTAAACTAACTTTCCTTTCTGTTTTGTCCTCAGTGTCAGCGCCACCACTACTACTACTACTTTCAACCTTCAACAGCAACAGCAGCGACATCTTCTAATCGCCTTACGTCTTCGTTTCCAGTGACAGCATCACTCAGGTATGTTCCATTAACTGGCTGGTTTGGATTACTTCTCTCTCCGATTAACTCTCTCTCTGTCTGTGTCCTCCTTCTCCTCATTCTTTGATGCGGAGACAAGAACACATGGAAACGAAGTTAAGGGCAATTCTACTGCTGTAATTGAATGCCAGATGAGGAGCTTGATTTATTTGACCAACCATTCTGTGTGTGTTTGAGGTTGTAAACAGAAGACTTTTCGTGTTGTCACCATGTTGTCTTTTCATTTTCACTGTCACTCGCCACCAGTTCACTTTCCCTCTCTTTCTTTTCTATCTACCCTTTTCCTCTGTCAGTTGAGCTATTTATGGTGCCCAATAGTAATAAATCTACCCAAAGCGACAACGTCCCATAGCAGCGGCAGCAGCAGCGCCAGAATCGAAAAAGCTAATTAACTTTTAATTAGATTTCTTTTTTCTATTCAGTCTAGTTTAATTTCAATTCTAAACCAAAGACTGCAAGCTGACTCTTGTTGAAGGTGGAGGAGGAAGATTACTTTCCGCCTCTTTAACGCCGCTCTGCTACTCTAACTTTTTTTTGATTCGCCACCAAAGTTGCAAATGTTTGGTGCCATATACTACCGCACCATGATCATGTTCACAGTTGCCCCTCAGCGACATCAGAATTGTTTAGAGGGGATTCAAAAGAGGAGAGCCAAATGTGCAAATAATGTCGCCATGCGCCAATATTCACTTGAATTATCAATTATTAATTGGTGTACCGACGATGCACTACCGATACATGTATATCTTTAGGGAATGAAGATGCAGCCATGTTATTTAAATTTAAATTCAAAATTTGTGCCTTTCCCTTGGCGCTGGTGGTGATGGTATAGCAGAATGGTGGTGCCCAGTTGGCCAGACAGTGACAGTGCGGATGTCCTCAAAAACGAAAAACGCTGCAGCAGTGGCAGTAGTAGTTTCCTTTTGCAAGTGGCATCATGAATAATAGATTGGCGAGACAACTCGTTCAGCTTTGGGTGTATTTAATTACCAATCAGCAATACTTTACAGTCATTTGAGCACATGGCCGTTCAACTTTCACTGCCCAGCCGGCTGCCACTTTTCCGCTTCTCCTTCTGCCTGTCCAATTCTGGACCATCAGCTGCTCTGTTTCTGTCCTGCGCAAAGCTGATGTGGGCCGCTGTTTTGTTTTTTTGCTCGCTGCTGCTGTTGCTAATTTATCTTTTGCCAGTTTGTCGAGATTTTGTTTCCCTCATTCTCTTTTTCCGGACTGTTCGTCCTCCTCCTCCTCCTCCTCGTCAATAATTAATGTAACACACTTTAAATAGTTCTGCCGCAGTAGTTGCACAGATTATCGATCCAACAGGCAAGAGAAAGGGAAGGGACAATGCCAAAAGTGAGAGAAAGAAACAAGGAATGAAGGGGCTAAGCGGTCCTTTTACTGACTTTGCTACCACCGGTGCTGACTGCTTTTGCAGCTTTGTTTCTGTCGTGGGCAACTCTGTTTTCAGCTCGGTCCTCAACACTGCTCCAACAGGCGACAGAAAACAGCAGCAGGAACAGCAGCCCCGGTGCTCTAATTAATTATTTATTTATTGTTCGATGAAACATTGTTGCAGTGTGTGGCTGGCTGGCTGACTTTGGAAGGAAAGCAGCGTTGTGGAGCAGCTGCAGCTACTGTCGCCCGCACGACCATTCGTCAGTCTGCAGCTATTTTTGCCGCATCCGTGCACCCCTTTTGCAAGTGGCATTGTGTGTGTGTTTGTGTGTTTGCCTCACTGTGGATCCCCATCTGAGGCATCCACTTCTGTTGGGCTGAAGAGGCAACCTCTTCACTTGGCAAGCGATAATCGCCTGTGTGCTCATCCTTCAACTCTTGGTTTAGTCAAGCAATCGAAAAGACACACACACACACAAACTCACAAATACACGCAAACTGCAACAACAAAGTGGCATTTCAGCGGCGGTATTGCGCCTTGCACCACTTAGCCGCCGCCGAGTAAGCAGCAGCAGCATTCTCTTCCAGTATTCTCGCTGGCACTTGATTTGTTTAGATTGCATCCATCCACGCAGCCATCCGTCCGTCGAGTAGATCCATAAATTACACAGCCAGAAAGCGAGCAGTGCCCACAGAGTGAACACACTGAGTAGTTCTCCCTCTCATTGGTGTCGTTGTCGGTATTAATTTGCGTAATTAATAACGCTTGTAACGCCAAGACAAGATAAGGGCCGCTGGTACGCTAATGAGAAAGAGAGCGAGCAAAAGCCGAAGCAGCAATGACCAGGCGCTGCAGACAAACGCATGACAACAGCCAAAGAGGAGGCTTCCTAGGCTTTAGGCTGGAGAATCATTCTTCTCATATGTGTCTGCGACTGATAGTGCTGCTTGTCCGGAACGGCTGGTATGGCACAGCTATCACTAGATGCCAAAAGACTGCCGAGTTGTACAGAGGCAACGGCAACAAATCACTTATTTTGTCTCTAGGCTTTTGTCTACTTAACTTTCAATTTCAATTTTTATTGTAGAAAAATTAAAATTATTTGCAACATTGTGTATATTCTATGCATATTCAAATTGAAGAGTATTTGGCTCTTTTCCCTAATTAATTTGTTCCCCCTCTGTTTTAAATGCAAATTTCCGCTTGCATCTTTGGCGATTTGGGGCACAAGCACAGCAAGCGTGAGTGAGCGAATGAGTTACTGCGAATTGCACTTTTGCTCTAGTCGGCAGAAAGACGATTAATAAAACTTCTCGCCTTAGCAGTTTGCATTAATCTACTTTTAATTAATTAATAACCTCGCATAGCCATTTTCGTTCATTCATTTGGATTAAAACTACTGTGATAGCGGTACTACTGCTGTTGGTAGTGTTGTTTTTGCGCTCTACAAATGTAGCCACTTCTAGGACGGTGACTTAAGACGAAGATTTTAAGAGAGGAGCCACTGGATGATAAATGTGCGGCCAGTGTCGAATCGACAGAGTCGGTTTGTGCTTTAAAGTCGCCTCTTTTGCCTCTCAAAGTAAATTGCCAGCATCGGAAATCAACGGAAGAGAAGGAAATTGTCCAAATGCTAAATTAATTATTCGAACCTCGACGAGGAGCATCTGAAGAGCATCTTGCGCCTCAGCAGCAACAGTAATAGTGGCAGCAGTAGTGGAAGTCAGTGGAACACCAGCATTTCTCGCCCTCTCTCGGTCTCGTCTTCACTGGTCTTCCAGTGGTCTTCAGCCACCACCACCACCAGTCTTCAGTCGCCTCACTCTCTCGTGGCCCGTAGTGCCAATGTCGACTTTAATTATGGTTATGATTGATTATTAATATTATCACTTGCCGTTTTGTGCGTCTTCGCATGTCGTCCGTATGGTTCGCCTTTGCAAACTCGGTGTTGCTCGGTTTTGTGTTTGCCTTTGCACTGCCTTCGCGCCACTCATCCAGCATCCATCGATTATGTTCAAATATTAATAAATCGCGGACACTCGGACAGGCAGGCAGACTCGCTGGCTGTTCACTTCGGTTCACTTCAGTCCAGTCCAGTGCAGTTCAGTCCTGGCCACCCATTCAACCACTGGCCTGCTGCACCAGTCACTCTGCTCTTCCCTTTTCTCGACGGCCGCTGCTGTTGGAGTTGTTGACCGCAGTGTTGCTAACTTGTTTCCATGTCGCTTCAAATGCAAACCGTACAGACTTCTGTATGGCAGCAGGAACAGCAACAGCAGCAGCAGGAGTAGACAGCAGGAACAGACAGCCAAGAAGGCCGTCTTTGTTTCTCCAAAATTCCTTTGCATAGATTAATGCTTATCTGTCGGTCGATCAAACTGCTGGTCGATTCACTGCTTTATGCTGACTACTCACACTGGTGGTGGTGGGGGTGCACTTAGTCAGGGCAACAAAGCTCACTGTTGGTCCAATTGAGGTCGAGGGAAAAGTTTGCGCAAAATGAGTGAACGAAAAAGTCCAGCCAGCCAATATTCGATCTTCAATATATGATTCTGGCAGACAATGTTTTTTGGCCTTCTACTGACAACTGGTCCATGTGGAAGGGGACAAAGCCAATTCAAATGTCAAATGTTTGTGTGCACTTTTCAAAAGGTTTTTGTACCATAACGGCACTGAGCCATCAGCAGGCAGCATATCTAGTCTGCTGATTTCTAATTGAGCATTAACTGTAAAAAGAAAAGTTTGTGTACGATTGAATTTAATTAAATTTAGTTTAGTTTTCTTCCTCTACACTATTAATTCCGATCAAATTATTTATACTTTTCAAGCATTTTTATATTATTATCTTCATCTCTGAACTATTTCTCAGCTTACATTGTTTCAGTGAATGAAACGCGTCGGCACTTTAATAATAATTCCTCATTTCTAGTTTTCAATAGATTTTTCTCAAGAATTCTTTTTCTGGCATTCGATTCAATCATGCTGCTTTTCTGTCGGCAGAACATTTGTTTTGTTTTTATAACTGGTTCACAATTTTTAAAGAATTCCACTCCGAAAACAGAAAATTTTGATTTAAAAATGAATTTTGTTTTTTTACTCAGGTCAACTTACTGCTCAGCCCTACTTTTGCGGTTTTTGGGTGCCTTAGTGTAACTAAAAGGTGCTTTTTCTAAAGCACAAAAGACATGATTCTTGAAAATTGAGTTTGAGGCCACCAATATAGACTGGCGTTTTTTACTTGTTTCGATTGCCCAAATCGATCTACTTTTAATTACTTTTGACCAAAAAGTCAAGTCAATTGAAAAGACAGACAGTGAGCTGAATTGCAACAAAGCACTTTTGCTAGAGAAAAAAATGAACTTTTGCTTTTTGATTCAATTTTACTTTGGTACTCCCACTGTTCGGAAAGCCTTGGAAACGAGCATCTCAGAATCGTCTGGCGACTGACGACTCGAATAATGATTGATCTCGAGTTATTGGATTGTTAATTAAGTATATAATTCGAGCCATTGGAACTTCTTTGGCTGCAGAGAAAGAAAAAGAAGAAGAGCATCGTGCAGCAGGAATGTTGCAACGATGCCCCTAATTCCTCATAATTAATTCACTTTGGGTCAATACCCACAGAATTTGTCTGATTCAACTGATCGCCTGGGTCGAGAAAAGGGAAAAGGAAAAGGGAACGGAAAAAGGCGGAAAGAGTCGAACGGAACGAGTGCAGGCCATGGTGGTAGTAGTGCTGCTGTTGCTGTTGCCGCTGTTAGTCTTGAGAATAGTAATGACCATCTTAATCATAGGCACGGCAGGCACAGGGTAACTGCTACCACTGCTGTTGCCGCGCAGTCATCGCCGTTGACGAGCGTACATTCGCCGCCGCCACCGACATATATCGCTTCACTTGCCACACTGGGTTCTACTCTTTGCTTTCCGTCTCGATTTCGTGAGCAGAATCGGTAATTAAATCAAATATTTGTTTTAAGTTGCATGTGTGAGCTGGTGAATGCTGTGCTTGCCTGTTTGTCTGTCTGTGAGTTCACTTTCACTCCAACTCATTCTTCATCTTCCAGTGACTTTCCACTGACTTTCGGTAGATTCCTTCTCTTCTCTTCTCTTCCTTTCCTCCGTTTCTTCACTTTCACTTGAGTACACTTTTATATCCTTTTTCTCAGATAAGACGGCACACTAATGTTCCTGCACCGACCGACACGGCCACTTCAGCACAGCGGTAACAGTTTGCTACAGCTATTGCTGCTGCTTCTGTTGATGTATTCGGTATTGCAGGAAAATCGAACTGTTCCGAGTGCCTTGTGCAAACTCTGACTTTTCTCTTTCCTGTGCTCCCTATCGACTTTGGACGCCTAATTTCTGCCGTCTGTTGGCACACAACTTTTTCTTTTTCTCCTTCCTTAAATTGTTACACTGCTGTCAGTCTGCTGTGTTGTGCTAATTGCCTTTGCTGACCATCGGTCTGCCATGAGTGCTGGCAGCCGCTTCTTCAGTGGGTGGCAGGCAGGCAGGAAGCAAGACAAGAGTCAGACATTTTGTGCTTTCTGTGGCTTCTCCCGTTTTTCTTCTGCACACACACACAATCGATCCGGCTAAATTAGTTGTAGTGTCGTCGACTTTTTGTTTTCCCAGTACGCGATGGCTAATTCGATTGGCCTTGCTCGGTCCTTGTTGACATGTTTTACCTCTGGCGCTGTACTGCTCTGTAAGCATCGGCGGCGCCATCGTTTACACCATCATTCTATCCGAGTGGATAGAGAGAGTATAGTCGTTTAATTAAGAAAGCGGCACATCTACCTCTGCATTCTTTGTTCTTCTTCTTCTTCTCGCACATGTGGTGATGTAATTGAATTTGCACACTACACAGACACCGAGAGATGTTCGCCGCACCACAGGCAACGGTCGATAGCAATTCCTCAATGGGCAATTCATCCTCTCTTCCTCTCCTCTTTTTCTCAGTTACGTTTTAATTAAAAGGTAAACAGTCAATATTTGCATTTTAATTAAACTGACTGCTGCCGACTGTGCATCGCCCGCATCGGGCACCATCTTATTTGGCTTTGTCTTTGCCCTCTCTGCCGCCACTTTCTTGATACACTTGATACTTTTAATTAAGTGAAATTGAAATATCATTGCCATTTCACTGTTTGTTTGACTTGTACTGTTTGCTGTTTGCTTTACCTGGAGGATTAATTTGTAAATGTTTTTCTCTATTCCCCATAGGTGATTCCTGAAGACAGTGATGCATTAGGGTTGAATGCGGAGGCGTGAGGATGTTCACTAACATTTAAACCGTTGAAAAGAGAAATACACCTGAGCAAAACCGAGAAACCAGAACGCATGGTTGGACAGCCCGTGCGGCAGTAGACTGCCTAGAGAGACTAGATCGGACACATCGGACTAGATGCGAAGATGATGGAATCGATGAGTCGCTTTGGCCGCGGCATCAGCCGCCACCCCATTCCGCCCATTCCACACTCGGAGGACTCAGAGACGGACGAGTACAATGTCATCGACTCTGACCGACAGTACGAGCGCATCGGCGATCGGGGCTCCTCCTCCACGGGCACCTCCTCTTCGCGCTCTTCCAACCAGGGAGCACTGGTCGACCCGCTGATCCTCCACAATGGCGGCACCATGGGCAACCACAGCCTCCATAGCGCACACCCCTCAGCAATGTTTCACCCTCACAAGGCGACGGGCACCCTGGGCACCAAGGGCCACCACCACCAGCCACACCAGCTGACCACGCACTACGCAGAGTCGGCCATCTACCGACGATCTCGAGGCGGCGGCAACGGCGGCGCTAACGGTAGCATGCTCGGCTCGCCCGTGGACGCCGAACCGCCGCTGATTCCCGAGTCACAGCTGTTCATGTCCGGCTCGGGCGGCGGAGTAGTCGGCAACGGCGGCAACTCTACGACCATTCTCGACGGCGGCTGGAAGTCACAGCACTCGACGCTCGAGTTTGGCCACCTCAATCAGCTGCAGCAGCACCAACAACAACAGCAACATCAACAGCAGCTGCAGCACAGCGCTGCGGCGCAGAACTCGACGATGCTCTCGACGCTCGATTCGACGACAAACGTCTCCAATGCGACGACCACCACCTCGGTTCATGCCGGTAACATGGCGCCCATCTACGAGTCGACCTGTCTCATGCGAACTGCCTCAGGATCGCTGTACATCCCAAGTGGTGAGTCATCCTAGCATCGTTGCACAATTGAACGCACTTTCCAATCACACCACTTTTTCTCTTCCCACCAGATAACAAAGGAGCTTTCCTCGCCCCAAAGCCAATGCAGTCAATAAACGAGTTCACCATTGGTGGAACACTGAAGAAGCCTGACCGGTAAGACCGTAGACGCCAAATTGATGATAGTCACTGTTCACTGGGCCATTGCTAACTTTATTTCCAACTTTATTTCCTCCTTCTGCAGGTTGCCCCAGGTCGGAGCAAATCATCATAGTCACTTTGGCCGGCCACTTGGCTCTCATCTGACCGGCTCTCGATTTGCTTTCCGCAAGGTTCTCACTCTGCAGTGCAACTGGAAGTACATCGCCATTGCGTTCATGCTCCTCACAATGGCTCTAATCATTGCAATTACTTATATTATGAGTAAGTGTCGCCGCCAGTTTTCTCGGGAATTTCAGTTTGCATTATCTAACCTAATTTCCTCCTCTTTCTCTTTTACTTCAGGTTCAGCGCTGTCAGTCGCCAGCCTAGCTCAAAGCACCAACTGTCCTGTGATGGTAGACGACATTCTAGAGCTTACCCAACCACCGCAACAAATGACCGGATCCGGTAATGGCCATTCGGCAATCAATCCTTTCCTGCAACCGGGGCCTAAAAGTAAGCCTAGTGGTGGTGGCGGTTATGGTAGAATAGTCCTACTCAAACACACCTTTAGACATCGTCGCCTTCTTGCTCTGCATGATGATGATCATTTGCATGTTGATATTAACACTAACTCACACCCTAACTTCCAGCCTGCTTTACTCACACAATCAAACACATTGCATGAACTTCCACTAACCACTAAACAACAAACACGTACTGAAGTGACCAATTTAGCCTCTGCTGAGACAGTTGACTTTGAACAAGGGGTTAGTGCTGCTGCTGCTGCTGAACTGATAGACAACAGCAAAGACAGCATTCCACTCAATGAATCAATCCCAACGACGACGATGGCCAACAATTATCGAGAAAAGAGGTTTCCTCCTTCCTCTCAGTGGGCAAGTGATCAAGTGACCACCAGTGAGGCCATTTATTACCCAGATGGAAGAACGCAGCAACCAGAAACAGCAGCATCAGTCAGCGCAGAGACTGGCCAGTGGTCAGTGGACGTACCACTCAGTGACCAGACAGAGCCAGCAGAAGAGGAGACGGCAGTTCTAATTAACACGAACAGTAGCAGTGCAGGGGAGGAAGTGACCACCACCACTGACACCAGCACTGCGAGAAAGCCTCCGTCTCAGCGGTGGATAAGTCTGCGGTCTAATGGCACTTTCGCGGGGAGTCAGTACCTAAGTCAGGAGCAGCAACTTTTCGTAGCTGACACCACTCCTAATGGAGCTAATTTGTCCAGTGCTGCCATTGTCACTGCCACCACGTCTGACTGCTGCAATTCACGGCTTCCCCCGCAGCACCCCCGTTCAGCAGTGATCAATTCGGTGGTCGTGCAAGTGAACCCACCACCACCACTACTACCCGTTTTCTATGGCCAGCCAAATCGCAATGATGAGGAGCCTGCAATGGATGAGCCTTATGGTGGCCGCACAGTGCCTATGCGTGACCGATTAGAACAGCAGCAGTCTGCCAATGACTTGATGATGAACAATTGGCAGCAGTACTACAGTCATATGCTAGGTGGTGGTGGTGGTGGTGATAGGGTACAGCAGGATACCCAGTATGGCTCATTTCGAGCGCAAACAAGTCACAGTTCAGGCTTGTGGTCGATGATTAGGTACTTGAGAGAGCGACTGTCTCGAGAACGACGGCGACATCGTCGTTTGGTGATGCGTTCTCTCATTGCATTGATGCAGTCCACTTTAGAGCGAGACGATGATGACGAAAAGCTTCTTTTTAGCTTCCTAGCTGCATCACTGAGAAATAGAAGTGAATCACAATTGAAGGTAGCTCCCAAAGTATTGAACAATAGCAGCAGCAGCAACTCTCGCAGTGTTCGCAGCAAGCCAACTGTTTCGGTCGCAGACTCTCAGACGCTAAACTACCAAGTGCTCAATGACATCTACACTACTGACTCTTTGCATGTACTCAATTCTGTTAACAATATTGATGATGAGTTTGTGATTAACCTTTTGAAAGAAAAAGCTAACCCAGTGGATCCTGTCAGTCTAAGTCGTAAGTGCATGCCGTTTTAGTTTACTAACTGCTTTTTACTTCTGCTTTTGTCCTAACTTTTTCACTATATTTTAACACACTAACTTTTTGTGAATTTTGTTTGTAATACCTAATTTGCTAACCAATCTTTTCCGTTCCCAGAAGCCACATCAAGTCATCATCATGTGCCATCATCTGCCTCCGGCTCTGCGGCACCTTTCACCAACATTCAGCAAATCGGCCGAACGTACTCGCAACGAGTTTCGGGCCAGGGCTACTGGCACCTTCGGTACCACCAGGCGGAGGCAGGTCTGGTCAAGTTCAACGTCAGCTTCCCCTCGGCAGTTGCCGTCGCATCGGCGCCCGTTCTCGCCATCTACGGCAACCAAGACAAACTGGCCACCCACACTCGATACGACTTTGTGGAGTTTGTCGGTCGAGTGGCAGTGGCCACTGGCGGACCACGGTCCAAACGGGCGAATGATGTTCCCTACCTGGGTGGACATCACATGAAGGTGACCAGCATTCAGAAGGAGTTCACCAAGTACCTCGACTCGGGTGTTTGGTTCTTCACCTTCTTCAACGATGCGCCCTCTCATGTGGACATTTCCCTGGATCTGACCATGGCCGCCGAAGAGCTCTGTCCCTTCAACTGTCGTGGTCATGGCGTCTGCATTGCCGGTCAGTGCAAGTGCGACACCGGCTACAATGGAGAAAGTTGTGATCTCAGTAAGCTTTTCTTTTAATTCAGTGTTAGATCATTTTTAACCAATTCACCTTTTTTTTCAGTGACCTGTCCGGTGCTGTGCTCCGGTCGAGGGCAGTATCTGAACGGCGAATGCGTGTGCAACTCAGGGTGGAAGGGCAAGGAGTGCAACCTGCGCGATGATGAATGCGAGATTGCCAACTGCAACGGCCACGGAGACTGCGTCGACGGAAGCTGCCACTGCTTTCCCGGCTACAAGGGCGAACACTGCGAACACGTGGACTGTCTGGACCCGAAGTGCTCGGGACACGGGCACTGCATGTCCGGGGTGTGCATGTGCGGCAAGGGATGGAAGGGCGCTGATTGTTCGGAGCCGGACACTGAGGCAATGCACTGTCTGCCCGATTGCTCTGGCCACGGCAACTTTGACCTGCAGCTGCAGCAGTGCATCTGCGATGAACGATGGACTGGCTCTGACTGTTCTCAAGGTACGCACACACACTGTTTGTCTCATTAAATTTCACTTATCACTAATGTTTGTTATTCTTAGAACGTTGCGATCTGGACTGCGGCACAAACGGACACTGTGAAGGTGGCGAGTGCATCTGCGACGAGGGCTGGAGTGGCCAGAAGTGCATGACTCGCCTCTGTGATCCTCGCTGTTTGGAGCACGGTCAGTGCCAGAATGGAACCTGTCTCTGCACGAAGGGCTGGAATGGACGACACTGCTCACTTGGTATGTGTGACCTGAATATTGACCATTCATCCAAATGCTAAAGATGACAATTTTTTCTTCATATTCACAGAGGGCTGTGCGAACGGATGCAGCGGTCACGGAGAATGCAATCGCCAGGCAGGCGAGCTGAGTGACCAAGAGGAGTGGGCTTGCACTTGCGAGAATGGCTTCTCTGGTCTCGACTGTAGCGTTCAGCTCGAGTCAAACTGCGGTGATAACATCGACAATGACAAAGGTAAGTGATGCGGTGGTGCACTGCTGTTGTTGCGTTGGCGAATTGATTTCCATTAATTGATGCCATCTTCTCTCTCTCTCCCTTTCTTAACTTTAGATGGACTCGTCGACTGCGCCGACCCCGAATGCTGTCAGAGTAAGTGTCAGGTTGATTTGAGTTCACATCTTTAGAGATGAGGCCTTTCCTCTCTTCTCTCTCCTTTTCTTGTGATTAATTAATTAGCATTCGTTTCCTACTCTTCATTATCCTTTTTCTACAATTGTCTGCCACTTACTAATTAATCTTCTCATCACTCTTTCTACCCTACCACCACTCTACAGGTAAAGAATGCGAGGGCAAGCAGCTTTGCTTCAGTGCATCCGATCCGCAGGACATCCTGCTGCGCAAGCAGCCACCTGCAATGACCGCCTCATTCTACCAGCGAATGCAGTTTCTCATTGAGGAAGAATCCACTCAGAGCTACGCTGAAAAGTTTGCGTTCAACGACAGGTAGGAATGACTTGAATAGAATGGAGCCAGTTGCCCCTCTCTAGTTCCTCTAGCTATCCCCCTTTTAGTCTCTTTCTCCTTTTTTCCCATTGATTGATTTGATCTGCCGCCCATCAGTGACACCTTACCATTGCCTGTCACAGAGCAGACAGTGATGAACAAACTAATCTCATTCTCTTCCTTCTCTCTTCTTTCATTCTCATTTCTCATTCCTCCATCCTTTCCAACTAACCCATCCATGACTACTAACAATCTGTCTATCTACCTTCCATCACACTATCATAATCAACTAATTCTTCAAAACAAACTCGCAAGCAGCAGTGTCCTCTGGAACAGAATTAACGAGAGGTGATTTCAGAGTTTGAATCTCTTTGCTTGAGTTTTTATTTGAGTTTGCTTTTTTCGTTTTCTGTTTCATCGTTTTGTTTATTTTACTTTTTGTTTTTGTTTTTTATTTATCATTTTTGAGAAATTTCATTTGATCTAATTTGTCTTGTTTTTGTCTCTACAGCCGTGCTTCGGTGATTCGTGGACAGATATCTGACATGGGTGGTCAAGGAATAATCGGCGTTCGCGTTGGTGTTTCCACTGACCCTACGTTAGGCTTTACATTGACGCGAGAAAATGGCTGGTTTGATCTGCTGGTCAACGGCGGCGGCTCCATCACACTGCACCTCACTCGAGACCCCTTCAAACCAGTGCAGAAGGTCGTCTACGTTCCTGTAAATGAAATCGTCGTTCTCGACAAGATTGTTCTCACCCTGGACGGACAATCAGCTGAACAGCTACTGCACGCGATGGACAGTAAAAAGTCCAGCCTGTGCGTTGACCACGACTACGAGAAGATGCGACCGATCATAGTGGCCAACTGGAAGCAGCAGTTTCAGAATGGTCACTCTGCAGACAAGTCAGCCATCCTTGCAGAATCACAGATTGTGCAGGAAGCGGTGCGCATTCCCGGAACAGGCATCAACCTGGTCTATCACTCTTCTCGCTCTGCCGGCTTCCTCTCCACCATTGAACTGCAGCTGACACCGGAAAAGATTGAGCCATCACTGCGACTGGTTCACCTGAAGATCGCCGTCGAGGGCATCCTCTACGAGCGAACCTTTGAAGCTGATCCGAACATTCTCTTTACGTACGCCTGGAACCGTCGCAACGTCTACCGGCAGAAGGTGTACGGCCTGGCGAATGCCGTCATTCGAGTGGGCTACCAGTACGTCAACTGCGCAGGCACTATTTGGGACGTGCAAACCGTGCAGCTGGCCGGCCATGATATGCCCATCTCCGAGATTGGCGGCTGGAATCTGGACGTCCACCACCGGTACAACTTCCACGAGGGCATTCTGCAGAAGGGCGACGGTAACAATGCCTTCCTCAAGCAGAAGGCCAAGCTGCTGACCACCAGCATTGGCGACGGACAACAACGGCCACTGCACTGTCCCTACTGCAATGGAGTGGCCAAGGACCAGCGACTGCTGGCGCCTGTGGCCCTTGCCTCCGGTCCTGATGGCAGTCTCTACATTGGCGACTTCAATTTGGTCCGCCGACTGAAGCCGGATGGCTCCATTTTCACCGTGATTGAGCTCAGTGAGTCATCAGTAGCGTACAAGTACCACCTCACCGTGGGCCCAGTGGACGGCAAGCTGTACTTCAGTGATCCGGAGAAGCATCAGATCCTGCGTGCAATTGTTCTGGAGGCGAATGCTGACACACGGAACAACCTCGAGGTCTTTGTGGGCACTGGTGTGAAGTGCCTGCCCGGGGATCGAACCGCCTGTGGTGATGGCCGCTCTGCTCGTGATGCCAAGCTCTCCTATCCGAAGGGCATCGCCATTGCCCCCACCGGTGAGCTGTACATTGCCGATGGAACGAACATTCGCATGGTGGACACTTTTGGGGTGATTCACACGCTCATCGGTGATCACTTCCACAAGTCACACTGGAAGCCCATTCCCTGCGCCGGCTCTACGCCCATCAGCAAGCTGACGCTTCGCTGGCCCACACAGCTGACCATTTCTCCACTGGACCAAACACTGCACATTCTCGACGATCACATGGTGCTGAAGGTGACCACTGACAAGCGGGTGGTCATCGTCGCCGGCCGTCCTTCGCACTGTCCCTCCAATGGCCACCAACACCGCCACGCCAATGACGCCAGCGAGGATAAGAAGGAGGTGATCGACTCGAAGGATCCACTGGCAACGTAAGTCATTGCACTTTGCTACTCAATCATTTCTAACTTTTTTTCTCCTACAGGCAAGTCTTCCTCGAGACACCGCAGTCCATTGCCTTTGGCCCGAATGGCGACCTGTACATTGCCGAGAGCGATTCACAGAACACCAACCGAGTGCGCATCGTCTCCGTGGGAGATCAGAGAATATCGCGCTTTGCCGGTGCCGACATCAACTGCTCTTGCATGGACATCGCCTGTCAGTGCTTTTCCCCGGATGACCTGCTGGCGGTGAACGCCCGTCTCTCTACCATCTCCTCGGTGACGGTCACCCCGGATGGCCGCGTGCACATCAGCGACCAGGAGAACCTGCGAGTGCGCACCGTCTACTCGCCACTGCCGCCGCAAAACGCTGCCACCGGCGAATATGAGATCGTCTGGCCGGAGACGAGTGAGGTGTACGTCTTCAACCGCTACGGCCAGCACATCATGACCAAGTCGGCGCTGACGGGCAGTCTGCTGTACACCTTCGCCTACAATGTGAACACCATCAATGGGCGCATCAGCTCGGTGACGGACGCCGCCGGCAATAAGATCTACGTCCTGCGCGACTACACCAACCAGGTGAAGAGCATCGAGAACTCACAGGGCGACAAGTGCCGCTTGTCGATGACGCGCAACGCCGGTCTGCTTGCCTCGTTCACCACGCCGGCCAACTACGCCGTCAAGTTCAGCTACAACGGCGAGGCGCTGCTCACCGCCCGAACCGATTCCTGGGGACAGTCGGTACTGTACAAATATGACGAGTACGGCAGGGTGATCCAGTCGGTGCTGCCCACCGGAGATGTCCTGGCACTGGCCAGTCGACTCGCTTTTGACGGCACCAAGCGGATGACGGTGACCTACAATGACCGCAGTCTGATGCGACTCGATGTGAGCGACAAGGAGATCACCAAGTACATCGCCACCGGAGAATCCTCCTCATCGTCAGAGGTGTTCACCCTCGAGCGACTCGGCCTGGTCACGCCCTCACTGAAGGGCTCACAGCGCAAGTTGGCCATTCGACGACGTGACACGAGCCACCTCGAGGTGGAGTCGCTCAGCTCACCTGTGATTGCCGACTCCTGGGCGAAGATGAGCGAACTGTGGCCGCTGCCCTCGTCGATGCGCATCATCTACAACAATGAAAACATCCGTCGTGTCGAGTACCGGTACTACGTGAAGAAGCGCAACTCCTCAGGTGGAAAGACCGCAGAGGAGTCGGCGAAGAAGAAGCCGACGCAGAGCTCAATCGGCCGCAAACTGAAGCTGAATGGCAACTCCATCTTCTCGATTGAGTTCGACAAAGAGGCCCGCCAGCAGACGCTTTTTGACCACTCCAATCGCCCGATTCTGCACACCGTCTACGACAGCTCCGGCCGACCGATCAAGTTCATCTCCAACTTCAACCAGACGGCAGTGGCCCTCGACTACGACCGCTTCGGCCGCCTGCACACCTGGACGCGCGGTGTCCTCTCGCTCACCCTCGACTACGACATCAAGGGCCGTGTGACGCAGGTGAAGCACGCCGAGTCAGTCAGCGGCACCGTCTTCAAGTACGCCGACACCACACTGGGCCCGACTGAGATTGTCAAGCCCAGCGGCAGTCGGTACCTGCTGCAGTACGACGGCAGCGGCGGCTTGACCGCCGTCATGACGCCCACAGGCCAGCGACACGAGCTCTACCGCCAGGTTTCGCTCGGCTTCAACAAGCTGCTCTTCCTGCCGGCCGGCTTCCACCATCCCTTCACAGTGCTCTACGATGAGTGGGGCCGAGTGGTGAGTCGGTTGCTGCCGAACAACAGCGGCCGCAAGGTGAGCCTCTACAACGCCTTTGGCCTGGTGGAGAGCGAGTTGTGCGGAGCGGAGAAGACCGAGTACACCTACCACCTGGGCAGTGAGCTGCCGAAGGCGATCACGAAGAGCGTCACTGAGGCCTTCGACTACCGCGTCGACTTCCGCCACCAGGGATCGCTGCTGAAGGAGGAGCGCACTCGATTCAACTCACGCACGGAGCTGTCCAACTACAAGTTGCGCTACAAGTACGACGGCGTCGGACACATCACCGAGGTGGAGCTGGAGCTGCAAGGCCGGGCGGTGGAGACGAAGAAGCTGAAGCTGTCGACGACGACGGGCGCCGAGGAGGGCATCGACGGCTTCATCTTCAAGCGCCACAGCGCCAATGTCATTCAGATTGGCGACGAGCGGTTGCTGAAGACGATCGCCACGGACGCCTACGGACGCGTCATCGGCATCACCTTCTCAGTGTGGAACAAGGAGCTCTTCTCGCAGGTGCTGCACTACGAGCCCCGGCGGTCACGCATTGCCGAGTCCCGACTAAAGTATGGCGCTAATTACGTGCAGAGCAACTTTAGCTACACCGTCGACGGGTACCTGGAGCAGATTGCGCTCAGCAGCCAACACGGAACGCCGTCGGTGGCCTCTGCCACCAAGTCGAAGTACATCTACGACATTGACGGCCACATGAAGTCGGTCTACGAGGGCGAAACTCAGATCAACATTAGGTATGTTTGTTTTGTCTGAAATTGTAAATGTGTGCCTCATTTTAATGATGCTTTCTTCTTCTTTTTCCTTAGACGTGACAATGCTGGTCGAGTTCGCAGCTTTGGCGACAGTGCTGATGACCTCTATTCAGTGGACGAGCGAGGCTTCATCATCGGCCGAGGCAGCAGCAAGTTCATCTGGAACGCCAATGGCCAGCTGACCGGTGCCATTCTGAAGGAGGGCACCATTGAGACGGCGGTCTCCTATCAGTATGACCATCAGGACCGTCTGCTGAGTCGATTCGCCAACTCGGGCAGCAACAAGAATCGCACACAGTTCATCTACGACGCCAGCAACCCTTCGTGCATCAGCTACTGTGTGATCGACTCGCGCATCATTGGCTTCACCTATGACTCGAATAAGCACCTCATTTCAATGACCATCGAGGGCACCAAGTACTACGTGGCCAGCGACCATCTTGGCTCACCGGTGGCCGTCTACAACATCGACGGAGTGCTCGTCAAGGAGATCATTCGCAATGTCTGGGGCAAGGTGATCAAGGACTCTAATCCCTCCTTCTGGCTGCCAATTGATTTCCGTGGCTCAATTCGTGATCCCCTCACCGGACTGAACCACTTTGCCGACGGCCGTGTCTACGATGCTTCCATTGGCCAGTGGCTGACGCCCAACTGGCAGGCTTTCATCAATGAGGACATCTCAGACATGGTGCACCTGTACCGATCATTCAACAACGACCCCGTCAACCCGACAAACTTTGTGCGCAACCTTGACGGCGACTACGGCCTCCTGCCAATGGCCGACATGGAGTCCTGGCTGCAAACGCTGGGCTACCGCATGGACTACATCTTTGATGCTAAGAAGGAGCAACCTTCTCACAACAGGGTAAACTTCCAGACAGTGCCCATTCTCACGTCGCTTTCTGAAGAGACGCGAAACCTCTACGCGCAGTTCACACATCTGTCGATGATTCCCGAGAGCAGAATCAAAATGCTCGCTGAGGGCGGCAAACAGCAGAGCAGCAACTTTTTGCAAACCCATGAGATCTCCATTGCCACTCTGCCCTCAACACTGAACGCCGTCCTCCTCTCACGTACACCCCTGCAGACCAAGGTGTACAGCGTGGAGACAGAGAAAAATCCGCTGATCAACTCGGTGCTCACCTCGGTCTTCAACGGCACCACCTCACTGCCCTTCCACCTGGTGCACCACTCCAAGGACGAGTTCTTCTTTGTGCAGTCGACGACCACCGATCAGCAGCAGTCCCACCAGAGAATGCAGAAGGACATTGAACAGCTGCACAAACTGGGCTCATTGGTCAATGTCACTCGAGCTGCAGAGGCTGCAGAAACCGCCTCTGGTGCCGCCGGCGCCGGCAGTTCTTCCCCTGGCGCCTCATCCGCTAGTCAAATTCTAATCAGCAGTGGCAGTCTACTGCTCAACATTCGCTACGGCACCACCTACCAGGACGAACTGAACCGAGTGGCCAGAGTGGCCCGAAGGAAGGCAGTGCAGGAGGCCTGGGCGAGGGAGGTCTACTACCTGCGACACGGCCACCCCGGCGTGGCCAAGGCCGACTGGTCGGCGGAGGAGAAGAAGGCCCTCCTCTCGCGCAGTCACGTTCCAGAGTACTTTGGCTCTGACATTCACGGCATTGAGCGGTATCCGCAGCTGGCGGATGACCCCACCAATGTCCGCTTCAGACGCGACTCGCCCACCAATGTTCTCAATCGAAAGCGACGAAACCGCCTCCGCAGACAAAAGTCGCACGCCGACCTCTTCTGATCATCTGTACAAAGCTCAACACAATGACCACACACACTCTCTCACCTTCATTGCCTGTACATTGCACCCCTCTTCACCTTCTTATTTGTACATTTGCTCATCCTCATCCCATCATCATCATCCTTTGTCCTCACTTGAACATGGTACGACTGGACTAGAGACACTGACCGGCACACTGTATCAGCACCGACTGACAAGACCAAATACTCAAATGTTGCGGTTCTCTCGAGTCACTTCCAGAACTGATGTGTCAGCAACTGTATAGAGTTTTTGCCAAAGGCTGACCACAACCACACACACACACAACACATTCTGTTTGACCCTCACTGCTGTACTCTTCGACTACACTTTGAATTGATTTTATATTATATTTCTCTCTCATTTTTTGTTATTATTTTCTAATTGATTTAATTTATTAATAAATTGACTATATATTTCAAACCTTTGAGTATTTTTTATTTTAATAAGACACCAAGGTAATAGGGCAAAATTTAAGGTGAGAGTAAAAACTTACTTTCTATCTTCAGATCATCATCATTTGTCCGTTGCTGGAGCGTTGTTGTGTGTATCAATTCGAATGGCTCGCAGGCGATTGCCCGCTACCAGAATGACCGCCGCCTCGTTGTCATTATTGCAGTAGTGACTGCAGGAGAAGACGGTGGTGCACAGCTGGTTAAAGTGGTGCTGAAAACCGTACGGCGGTACCTAAATAGAAAGAACAGGTGTTTACAAAAAAATTAACAGCCAATCAGTCACATTACCTCGTGGGCACGAATAATGTGCGACAGGTGATTGGCGGCGAGAAAGTCAGTGGCCGCCCGTTCATTGAACAGATAGGCGGCGCCGCGTTTCGAGTTGTAGAGGTAGCCCTGTTTGGCGAACTCGTGCTGGCCAATGCTGTCGCTGTACTCCATTATGTCCAGGTACTGCTGCATGTGGCACGGGTCAGACCACAGCAGCTCCCAGGCGATCTTCGACTGCAGCTCCGGATTGGGCAGCGGACTGGGCACCTTGCGAATCAGCGACAACGTCTTGGCGTTCGGTGAGAGGCCGCCGTGGGTGTTGAAGATGCGATTGTCGATGGTGGCGGCCACGGGCAGCAGGTCAAAGACCTCGTTGATCAGCTTCCAGAGGCGTTCTCCGTACTCGCCGTACTTTGCCAGGCACTCCCGCTTGAAGCTGTACTTCTCCTGCAGCTGTCTTACCTATTTATGGACAGTTGTTAAATATATCTGTTAATGATAAGAGCTATCAACTACTTGCCTCGTGGTTGCCCCGAAGTAGGGTCACCTTCTTCGGACAGAGCACCTTCATAGAGAGCAGGTACACGGCACACTCCATTGACCACTTGCCCCGATCGACGTAGTCGCCTAGAAAGAGAAAGTTGCTGCCCAGCAGCGGTTCACTGCGCCACAGCGTCTTCTCCAGCGTCAGCAGGTCCTTATATTGTCTAGTATTAAGTAATTGGCAATTGATCAAAACAATCAAATACTCACCTCAAGATTGCCGTGAATGTCGCCGATGACGTAGATCGGCGAGCAGACGTTCGGACAGCGACTCTCCTTCTCCAGCAGCGGCTTCGCCTCTCCGACCAGCTTCTGCATGAGTTCGTACATCTCCGAGGCCTTGCCTCCATCGAGGAGTCCCCTCGGCTCAGTGACGGTGCCCTTGTGCTTGGCGAACTCGCGCACCTTCCGTATGAAGACATTGCTGACGGAGTTGCTGTTGAAGGTGAAGTCCACTGAGCGGCGGTCAACGGGCGCGTAGCGGCTCTCCTTGTTCACGGTGAGCACTTTTCCGGAGCAGCTGCCGGCGCTGTCGATGGTGACGGAGTGCGTGGCCAGTCGGAACTTCGCCTCCCGACAGCGCTTGCAGGTGCCCTTGAAGGTGTTGGGCAGCAGCACCGAACGCAGGTCTTTCCACTCGCTCAGATCGTCAGCCGTCTGCTTCTTCTTTCGAATGACCGCCTTCGTCAGCTGCAGAAAGACCGGCACACTGGAGCGACAAAGGTGCGATGTGCCGCTCAGCTTGAAACCGCCCACTGCCTCGATGAAGTTGGTGAAGGTGATCACCTTGATGGGCTCCTCTCGATCCTCGGCAGTCTTCAGCGTCCAGCCCACCGATTCGACCGCCTCCTCTAGCTTTGCCTGCTGCTCAGTGGCCTCTAGGTTGGGGTGAATGTCGGCGATCATCTTGGCAAAGTCATCACAGTCTAAATAGCCCTTGCTGGTGGGGTCGTAGAAGCGAAAGATGAACTTGAGACGAGTCTCCTGGTGAGCGGCCAGCGGTTCTAGCGAAACCAGGCCCATCAGCAGCTCATGGAAGGAGACGTAGCCCGTTTTGGTGTAATTGAAGGCCATGAAGAGCGAATCGAGGCGGTCATCCTCAAACTTAAGCCCGTACTTCCCCAGGTACTGCTTGAAGGAGTAGATGGGCAGCGAGAAGCACGGATAGCAGTGATCGAGAAAGTCATTGTACAGCACCTCAATGGTCTTCTCTGAGATGCCCAGCTCGTAGAGCAGCTTCTCCTCGGCATTGCGAGGCGGGTCACGTGGCGAGTAGTAGTACACGTCATCCAGACTGAACTCCTCAATGCGCTCGGTGTAGCCCTCAAAGTCGGACTTGACGATGCGCAGAAATTGCACCACCTCGGGGCCCCAGATGTTCGGCAGGTTGTTGTCGCAGAGGTCGGTGGTGCTGATCCAGTCGATGCAGTTGCCCTCACTGCAGCAGCTAAAGGCGGGGTTGTCAGTGGTGGTCAGGCGGACGTAGAAGATCATGCGGGTGAGAAAGTTGAGCGTCTGTGGCTGCTGAATGCGCAACGTGTCCAGCAGCTTCACCTTCCCAAAGGGCGGATTCGGCTTCAGACTGAAGTACTGCTCCTCATTGGTGCTCAGTATCAGCAGAGTGCCCAGCGTGGCTGAGTCATTCCACAACCTAGCAAAAACAACAACAGTGGTCATTTGTGATCAGTTTCGCTGTGACAATGCTGACACCTACTTGGTCTGGCAGAGGGGGGTGAATGGGAGCCAGCGAATGCGAGTCACCGGGTCCTCGTAGATGGCCACCTTGTCGTGCACTGCGCAGTGAATGATGAAGGCCATCGTGTCCAGTTTGGTGTTCGCCTTCGTCGGATCAGTCACAAAGAGGTCAATGCCAATGGGCGACAGTCGGGCGGCGTTGCCATTGTCGCGGCTGTAGCGAATGGCAAACTCGGAGCTGAGAGCACCGCTGCTCTTGTTGAAGGACATCTTTGACGAGTTGAAAAAGTGCAGAAGTAAAACGACGCTCAACTGAAAGCGGACGTGGTTTTATTCACCACAAAAGTCATTGAGCTCATAAAAATAGAACTAAAAACGGGTTGTTTATTGATGAAACATGTTTTATTTATTGACAATTTCAAAAGTGAGTCCTCGCGATTGTAAACGTTCGACTAGCTTGGTATTACGAAAAGCTGACGCAGGAGTGAGAACTCCACCTCTGAAAAAAACAAAAGAAATATAAAGTTTTGAAAACTCATTTCGCATATTCATAACTTACTTTGGCATCAGCTCACGCTCTTTGATAATGGTCAGTCCAGCTTGAATTGTGCACGTTGATGTTGCCAAATAGCCAGGGTCTCGTCCACTGACCAGAACTGTCATTTCCTTGTCAAATGGTTTCTCTGGTTCTTTGTGAGGATCATCCCCAACCAGACTTTTACTCCATCCTTTGCCGTGTAGTGTCAGTGAAAAGCGAGTAGTTTCCACTTGCTCACGAGTAGGTCCTTTTTTGGTAAAATGACCAAAGGTAAAAATGTGAGGATACTTTTCAAGCAGGTACCGTCCGGGCCTAAGCAGTGAAAATGGCACTAAAACTCCAGAGAAGGAAACAATCGCCATCATGTGGAGAAACTTTGAAAAGTTTATGTACGGCTGAAACTGTACTGGTGGCTCATTGAAATGTGTAAAGTTGTAGTGTTGACTCCGATCAACCACTGCCTTGTCCGCTCCCATAAACGGGACATTCCAGCCTGTCTGTCGAAAGGGAATCACCTTCATAGGCAGTGACATTCGACTTTGAGGAAGCTTTTCAGTGAGCACTTCTTTGTACAGTTGAGAGTGCGTTCGCCTGTAGCTAAAGTAGTCGGATATGAAGGTGTATGCCGATTGAAACGTGCCAAAGTTTCCTGAATAACCCTAAGCAAAAAGTGGAACGATAAAACAAATGATTGAGTGACAATAAAAGCAGTTTACCTTTGGGCCAAAATGGAATCGCATAAAGCTTTCCACCGAATGTAGTTTCCCTTCAAAGTGCTTCTTTAGAAAATCGACACCGACATCATTAGGAATGGAGTCCCAGCCGCAAGTGGAAATGATCAGTGATCCGCTTTCCTGTGCCTTGGCGTCATACTCAATCTGCGAACTTTCAATGTACGTCGACTCTCCGCTAATGTCAATGTGATGCGTTCCAGAGCGAACACAGGCGTCCACAACTTGTTTGCCGTACAGCTGAAATGGGCCAACAACATTGACTATCAGCAAAGTTTTTTCTGCCATTTTTAGTAGTGAATCAGCGTCGCCGACATCTGCTTTGATTTTGTCCACTTTTGACAGATTGACATTGAGCTCTTGAGCCAGCTTGGCCAGTGTTTCATTGAGTTTTGTTAAGTTTCTTCCAGCAACTGCCCATTTAAGAGATGAGTACTCGGCTGGGTTTTCCGCAATCACCTGCAGCAGCTCTCGGACCATGAAAAAGCCGGTATACCCGGTGGCTCCAAAAATGACCAGATCAAATTCACGTTTTTCAGTCATGGTTTTGTCAATATAAGTGTTTCAGAAGTTTCACAAAAATACACAAGTCACTTTGAGGTAGCCGGTGTTGAGAGATGCACCTCACGACCGTTCTCTGCAGATACAACTGAAGCTGTACTTGTAGTGCAACACACTTTTATCATTGAAAAGAAAAGTTATCTGCTAGAAAACTCGTTTGCCAGCTCTGGAAAGCTACCCTTGTACTGTAAGCGTTGTCGTGTATCAGCATTACATGTTTTAATGGTGTAAGTGCAGTTAGCGAACATTTGAATAAGTGATTGAATGTTTGTGTTTTGATTGCAACAACACAAATTTATTTATAAATGCTGCAAGCAAAAAAAGTGTTGTAGACTACTCAATTAGTTTTTAACGATTTCAAAAGTTAGCCCCCTCGCGTGCAGTCGCTCAACCAGTTTGGTGTTGCGGAAGGCTGATGCAGGAGTGAAAACTCCACCTCTGAAAATGACAAAAAGATTAGCCATTGTAATGTTAATTAGCTTTGATCTTTGGCTTACTTGGGCATCAGCTCTCGCTCTTTGAGAATGGTCAATGCAGCATTGATAGCACAAGTTGATGTGGCCATATAAGCAGGATCTCGTCCCTTCACCACCACTATCACTTCTTTGTCAAAAGGCCTGGACGGTTCTGAATGAGGATCACTGCCAGTTAGATTTTTACTCCAGCCCTTTCCATGTAAAGTGACGGAGAGCCGAGTAGTTTCCACTTGCTCGCGAGTTGGACCTTCTTTAGTGAAGAAGCCAAAGGAGATAATATGTGGATACTTTTCAAGAAGATATCGTCCTGGTTTCAGCAAAGACATGGGCACTAAAACAGCTGAAAATAAGATAATTGCCAACATGTTGAAAAAACTGGCAAAATTAATGTACGGCTGAAAGTGAACAGGCGGCTCATTGAACTGCGCATAGTTGTAGTGTTGACTGCGTTCGACGACATCTTTGTCAGTGCCAATGAAGGGAATATTCCAGCCAGATTGACTGAAGGGAATTATTCTCATTGGCAGTGAGATGCGACTTTTGGGCAACTTTTGGGTGAGCACCTCTTTGTACAGTCGAGAATGAATTTGCATGAAGTTAAAGAAATCCGATATAAAGGTGAACGCTGATTGAAAGGTGCCAAAGTTGATCGAGTAGCCCTGTGTGAAAATGATAAGTTTAAGTTGTGTTGAATCAAAACAAATTCAAATCACCTTTGGACCAGGCTGAAACCGCACAAAACTCTCCACCGAGTGTAGTTTGCCGTCAAAGTTTTTTTTGAGGTAATCAACACCGACATCATTGGGAATGCTGTCAAAACCGCAAGTTGAAATGATCAACGATCCAGTTTCACGAGCCTTAGCATCGTACTCAATCTGAGTGCTTTCAATGTAATTCGATTCTCCGCTAATGTCAATGTGATGAGTTCCAGAGCGAACACAAGCGTCAACCACTTGTTTTCCGTACATGACATATGGGCCCACAACATTGACAACCAGCGAAGTGCGTTCAGCCATACGAAGCAAGGAATCGGCATCGCCGACATCAGCTTTAATTTTGGTGACTTTAGAGAGATCGACATTAAGCTCTTTTGATAGTTTAGCCAGAGTTTCATTAAGTTTCGCCAGGTTTCTTCCTGCGATGGCCCACTTGAGAGATGAATATTCGGCTGGGTTTTCGGCAATCACTTGCAGCAATTCACGAACCATGAAAAAGCCGGTGAAACCAGTGGCTCCAAAAATCACCAAATCAAATTCACGTTTGTTGTTCGTCATGTTTAGAATGCTGTTTTAGTTGTGGTAATTACAATATAAAAATCACCACCAAAGTTGGTACTTATAAAGCTTTTCTAAGTTGACTTCTCACATTAATATTGAAAAAGCATAGGCTGAGTTATCGTGTATCACACACTTTTATCAGTGCGTGATAACGATTGACAAAAGCCTGTTTACAGAGTCTTTCTCTCTCCTGAGTAGCTGCACCAGTGTTCATAAGTTGCCATCCAACGCTGCAGAAAGACACACTGTGAACATATGCACTCGCTGTGGTGATGAAACACAGCTACAGAATGATCAAACTTGCTTTAGGTGCAACTTAGCTAATCGTGCTTGAGAACATTTTTATTGCACTGTAGTGCAAAATCGGCACTGGAAATTCACAGACTTTGATAGTTTGAAAGCAAACTAATTTCAGTTCATGTTTTTCATTGTTTATTGCTCTTTCTGTCAACACCTTTCACATAAGCTTAAATTTTAAATCCCGCATATGCAGTCGCTTCACAAGGTCAGTGTGGCGAAAAGCTGAACCTGGTGTAAGGACTCCACCTCTGTTTGGGCGAAAAGATGTTATTGTTAAGAAAGTATCAAGAGTAAATTAAAGACACCTACTTTGGCATATTCTCTCTATCGCCAAGAACAGTGAGTGCTGCTTGAATAGCACAGGTGGAAGTGGTCTTGTATCCTGCGTCATTGCCAGTGACGACCAGTGTCACCTCTTTGTCAAACGGTTTTACGGGCTCCGAATGAAGATCATCATCAGAAAGGCTGCTGCTGCTCCAGCCTTTTCCCTGAAACCTTGTCTCAAAGTGGTTCGTCTCAACTTGCTCTCGAGTTGGTCCGCTTTTGGTGAAGTAGCCAAATGTCATCACTTCAGGCCATTTCTCCAGAAGCATTCTCAGTGGCTTTATAAGACTGAGAGTGGCTATGTATGCTCCAAAGAGGAGAGAAGCAATGGCAAAGAGCAAACTGGGAAATGTAAAGTATGGCTGGAACTGAACTGGTCTCTCCTCAAAGAACTGGTAGTTGTAGTGCTGACTTCGCATTACCGTCTCCTTGTCGCCGGCCATGTACGGTAAATTCCATCCTGAAAACTTACGGAACGGCAGCAGATGCATCGGAAGAGACACCCGAGACCGAGGAAGCGGCTTTGTCAACACCTTCTCATTAAGACGAGAATGAACTCGGAAGTAATCGATCAAGTTGGCGATCAAGTAAACGGCTGAATGAAGAGTTCCGAAGTTGACAGTGTATTTCTGTTTTAATTTAAAATTTTTGCTTTATTAACAATGAAACTAAATTGACAACGGTTACTGACCTTTGGTCCCAAAAACATCTGGAAAAAGCTTTCCACTGAGTGTAACCTTCCGCCGTCAAAGTGGTCTTTCAAATAGCAAACTCCCATGTCAGTGACGGTGCTTCCAAAGCCACAGTTCGTAATGATGAGCGTTCCGTTTTGCCGTGCCAGCGCATCATATTCCAGCTGCATGCCCTCCACGTACTGAAACTCACAGCTAATGTCGATGTGATGAGTGCCCGCCTGAAGACAGGCCTCCACCACCTGTCGGCCGTGGACGATGTACGGCCCGACGCCATTGACAATCACCCGGGCCCGTTCGGCCATTCGAAGCAGAGAGCTAGGGTCGGCCGCATCAGCTTTGATCTTGTTTACTTTGGATAGATTGACGTTGAGCTCTTGCGCCAGCTTCACCAGTGTGTCATCCAGTTTTGCCGCATTTCTCCCCGCAATGGCCCATTTTAGAGTGGAGTATTTTGCTGGATCACCTTCTATTGTGAGCAGCAGTTCACGAACCATAAAGAAACCGGTGAAGCCGGTGGCTCCAAAGATGATCAGGTCAAACTCGCGTTGGTTTTCCATGGTGAAAGCAGTGATCAGGACAACAGCGTATCATGAGTTGACAAAAGCAAATTACAAAAATCTATTGCAGTGAGCAAAAGTGGTGATAACTTTTCCGAGTATTAGAAAGAGGAAATAAAATTATCTCTGTGCAGTACAAAAGTTTTATCAATCCCAGTGAGATAGAGGCAAAAACATTTAGCAACTCCAAGTTGTTTTCTAAGTTTTTAAAAAGCTAAAAATATGTCAGTTGAACTGTGAGCCACCAGTACACAAAACATGCCAGTTCAATAAATTGATTGCTCGTTGTATTTTTTTCTGTATACAGCAACTGTACAGAACGTATTTTGCAATGAAAAGAGAAACTACAGAGTTGCACAGGCACTTTGAGGTAAAGCAGAGACAGCACAATTTCACTAGTGATTCAATGTACCTCTAACGTGTTTGTTTGCAAACAAGACACTGTTGTTGGACATGTCGTTGCTATCTAAGAAAAGTACAAAGATAAACACTTGATGGAATAAATGGCTACTTACATTGAAACTGATGCAGAGTATCTACCAGAGTATCGACTTTTTCGCTAATTAATTTCACAAGCTTTACATTTTCATCTGTTATTTTATTTGCTGCATGTAAATCTGATTGAATTGATAAAACCTAGTTGACAAAAATAATTAAATCATGGTATTTTGAATATCAAATACAAAAATGATTACCTGTCGTTTACGAACTTTAGGAAGACAGTGATTTGGTGTCAACTGAGCATTCATGTTGGGCGATTCATTTCTTGGCTGTGACATTTTGATTACTGCTGAAGGAATCGATTTTGCAAAAATTCACTTGAAAAACATTGAAATCTGAAAATCAACTTTTAAAAAGACGAGATTCAGCAAAGTGCCATCTACCGGGTTGATGGCGAAAATGAACTTTACATGTAAACAAAAAACACGTTTTCTTTCAAATTCTGTTTTTATTGATTCTGTAAGCATCACTTTTCAACTCAAATCTAAAAATGACTGCCGTCGATGATGACAGTTCCTCAAAATTCCCCAAAGACAAGTGGACGCTACTGTTCCAGGGAGCAGAGTCTCGCGTCTACAAGGGCGAGTACTACTCCAAGCCGGCTATTCTCAAGGAACGATTCGAGAAGACCTACCGTTTACCGGAGCTGGATCAAAAGCTGACCAAAGAACGAATTCGCGCAGAACTAAAGGCCTACGAGAAGATCGGCAAAAGATGTAAAGAACTGTTTCAGCGCATGTCCACCGTGCTCTACTCGGATGACCGAAACATTGTCATGTCAGAAATTACTGATGCCCAAAATGTGAGTGAGTTCATCAACAAGAACGAGCCATCCAGTGCCGCCGTTGCTGATGCCCTCTTCCAGATGGGCGTCGTCGTGGCGCAGATACACTCCTGTGGTATTGTCCATGGGGACTTGACAACGTCAAACTTTCTGGTGAAGCAACTTGAGGATGATACGACCGGCGAGCCAGAGGGAAACAGCAAAGTTGTGCTCATTCCAATCGACTTTGGACTGTCTTCCTCCTCAGTAACCGACGAAGATCGAGCTGTTGATCTGTACGTGCTGGAGCGAGCCATCGAAAGCACCCACCCGCAAGTCGACTTTGCCCTCTTTCTGCAATCATACCAAGAGAAAATGGGCACTGATAAAATCAACAAAAAGCTAGATCAAGTGCGAATGCGAGGCAGGAAAAGGCTGGCCATCGGGTAGTGGTGTGGTCTGGTCTGATCGTTTGGTGGGTGGTTCGTTTATTATGCGTGTTTTACATTGAAAAAAATGTTTAATAAAAGAGATAACAACTAATTCACGTTGGAGTGGAGGCAATGGAGTACGCTGCTTGGTTACTCTCAGTCAGGCTTGAGATCATCTGAATTATTATGAAAAGAAAGCAAAGCCAAAGTGGTCCAAAGAGGGCACCTTCAACACCGAAGTAGACGACTCCGCAGGTGATGGCAAGACCGGTCAGGTAGGGGTGGCCAGCTCTGGAAAGGAAAGAATTGTTTCAGTGATTAGAATAAAGGTAAAACCATCACCGAATACTAGTACCTTTTGATGTCACTGTAGATGGAAGAGTCGACAATGAAGGAAGGCATTATCGCCATGATGAACATGGTCAGCGATTTTAAGAAGGGCAAGTTTTGGTCAAAGTAGTACAGGTACAGACAGGCTGGTAGCGACGCCCAACAGGCGTTGAGAAGGGGCACAGCCGCCAGAATAGCAGCGATCACTACAAAAAGAATTATTAGCTTATTTCGAGTTGATACACAATCGTACCTGAAGGTATGCAGCAAATCTGAATGTCAAAGAGTGAGTGCAACAGCCAGGTGTATATGCCGTAAAAGGCGGATATCTTCAGGGTCGCTGCAAAGATGCTATTCACCACTTCCTCCACGTAACGACTGAAACGGTTCTGTTCGCAGCTGGTGAAGATGGACGAAACGATGTTGTCCAGAAATTCAATCGGCTTGTACTTTTGGCGACTAGTGGAGAGCAGGTAAAATAAAGCCAATGTAAAAATAAACTGCAAAATTACGAACAGTTAGTTTGAGCAAATGAGATTTTAGATAACAAAAAAATGAGACTTACACAGTTGAGAACAAAGCCCAGAACTACGAAGCCCCCATCGAGAATGACAAAAATAAACGCGTAAAAGATGGAGATAAAGCTTTTGAGAAGGGGTAAGTATGAGTTGGCCCGAGAGTTGACAAAATTAAAAACAATTTCGAAATTAAACTTTTTCAAGTCAACCAAAGCGAAGTGACTAAACAGTGACCGAATCAGGTGTGAAGTGTCAACAGTAGTGGCCGGTTCCCCAAGCGTTTCAGTGAGAAGAGAGCTGCTATGATTTAACTTGCTCAAATCTGATTCCGGATTAGTTCGACTAGCATTTAGAAAGATGAGTATATTTTCGCCAAAATCAACCAGCATTTTGCTGATCATAACCTTGTCCTCTTCCTTGAGATTCAACTTGTTAGTTGAGAGCAAATTGTCTCGAACTAGATTGTTCAGGTAGTCGACGTTGGTCACATCATTCAGCGTCAGGTTGATGCTATCACGAATGTAGTCAATCTTTCCAAGTTCATTTCGCAGCAAATAAATGGCCGAGTAGCACTCGCCGTACACTTTGATGGAGAGAAACACCGAAAAGAAGACAATGACCACGGAAACGGTAAAAATGAGTGCCAGACTGGTGAGCAAGTCAGAGCTCTTCTGCAGAGTTTTGCGAATCTGTTAAAATAAAAAGATTTCGTTAATCAATCATGTAACACAATCATCAACCCTACGTACCATCAAATCTCCCTTGAGGAAAAAGTAGATCCAAAATTGAAAGAAAATGTCCTTCTCCAGTTTTGCTCCAATTGAAGACTTTAGATTGGCAAACCGTTCACTGACAACTTGTTGAACTGCAATGGTTCGCTCACTGATTTTGCTGAACATCTTAAATGTGACTAGATGTAGACCGGAAATGCCCAGAATAACGGTTGAGATTTGCATTTGCTCAGAGAGCACAAAGAGGAAGATGGTCAAAAGCACCGAGATGAACTGCGTGCCCAGCTTGGCACTGACGCTGTCCGGCGAATCATCATCTGGCAAGTTGAATCGCCTCAAGGCCGCTCCAATAAAGCGATTGAAGACTGCTTTCAGTGTTTCATTGAGTACGTTGACTAGATTGTTCAGTTCTTCAATTATTTCAGATTGCTTCTTTGAATCGTGAGTAAAGCTGTAAAAGGTAAACACACATCCGATAACTGATATGCAGATAAAGGCGGTAAAGAGGATGTGACCAATGATGCCCACGCAGTGGAGAAAGTAGAAAAACGATAACAGAAATATAGACGGCAAAAAGCTAAATGATGACAACACGTGAAGGAAAATGTTGCTTCTCTTGAAGATCACCAGGAATACCTGGGCCGACGAGCAAAAGATGACAAAGGTGGTGATGATTCCTTTGTTGTGTCCAAGGATGGTCAGACTTATGCCACAGAGAACTGATAGAGCGTCGCATAGTTGAAAGCGGAAATGAAAAATAATAAAGAGAATGTAATTTTGGTAAATAAAGTCAATCAGCAGGTTGTAGAGGGTAAAGAGACAGTTGAAGGGCAGCTGAATAAGGCCACTGCAGAAGGAACGGTCTTGGTCCTCTAGGGTTTTCAGCCATGATCCCAGAGAGGAGTTTAGTTTGACTTTAAATGGGTACAGCGCAGACCCGCAAAGCAATGCCCATAGCAGCGCTTTGAGGCAAGGCAAGAAGATGAGGTACACCTGAGACAGAAGAAAGAGAATGGCCACCGAGAGAAGAATGGCAAAAGTGTTGAAGACGATCGTCTGAATGCCCTTCTGACGGTTATTTGGTATTATTGAGGTGAGGTACTCTGAGAATAGGGAGTAATTCTGAGATTTGCGGCGCTTTGAATCGAGGAACGTCGAAGGTGGGTCGCAAAAGGGAGAGTCCATGGTTCTTTGGTGGTTTTTGAGTCTTCGACGGCTTTCGAAGTCTGAAGTAGCACTTTCCAGTCTGAAGACATTAGAGACGACTTCAAGTGGCGGTGATTCTTTTCTGAGATTGCAACTATTACTGCGTGTGCCTCACCTTTATTGGTGACAAATCAAAAATAGCAAGACCGGAATGTGCACAACCAGGCTCACCAGGCAATCGGTTACATGGCGAAAAAAATGCGCCAATGTTTAGAAAGTTGATCTGTCCTTTTCTGGTTTGTTTATGAACGCGCACACATTTTCTGCGAAGTTTACTGGCGGTCTGTTTTGACAGAAAAAGGCTCACCGCTAGGTTGGCGTTTTTGCCGTCGTTCTCTTTCTTTTTCTTTCAGCAGCAGCAGCAACAGTTCGAGAGCGCACTTGTTTACCCACACTCCCAAATTACTCGGCTAATTTGCTTTGGTTGTCAAAAGATCTCCAAGATGGACAAACTGCGCCAAGTTCTAAGTGGAAACGATGCAAACAATGAGGAATCGGAGGGCTTTGCCGCCGCGGTGAGTACCTTCTTTTTATAGATTTTATTGCGCCAGTGGCATTGTTGTTTGCGTTGCAACTCGAGAGCAACTAGTCCGGATATATCATCGTAATCACAGACAAACAATGACACAATTGACAGATGTGTCACAAATTGTGACATAGATTGGAAAAGCTCATTTACAATAATTTTTTATTTGTTTCTTTTGACAGGCACTAGGTTCTTCAAGCCTTGATTGGTCTACGCGAATAAAATGGTTCGCCATCTTCTTCGTGCTCGGCTTTGTCATGTCCATTCTCGGAACTGCCCTCATTGTCTTGCCGAGAGGTCTTATTCTGTTTTCACTCTTTTATACGCTCGGAAACGTGTGCTCATTGGCCAGGTAAGTTTTATAATGTTTATTGATACAGAATTTTAATGAATTACCCTTTCCACTTTCACAATTTAGCACAATGTTCCTAATGGGGCCGTGGCGTCAACTGAAGAAGATGTTTAGCGAGAAGAGAATTATCTCCACAGTTCTTGTCGTTCTCTTTATGGTCCTCACCCTGTTGGCCGCCCTGTTGTGGCACAAAACAATGCTGGCCATCATTTTCTGCATTCTTCAGTTCCTGGCCTTCATCTGGTACTCTATTTCTTACATTCCGTACGCACAAGACACTGTAAGCAAGGCGGTCATGTCATGTGTGTGAATGGAACAGCCGGACTGCCACCACAACCACCGTTTTATCCACAGCCTCCACCTACAAACAAGTCATCGCATAATTCAAATCATTTTCCACTACTGATGGTCCACATGAATCTCCTGCTTATTTCTATTGCTTATTTATTTTACTCTACTGTATGGCCTGCAAAGTTCATTGCGTAACACCAATTATATGCCTTCGTTCTACATTTGATCAAGATACAGATTTTCCCTACTTGCTAGCAAGCTGAAGGGTAAACTGCCGCTTGCACTGATGATTGGTGATAGGGAAAAGGCGTGTGATTTGTGTGTTGTTCAAAGTTCACTTTATCCTTCATCAAGGCGGCACTCTTTCGATTGTCTCTGATAAAGGCCAAGACTTAAAAGCTTTTAGTTCAGTTCATTGTCGTTGTCGTTGTAATCAAAATGATAATTAGAGCACCGATTGGTGACATACTCTGCTGCTATGGAGGAGAACGACCACTTTGGCTGATTTTTGTATAAATCATGCATATTTTCGCTTCATCCAAACTAAAATCATCGCATCAGTTGTTACTGGAGCAGGGCTAGCACAGCAAAGTTTATTGACCATTGAGTTTTTGTGTGGTGTTCATACACACAAAGACTTTCGGTGCGGAACAGGGACAACAGCCGAACAGAGATAATCAGTTTCGGCAGATAAACAGACGCTGGTGTAGACGCGCGCTGATACGTGCGAAAACTGGGCAACCACCGACAGTCAATTTGCCAGCCATTTGAATTGAAAGTATCATCACGATGAAGTTGTGTCCACTTTTCTTCCTGAAAACTGTTCTGGTCATCCTGGTCATCTTTTTCAACCACACCGATGCAGAGAGGTCCTTTCGCATCGACTCAGAAAAGAACGAATTCCTCAAAGATGGCCAGGTATTTCGCTACGTGTCCGGGGAGATGCACTACTTCCGTGTCCCTACAGAGTTGTGGCGAGACCGACTGCACAAGATGAAATTCGGAGGACTAAATGTCGTCCAGACGTAAGTGGGTTGATGAAGTCGTGTAGATTGGGTTTTAATGAGTGTGACTACTAGGTACATCGAGTGGAGCTCCATCGAAAGGAAACCCGGCGTGTTCGACTTTTCTGGCAACAACAACATCACCTACTTTATGCAACTGGCACAGGAGGAAGGACTTTTGGTCATACTGAGACCAGGCCCCTACATTTGTGCGGAGAGAGACATGGTAAGTGAAGAGAAGCTTATTGGCCAAAATATTAACATCAATCTCCTCAATTAAGGGCGGACTACCCTCGTGGCTGCTGAAACCGAGTGCAAGTATAAAACTGCGAAGCAGCAACCCCTTCTACATGTCCGCAGTTGACCGGTGGTTGACGGTGCTCTTCGACACTGTGCGACCTTTTCTCTATGAAAATGGAGGCCCTGTGATTATGCTTCAGGTGGAGAATGAGTTTGGCAGCTACGATCGGTCGACCACCAAAAAGTGCGACAGCAACTACACCAACACACTGAGAGACACCTACCAGCGTTTGCTGGGCCCCAACACTGTGCTCTTCACCACCGATGGAAACGGCCACAATTACTTTAGGTGCGGCCGAATCGGCAACGTCTTCGCCACCATCGACTTTGGCATCATGAACCAGACTAATGTGCAGAAAGCGTTCAGCCTGCTAAGGCAGTACCAGCCCACCGGTCCTTTGGTTTGTACATAATTTTTTAAGTAATAGGGTCCTAATGGATGAAGTGCTTTTTGTAGGTCAATTCTGAATTCTACAGTGGCTGGCTGGACTACTGGGAACGGCCGCATCAAACCCGCCCGTCGAAGGCTTTTGCCAGCACACTGGACACTATGCTGGCGATGAATGCCTCTGTCAATATTTACATGTACCACGGGGGAACGAACTTTGGCTTTAGCGCCGGCTCCAACATTGACCCGGTGTTTCATCCCGTTCCCACCAGTTACGACTACGATGCACCAATCAATGAGGCAGGCGACTTGACGGCTAAGTTTTTTGAAGTGAAGCGAGTTGTTTCAAAGTACATCAGCTCAGATGTGGACTCGTCAACGTTGATTGAGCCGATTAAAAAAAAGATGAAACTTCCGCCGGTGGAGTTAAAGTACAAAGCAAACATCTTTGAGGTGCTGCCCAACTCGACCTGGTCAAAGGTGCCACTCTCTTTTGAGCAGCTAGATCACGCGCATGGATTTCTCCTCTACTCATCGCGCATTAAATTTCACCCATCTGATCCTGCCGTTCTCAGCATTCCTGATCTTCACGATAGAGCGCAGGTGTTTGTTGACAAGGTAAAGTGCAGAAAGTTGCTTGTGTGTTTGAAAATAATTAATTTTTTTAGGAGTACGCCGGCACGCTCAGTGTGACGCGAAAGGCACTTCAACTGCCCATCTCGGCAAGAAATGGCTCAAACATAGACATTCTGGTAGAGAACCAGGGTCGCATCTTCTACGGCCCAGTGATCAACCAACGAATGGGCATCCTTTCTGCGGTGTACCTTTCTGACCACATCATCAGCAGCTGGCATCACTACAGACTCTTTGAAGACTGGACTGCCGTCACCTCGAGACTGGTCAATGCACCGACACCCAAGCAGCCCTCATCGCCTCGAATGCCGTCCTTCTTTACAGCCAAATTCGTTCTGGATGATGAGTACAAAGATCGGCCGCTTGACTCCTTTCTCAAGGTGTCAGGCGGCTGGACAAAAGGAGTAGCCTTCCTCAATGGCCACAACCTTGGTCGGTACTGGCCAGTGGCCGGACCACAGCTCACCCTCTACGCGCCTGCAGTCTTCTTCAAACCGTACCCGAAGGAGAATGAACTTGTGCTTTTTGAGCATGAGAAAAGCCCTTGCCAATCTTCCCCATCAGCCAATTCCAGCAAATGCAGCGTTCAGTTCGTCGAAAAGCATATCATCAACGCAGCTGTGCCCTCACCGGTGGGCAGTCGAAAGCCGCCCAGTTTTGTACAGAAGGAGACGTAACGCCCATTTTGAATATTTTTGTAGCATTTCAAAAATTAAACTATCGTTCGTATTGAGCATGTTAACAGCTAACACTTTGTTTTACGCCATAAAGACAATGAGAACAGTGAGAATCGTCATGACAATCCCCAGCTAATGACCGCAAGGCATGCAGAGCATGTACTGCTTAACTGATAATATGAGATTGATGATCACTTGATCAACTGTGATTGTGCCTACCACCACTCATCCTCCTTATCACTGGTTTGTTTTTTGAATGCCTGCCGTTTGTGCCAAAATTTGGTCGGTGCCGCTAAATGCGCTTCCATTGTGATCGAAACTGCCGATTGAACAGCAACACCAACTGACAAAGGATTTGTTTGCTTTTCTCCCAATGTCAACAACACTGCGCACTGCCTGGCTGCCTGCGGCTGTGGCCCTTCTTCTCGTGACCTTAGGCCTTTCCAATGTCACTGCCAAACGGAGCTTCACAGTGGACTACGAGAATGACCAGTTTCTCAAGGATGGTAAACCGTTTCGATATGTTGCTGGCGCTGTCCACTACTACAATATTCCTACTGAACTGTGGAGAGATCGACTGCAGAAGGTCAAGTTCGGCGGACTGAATGCAGTTCAAACGTAAGTACTTTGGTGGTTAACATTTTTTCATGTTTTATCAAAAATGCCCGTTTTCCTAGGTACATCGAATGGAGCCTGTTAGAGCCCAAACCTGGCGTGTTTGACTTTAGCGGCAACAACAACATTACTCACTACATTCAGATTGCCCAGGAAGAGGGCCTTCTGGTGATTCTCCGTCCAGCTCCATTCATCGATTCAGGTAATTTTTCGGCTAACTTTGGCTGACAAATAAAGTTTCATTGACTATAATTTCAGAGCGAGACATGGGAGGTCTGCCGCCATGGCTGCTGAAGGTGAATCCGCAGATGAAGCTGCGAGCCTTCGACCCCACGTACATTGCCGCCGTTGACCGGTACTACAAGGCACTTCTGCCCGTTCTCCGACCACTGCTCTACGTGAACGGCGGCCCGGTGATCATGGTGCAGCTGGAGAATGAGTACGGCAGCTTCAAGCCACAGTGCACCGACAATGGCCAGTACAAGGCCTATCTGAGAGAGACGTTCCGCAAAGCGCTGGGCCCTGATGTGCTGCTCTACACCACCGACGGCTGCAGTGACTACTTCCTGCAGTGCGGACCCATTCCCGAGGTCTTTGCCACCTGTGACTTTGGCGCCGGAGAAATTGAAAAGGCTGAAGCTAATGTGAAGGATGCTTTTGCATCCCTACGACGACACCAACTTCACGGACCGCTCGTCAATTCAGAGTATTACGTGGGCTGGTTCGATGTGTGGGAGCAAGCACACCAAACGGTGCCAATTGCAAATGCAACTAAAACACTTGATGTGATTCTATCGATGAATGCCTCGGTGACCTTGTAAGAATTATCTCCAGTTTTCACCAGTTCATCATCTCTAATACGTTCTCTACAGATACATGTACCACGGTGGAACCCATTTCGGGTTTATGGCAGGCTCAAACGACTTTGGAACCTACGTGCCCGTTACCACCAGCTACGACTTTGATGCACCAATCAACGAAGCAGGCGACTTGACTCCAAAGTTCTTTGCACTCAAAGAAGTCATCAAAAAGGTGAGTCTCCTTTTTTCCAGTGGCGGCTAGTAGACTTCAATAATGAACTGTTCGTTAATTTCAATATTTGCAGTACCTCCCAGTGTCTGATACAAAGACTTTTGTCAGCATTAGCAGCAAGATGGAATTGCCGCCAACGGTTATGGAGCTGAAAGCAACCATTTTCGATGTCCTTCCCGAGCCAATCCCCTCCGATTGGCCACAGTCATTCGAAGCCCTAAACCACAGTTACGGTTTCATGCTGTACTCCACCAATTTGACCTTCCAACCGACGGACCCTGCTAATCTGTCCATTCCGCAGCTGCACGATCGAGCACAGGTTTTTATTGACCAAGAGAACGCGGGCATGCTCAGCCTGACAGAGCACAGTCTGAACGTTCCCGTTCTGGCGAGAAAAAACTCCAAAGTGGACATTTTAGTGGAAAATCAGGGTCGCCTGAGCTACGCTCAGAAGATCAACCAAGGAAAAGTAAGCACACTTGGGCAACAAACTAGCCAACAAATTTAACCTCATCCTTTCAGGGCATCCTCGGCAACGTCTCCATCAACAGCTACCCACTGGCCAAGTGGAAGCAGTACAGACTGTTCGACAATTGGACTTCTGTTCTCAGGAAACTGCCCTCACTGAGTGCAAGCAAACACTCTACCTCCCGCACTCCTTCCTTCTACTACGGCCAGTTTGTCCTCCCTGACAAGGCCAACTACCCACTGGACTCTTTTCTGCAGGTGAGCGGATGGACGAAGGGCGTCGCCTTCCTCAACGAGCACAACCTCGGTCGGTACTGGCCACTGGTGGGCCCTCAGCAGACACTGTACGCGCCCAGTGTCTTCTTCCGACCGTACCCTCAGACAAACACCATTGTTCTGTTTGAGCTGGAACGCAGTCCCTGTTATGGAGAGGCGGGCAAGTGCAGCATTCAGTTTGTCGGCAGTGCAGTCATCAACGGAACTGTGCCGCTGCACAAGGATAAACCCAAATAGTGAAATCAACAAAATAACGGTGTTTAATAACGAGATAACAAGGAGTAATTTGAGGTAAAATAAAAAACAATGGTCAAATAAAACAATCTACAGTAATAACGAGTTCAACAAAGGAGGACTAGACTTCTTAATGACAAATCAGAAGGATCACTTTAGTTAGGATGAGGATGATGATAAGTAGAAAAGCTCAAATGGAAACAAAAATGGAAAAGTTAACAGTTAGGGGTTCAGTCACAGTGGTGGCGGCTAAATTCGGGCGATAAACTTGGAAAGGTGAGGCGGCCAATCAGCGGTTGAGCCGTTTGAAGTAGTCGAGCGAGTGCTTTTAGTGTCAATCGATGCGTATAGGCGGGCGAAAATCTCCTCAAAGTAGTTGTGAGGGAATATCTCTTTGAGGAGAAGCTCAAAGAGAACCAGCACCAGTCGTTGGTTCAGCGTTTTAATTTGAAACAACTCAAAGAAGGATATCAGTCCATTCTGCGTCGTTTCACTGCCCACCACCTTCTTGAGACTCTCTGCGTATGCACACAACATATTTCAACAATAGTCAACACATAAAACAAGTGCACTTACCACTGAGCCGTGTGAGAATCAGAGCCTTGGCAGCAACTTTTCGTCGAAGCAGCTCTTCGTTCTTCCGAGGAGACGAATATGCCAGCTTACCATTGGGCCAGAATGACTGTCTGTTTTTGTTTGCGCAAAAATACAAGTAAGACGAAATTCAAGCTGAAGATAAACTTACTTTAGCGACTCAATGTACTCGGCAATAGCGCTGGGCGATGTCCACAAGTCAATGTAATCGCAAATCTTCTTGTTAATCATGTCCGAGTAGGTGGCTTCGATGATTTGCTTAAAGAGATCAATCAGGCGACGTCGAAACCAAAAGTTCTGATTTTTCAAGTCAAATATTTCGTCCAACAGGGACAGCAGTGGAATGTTTTCGTCATTTTCAAAGCTGGCACTGTCTAAACTCAGCTCATCAGCACTTTCAGACTGCTGCTGCTGCTGCTGATTTTTAACCGAACTGACGGTAAAGCCAAAATTGGTCTCTTCGTGAACTGGCGAGCGATTGGCTGACCCACTGCCGCTCACTGCCGGCATGTGCTTCACATTGAGGGAATTAGACTGACTGTTGTTCATCGTCTTCTTCTCCGGCATCCTCGGCTGCGCGACATCCTGCTGAAGAGACAGCGTACGACTGAGCTTCTGAAAACCATCGAGCAGATTCTCCGAACCATTTTTCATTGCATTGCCAATGGTTTTGATTGGATTGAAGCTTCGGCCATTGCGAGAGACGGTTCGCTCCAGCCGACCAGGCTCTTTGCAGTTATAATTGCCCGGGTGGAGAAACAGGTAGATGTCATCTCGCAGGTAGTTGAAGCGTTCGTAGAGGAAGGAGAGCTTCTTCAGGTAGATGTTGAGCATGTACTTGCGGTACTCCACAAAGTTGCGATTGTTTCGGTTGCTGAGAAAGGACTTGGGCGGTAGAGAGAGAATATTCTTCAGGTTAAAGTGATACTTTTCGCACTTGTCAATCATCAGCTGGTGAAGGGTGTAAAACTCGGAGTATCGTCGCAGAATGACCCACTTCTCGCCGGTGGAGCACTTGGCGACGTTGATCAGATAGGCTACAAAGGTTTTGCCGTGGTCAGTGAGCTTCCCCGTCTCGCTGATATCCACCGTGAAACCGCTGGCAAAGTCAGCCTTGTCACCAGTTTCTTCAGCCCGTCTGCCGTCATCGGCCTTCTCGTGGTGATCGCTTTCATCGAAACACTTCAGGCCCTTCACCCCCTCCTCCCCTACATGCGAGTCAATACTGTCAATCTCCGAGAGATCATCAACGGATTTACTTGCTGGCACATTGGAGGAGACAGCATTCGAAGCAGCAGCCTCCAACTGTCCCCTGACTAGATCAGTCTCGAGCAGCAGCTTTAGGTAATGCTTGTTGCGCTTGAAGGCGGGGAAGAACTGGTCGTGCTTAAGAATGATGCTGCGCACCTGAGCAAAGATCTCATCAAAAAGGCCCTCGGTCATCCACGTGGAGGAGTCGTTGGAGCTGAGCTGGTCACGCAATTTGTCGCAGTAGCTCTGCTCAATCAGCGCCAGTCGATTGGGCGCCAGTGGCGAGAGGTAGGTCTCGTAGATGTTCATCGCCGCCTCGAGCACCAGCTGCTTCAGCTGGTGGCACTGCTCTTCAGAGGCGCCGTTGCCTAAGCTGGACAGGTAGATCTCAAAGAGACCCTGCTCGACGCTAATCTTGAAAGCCTCCACGTTGATGAAGAAGTTGATGTAGCTACAGGCATTTATGGTGGCCATGTACTCGGTGAAGTACTCCAGGGCAATGCTGTGGCGCAAAACGGCGTCAAAGGTGATCAGTGCTAGTTCCGGTGACTCAGCTTCCTGTATAAACAAAATGTTTGTACTCCGTTTTTAAAACATTAGGTTTACCACAAGTTTACCTTTGCCTCTTCTTCATTGAGAGAATCTGACAAACTTTTCGACTCTTCAAACTCCTCAAACTTTTTCAGTTGTGACAAAATAATCTTCTTCAAAAAGAGCAAACTGCCTAGTTGTTGTTTCATCTTCATCTCACCGTCGTTATCATCCTAAAAGTATGAAGTATTAGTATCAAAAGTCAAAAGTGAAACTAGGAGTGAAATTTACTTTAGATCGGACAAACTTGATTTCCGTTTCAACACTCTCCAGCACAGCTCGAATCTCGTTCACATCGTCCACTGACTGCAGAACGGCCATAAAAGTGTCAGTTGACGGTAGGTGTGATTTACACACGCCAATGATGATGCCGTTGATGAAATCAGGCTCCGATAGGAGGTCGAGAATTGGAGTGAAAATGGTTTGCGTAAGTATTCCCTGTAGAATTGTTACGAGATGGTAAGTATGAAAGTATAGGAACTGTGAACCTTACCTTGGTGAATAGTCGAAAGGTTTCATTGTTAAAGCTGTTGTATGGAAAGAGAATGTACTGCAGGACATCACAGATGTGGTCGATAAAATGTACAAGTTGGAGGTTATCACGACAAAGCCTCTCGCGATTAAAATTCTTCTCTAATTTACGTTCATTTTCAAAGAAGGTTGTGATAAATTCCTCTTCGGTGTACTCTCTCGAGGCAAGTCGGTTTCTCGTCAACCGATACAGTCGATTGTGCTTGATGAACTCATCCAAAACCTTACTAGTCAGAAGACTGGACACATCAACTTCCTTGAGACGTCGAGCAAATGCAGAGACGGTGTAGTTGACAAAGAGGTAAAGCTTATTAGGAAACTCCTGGCTTAGTGAGATGGACTGGTGCCAGGGCTGCACAAAGTCCTGGAAGGCCAGCTCTATGACTTCATTCAGCTGTGTGTCAATATTCGTATCGCTGGTAAACTTCTTATTGAACTCAAACTTGGGGACAAGGCTTATCCTCCGTTCAATATCTTCAGTCATGTGATTCCAGTAGCGATCGCGCTCAATAAAGTGAATCGGTCGATTTTCCCTAAAGACCGCATAGTCCTTTTCGATTTCGGGCAACTTTCGGTCAAGGAACAGAATGAATCTACAGTAAACAGGAATTTAATAATATAGTCAACTTTAACAAAAATCCCTTACCCAAGTATGATCGACAGCAGAACTGAAATGAAGAAGATAATGGCACTAAAAGGTATGGTGGCAATGAGGAGAACCAGCGCGGCAGAAAGGTATATTTGAGTGGTGGTGAACATTTACAGCTATGTACAGTAGGGGGTGATTGGCTGATTGCTCAAACAGTGGTCAGTTCACTGGTCAGGTGATGAGGGTCAAATGGTGGTGGTGGGGTGTGCATCGATTGAGATGAAGTTCAGGTGATGAACCAAAAGAAGAAGAGTAACAAATTTGGAAACCCACACCATTTGTTTGTACACGGCTGGGTGGAAAACCAGGTTACACAGTAAATGCAGCAAAAAGTAGTGCAAACATTCACACTCGCCATCTAACGGAAAGTCAGTGGCTGTTGTTGTTGTTGTGATCAGTCAGCTGTTTCGCCAGCTGCCGCCGAACAGCTGCAGCACAAATTCTGATTTCCACTCACTCATTCATTGTCACCATTCCATTCATCGAATCGCCCCCACCTCAGTTCCTGATGTCTCAAGTAAAGGTGCGCCACACCTTCTCTCTGGTCAAGTACTTTGTCTTCAACACTGACTGGGGCAAGAAGGAAGGGACTGAGCACGAAAAACTGATCTACTACTTTTCCAAGGGGCCGGCATCTCCTGACCAGCAGGTGAGCGACATTGGCCTCGCCGAGGCGGTGATCAACTTTGGCCAGCAGTTCGGCGACATTGCCGAGTCTCTGCACGGCAGCAAGCTGCGTTTCGTCTTCTTCGACCTCTCCCCCACCATCTGGTCAACCATCTGCATATCGGAGCCCTTTTCGGTGCACAAGTCAAATGACGACAATACGCAGTTTCACGAGTACCACGACAATGAGGTCAACAATAAGTTCTTCAAACTTAAGCTGCAGAACATCTACCGGTACTTTTGCCTCCTCAACGGACCCATTGAGAAGCTCTGCGCCGAGGTGGACCGGACAGCATTCATCGAGCGTTGCACGCAGTTCTTCGACAGTTACATTCCCCATCTCGAGTTGCTGCCCTTCAATCTGATTGAGCTCTACTCGTCCATTCAGTACCTCCCGCTGAGCAACACCACCTTCATGGCCGTGCAAAGTCTGCTCAACTGTGTCCAGGCGACGGACTCTCGCATCAAATCGTACATCTTCCTCTACAATGACCAGCTGGTGTCTAGTCTTCTGTCACTGCAGGACACGCAAACACTCTACAACTACCTGACCAATGTGATCATTCCAGAAGCCGTGAAAGAGGAGATTAATGGCATCTCTAACAAGACCCGCTGGTTGCAGAAGAACCTGAAGGTCTACTTCAGTGGCGAGCAGGAGTTTAGAAGCCTGTGCCTGTTTCGCTCCATCAACGGCTCCACGATTGGTCTGGTGCTGGACAACTACGATGAGAACATTCTCCAGGAGTGTGAGGCACTCCTTTCTGGTCGACTAGTCAGTCTGACGGGCAAGCTGCACGAGACGGTGACTCAACTAGCAAAGCAGCCTGAAATGAAGATCACCGGCGAGATGGCGGTGAAGGACATCAAGTTCATCTACATCAACAACACCAACTGTGCGCAGAGGGGCAACTCCAATGGACGGAAGGTGGTGGACAGTGACTTCTCCAGGCTGATTCTCGACATGGAGGCCGACCTGGAGATGATCAACAATGAGAACCACGCCTTTGAGCTGATCGGCAAGAACACCAGTGACTCGTGGCTGGTGACGCGCAGCAGCGACCTGAGGACGCTCTTTGCCGTGCTCAACCACAAGAATGCCAATCTCATTGAGGCGACTGAAATTATTGAAGTGCTCAATAACAAACATCTAAAAAACATTTTCTTTGGAGTATAACAATCAACATATTTATCAAATTAAAATCAACTACTTTCAACAGATTGACATTAACTGAGCTCACTCAAAGGTAAACACGTATTTAGAGTTGGAGAAGCCCTTCTGAATGGTCTCAAAGACCTCTTTGTAGTCGTCCAATTTGACCTGGATCGTCTTCGGAATGATCAGCTTCTTTTCGCTATTCAGCTGACTCAGTTCATTGAGCATCTTGATTCGCTTTGGCGATGTTTGGTTCGCTTTGCTCCATCGAGTCATCCAGAAGCCCACGAAACGGTGGTCTTTGAAGATGAACGAGCCAGTGGGCAGGACGACTGGCTTTTTTGACATTCCCCCGTAGGTCACCATTGTTCCGCCATCAGCCAAGTGTCGGACACAGTCAGTGGCACATTGGCCGCCAACGCAGTTGAGGGCAAGCTTCGGCTTTCCCACTTTGCTCAAAATCTCGTCCATCACCTCCTTTTTGCGAATCTCCTCCTCAGTCAACACGTAGTCGGCACCGAGCGATTTGAGGTACTGTCGAAGCTCGTCCACGTCAGGTCGGTCTCGAATGACATTGATTGTTTTGATATTCCACAGTTTGGCAAGTTGAATGGCGTACACGCCGACGGCACTGTTGCCGCCATTCTGAATGACTGAATCACCTATAAAAGAGAGACCGTTAGATCAAGAACGAATACCTAGAGGCAAAGGTAATACCTTCTTGTAGCTTGACAAAATCCTGAAGCATACGATATGCCGTGCCCGGATTGACAGTGATTTGAGCAGCAAATAGCGGGTCCACATTCTTATCTAGAACAATAAAGTCCTTTTCGGTGAGCACTCTGTGCGTCGTCCAGGTGCCAGTGGCAGCCGGTGCAGGGATCACTTTGTCGCCCACCTGGATGCTCTTCACATTTGGGCCGATTCGAAGCACCTCGGCCACTCCTTCATTGCCACCGATGGCAGGAAAAGAGGCCGGTTTAAGTGGGTACACCCCCTGAATGGTGTTGATATCTGCGGGGTTAATCGGCGAGGCGATGTACTTCACCAGAACTTGACTGTTCTTCAGTGTGCGTTCAGGCTGTATGGGCACCTTCTGCAGAACTTCGCCTGGTTCGCCAAATCGCTCGTACGCCAGTGCAAAGCTGGACATTTGCGCACTGGGTTCAGACCATTTGACATGATGCAGTCCTCGCAGAAGTCGGACACTTTGTCTTGAGAACATCGTTGGAATCATCATTTCACGCGGCAAGAATTTTGTTTATAAATCGGCGAAAGTCAATCGGCAAAATCATCATCACCGGGCAGGCGATGCACGCGATGGTTTAAATAGACGATGCCCTCTTACATGATGCAATAGTGAGATTACTTTGAATCCACCTTTTCTAGTCGAAGTAAGTCCACCTTCCTCTTTTCCTTTTAAGCCTGAACTAAAGAGCCATCTTTACAGTCAAGTCACAACTGTCCACGAGATGCCACAAGACGAGAAGAAGCAGCCGGCAGAGGAGAAACCCGCAGCTGAACAAAAGCTGAAGCCATGTTGTGCCTGTCCAGATACAAGAAAGCTTCGCGATGCATGGTAAACAGAAAACTTGTGTTTTGTTTTACAATACTAACCCAATTTTTTTACCACCCAGCATCATCGAACGAGGAGAGGATAAGTGCACCGAACTTATCGAAGCGCACAAAGAATGCTTAAGGAAACTCGGTTTCAAAATTTAATTAGATGTATACAGCTGTAATAAACACATACAATTTTCAGTATAATCCTCCTATATCTTTCCGTACTGAATTCGTACAATTCTTAATAATTGGAAATTTAAAGTAGTGTAGCGACTTGGCTGAGCCACTACAGTGGTGTTAAACTTTTGAAATAATCGGTTTGGCAAAAAAAGATTAGTTGTTTGAAGGGCGAGCCCACTCGACGCTGAGAATCAAATTGTTGTAACCATGACCGTTGACCACCTTGATGGCTTTCTGCGCGTTCTCGCGCATCTCAAAGCTGACGAATGCGAAACCCTTCGAGTTGCCGGTGGCCTTGTCCTTTGCCAAGAAGATTCGGGTAATTCGACCGAAATCTTTGAACAGATCGCGAATGTCACTGTCTTGTGTCTCTTCAGGCAAGTTGGTGATGCGGATGGTGTTGTTTTCATCCTTGCCTCGACTGGGCATTTCCATTCCTCGCTTGCCGAGTGCTCCAAGCATGCCTGGCTTACGCAGTCTCGGGTCATCCTGAAAGGGAAACAAAACGTTAGACTGAAATGCAAAAAGCTTAATAACCAAAGTACCTTTGACAGATCAGAGTTGTCGCCAAGCTTGTTGAGAGCGTTGAGCTGGTTCTTGTAGGGACACTGCAAGGTCCAGTGGTTGAGACCGCAGTTACGACACTGAACGTTCTGGTTGCCGCCAAAGCTGTTGACCTGTTCCTGCTCCTGTTGCTCTTCCTCCTTAGCCAGGAGAAACTCCATACGAACATCATCGGAGGGAATAGTGGTCGCCGAGTTCGGTCCTGGTCCGTCATTGGCCGACTGACCAAACTTTTTCCAAGTCTTCCTCACAGCGGCCTCCTTGGTCACCTTGCGCTTCTCAATGCGAAAGTGTCGCACCAGCTTGACTTTTTCGCCGTCAACATAGGTGATTTCGGAGATTGTTTTGGTGTTGTCGCGGATCTCCACCTTTCTATCGGAGGTGTCCTCCGCCTCGTCTTCCATCTCGGCCACCCATGATGACTTCACCTTGTCTGCTTCAGCCGACGGCATTTTAGATTCTGGTTAGTGGAACACTGAACTTGAAGGGGTACACAAACAATAATGCACAATTCACGCTTTATCAGACAGACAAACAGAGAGCTTCAATGCAATCAACTGAGTCTCCTCGGTCAGCGTGGCAGCCGGCGATGTGAAAGTGAGCAGCGTCAGTGGCGCCGCCACAGCGAAAAGGCGCCTTAAAAAGGCGCTTTGCTCGATTGTTAATTTCTTCTTGTTGTTAGAACTTTTTCATTCCTCAAAACATTGTCCAAACTTATTCTAGAGCAACAAGCATTTTTCATCTATGTAAAATTTGACCAGAACCGAGCCCGAAGAATCTGAAAAAAAGTTCTTAACAGTTTCATTCTCTATGAATGTTTTGCGCAAAAACTTGCACTGTGCAAAATGAGATTTTGCTTTTTAAAAATTTGGGTGGAGCATTAGATTCTGGTAACCGAAAAGGGGCTGATTTTTGTACGTGGCTGGAAGTAACACTGGCCCATCCCATCAGCACCCATCGGAGTTAAATGCCTCTGCAAACACAAAAAATGAACACCAAAAACAACTTGCAGACAACATTTACAAATGCGAAAGCAAAACAAACATATTCTTCATGATTCTTCGGCTTTAGTTCCATTTGAAACTCTCAAATACGCAGCTCAGTGCTATGGAAGACTTGGACTCTCGGATTCGATCAAATTACAACTGCCTTCTCGATGCAGGCGAGAAGGAAAGACTGATGTTCCTACTGAACACCAAACTGATCGAGTGCGGCTGGAGAGAAAAGCTGAACCGACTAATCTTGGAAGTGCTTCGCGACGAAGGAGCTGAGAATATTACCGTTGAAGAGCTAGTTCAACGGGTAACCCCCAAAGCGCGAGAGCTCATTCCGGCGGAAATTAAACTCGAAATGATCCAGCTAATCCAGCACCGAATATCGGAAAAGTTCAAGGATAAAGTTGTCATTGTCGACGAAGCTGAAGATAACGAGTTATGACAAACATTTCAACTACAGTAAAGTATTTTGTAAATAATAAATGCATTTTAATAATTAAATTAAATTAAACTCAGTCTCGTGGAGCCGAACTCTATACAACAAATCGTATGTACACATTGGGTAAGAAGGAGGAGGTGATGATGACGATGAATCTGTACAGAAAATGAATAAGCTGGTAAATGAGGTGAAGGGGCAGTTTTCGAAATAGATGAGGAAAGGCTGGGAGTCGCTAGAGCTTATTGGTGTGCAGACCGAGTGTCTCGTGGACGACGTGCAGTCGGTCGACGTAGTCCTTCATTGTGGAGCTGATCTGCGAGGGCATGCTGGTGCGCTTGCTAAAGTGCACCGGAGAGCTGGAGGCAGAGCTGGAGGAGGTGGAACGAACCGAGTTGCTGCCACTCGATGAGTTCAGCAGCTTCTTCGGCGGAACGGGCAGGTTCTGCAGGTTGTTGGACATGGCGTGGGCGGTCTTGCTCACCATCAGCTGCCGCTTCCGACACTGCCACACATTGACCATGTACTTCATTCGGCTGAGGGCAATGAGGGCGTACACTGCCGAGCGGAACCGCTGCTTGCCCCGCATCTTACTGTCCATCTCCTCAACGTCTAGTGGTAATGATGAAAGTAAACAGAGTAAGTACAAACAGGTTATCATTGACAAATAGGCCCATACCTTTAGAGTGGTTGAGATTGGAGAGCAGCGCCAGCGTAGCATTCTCCGTAATTTGAAAGCCATTCAGCAGGTGAATTAGGTAGTTTTTCTGGTAAATGAGCGCGCCCTTTTGACTAAGTAATCGGCGCACCTTGAGCATCAGCAAATTGTTCGAACTAATACTGTTGGGAATCTTGTCGAGACCGTTCAGGTAGAGGTTGCTGTTGATGTTCGGATTCATCGACACCGACAGCGAGTCGACATTGTCCTCCGACTCGGACATGGCGGCACTCACCACCTCTGCACGTAGCTTGTGCAGCTTTTGATTCTCCACCTTCAGGTAGTCATTCTCCCGCTCGAGGATGCCAATCTTCTCCTGGAGGCTCTTGATCTCCATCTGGAGGTAGGTCACCCGGTCGGAGGATATTTTGTTCTGCAGGCGAAGCTTCTCCAGGTTCTTCTCGTAGAGTACCACCCTGCTCTGGCTCTCGTCAGCCGACTGCAGCTTCTCGAGGTACAGGTCCTTCTCCTGGGAGAGAGAGCCCAGCTTCGCCTTCAGTCGGTCAATGTTCTGCTCAAGGATGGCCATAGACTTCTCCTTGTTGGCCAGCCTCGTTTGCAACTGGTTCACCTCAACCAGGGCGGCGTCGTACTTGGCCCTCAGCTCGCCGCCCTGCTTGTCAGTGGCTTTGGACAAGTGTTTGCTGTCGAGTTCGTGCGACTTGAGCAGGTCCTTGTACGACTTAATCTCCTTCCGGTAGGCGTCCAGCTTCTCCTCCAGCTCACCGACGTGCCGGTTCGCCTGCTCCAGCTTCACCGTCACCGACTCGGTGTCCCGCTTCTCCGCCTGCAGCTTGCCCTGCAGCTCGGTGACCACCTTCCTGAACTCGTGCACATCCACAGATGACTCCAGCTTAACCTTCAGCTCGCTGTACTTCATGTGATTGTCGTTGATCTCCTGGTGGAGCATCTCATTCTCCTTCTGTTTCTCGTGGAGGATGCCCTCCACTGCCTCCATCTTCGCCTTGATCTCCTCCAGCTTCCCGGCCACCTGTTCCGTCTGGCGGAGCTCCTCCTTCAGCTGACTGTTCCTCTCCAGCAGCCCGTCCACCTGAGTGTTCAGCAGGCGAATCTTGTCGTCCATCTGCTTAATGGTGAGGAACACCGAGTTGTCGGAGGAGGCGGCCGCCGAGCTGAGATCTGACTGACTGTCCACCACATCGACGACCACCACCGACGACCGCCGCTGTCCGGCAGCAGCAGCAGCAGCACCTTCAGGGTTACCACCACCACCACTGCTCTGCTCCTTGGCCATCTTACCAATCTCCCCGAGCAGGTCCTGCCAGTCGGCCTGGTCATTGAGCTTAATGTTGAGCACCCTTGAGAGCTCCTTCAGCCGCTGGCGCAGCTCCACTTCCACTTGACTACTCCGCTCCAGGTCAGTCTCCAGCTGGCGAAGGGCCAGCGAGCGCTCTGTCGCCTTCAGATTGGCCTCCTTCAGGTTGGCGGCCATCTCCTCAAACTGCTCATCTCGCATCACCTTGTCCTCATTGAGGAAGGTCAGCTGATTCTCCAGAGAGCGAATGTTTGCCTTGCATTTCGTCTCCGTCTTCTCCTTCTCCTTGATCTTCTCCTTCAGCGAGGTGACCTCCTTGGTGAACTCTTCCCGTTCACATTCTCGCTCCTGCGTCTGCTCCTCCATGAAGCGCTTCAGTGAGCTGTGATTCTTCTCAAAGGCCTCAATCTGTGAGAACAGCTCCTCAATCTCGGCGTTCTTCACCTCCACAATTTGCTCCTTTTCCGTTTTGAGCGTCTCAACCTCTGCCGTCAATGAGTCAATTTTCCTTGTCAAGTTCATCTTCTCCTGCTGCAGCTGGTTAATGTCTCGGTTTAGTGCCTCCTTTTCGCGCATCAGTTCTGTCAAGGAAAAAAACCAAAAGACTCAATTAGTACAGCACGCAATTAGTGGTGAACGATGATGCAACTCAATGCCCGAGTGACACTTGTTGATGTGCTGCAATCAACTAACCTGTGCCTTCATTTAGTGAAAACAGAAACATTTTAGTGAAAGTGCAGGAAATTGTTAGAAGATTGAATGTGAGTGAGTGAGTGAAAGAACCGCAACCGAAAAGAAAAGAAAAAATGCAAAAACAAATGAAATATAACCCAAAGTGCAAAAGGGTGCAAAGGGGGAAAAGGAAAAAAGGGAAGAAAGAGAAATACGACACTTACTCTGCTGAAGTTGAGGCAGTCCTTGGTTAAATGAGTTCTTCTCCGCCTCAAAGCGTTTGTGGTCGTTGATGAACTTCTTTCGGTCCCGCTCGTACTCCTCCAGCTTCAGCTTCAGCTGATCCCGTTCCGCCTTCACTTCTCCGTAGTCGGTCGTCCTCTCCACCAGCGCCCTCTTTTCGCCCTCCATCCGGTGAAGGGCACTTTCCTTGTCGAGCAGCTGCCGCGTCAGTTGGTCCCGCCGCTGCACCTCTTCCTGCAGTTCATTCGCTAGGTCTTCCTTCTCCTTCAGCAGTCCCTTGATGTCCGTCTGACTGTGGTGACTGACCACCTCGTTCAGTATCTTAAGGACGCGCTCTACGCCGAGTCGCAGCCGCCGACTGGCGCCCAGCACCACGTCGTCCTCGATGTCGTTCGTGGTGTTGTTGCCGTTGTTCAGACTGTGATTCGTAGAGTAGATCATCGACGAGGGCGTGGTCAGATCAGGGCCATCATCGCAGAGACCATCGAACGTCAGATCGGAGATGCGCTCATCATCGAGCGAGGTGAAGCCAATGAGGTATGCGCTATCTTCGGCTCTCGTTGAGCCATTCTCCAGGCCCAGCGCCTCCAACTGCTTTTGAATGTCATTCTCCGTGTCGAGAAAGGTCTTCACCAGATCGGACAGTACGTGCAACATGCGATTGTTGGTGGCTGTGCCGTAGCTAGAAAAAGGGGAAAAAGAAGAATAGGCAGTTAGTATAAAATGGCTCATGATCAGTGCAAGTCAGTCAGTCAGCGGCTGTCAGTGCTTTCACCGGCAGGCAGGCAGTATGTTATGTGAGCATTGACAATCACAGTTAATTAATCAGCGAATCATTACGAGAGAATGAAAGTGAGTTTTAGTTGTTCGCTACTGTTATTCTACGATCCGGGCACATACACAACCAGTCAGTTAGTCAGTCGGTCTGTTGTTAGTCAGTGCACTACTACTCTAATTTGATTAGTGGCGGTGGAGTGCAGTTAGTTTGGCGGCACAGGCAGTCATGTTACGAAAACGGCAGATGATGGTAGTTGATAAGAAGACACAGTGCGAGCATATGGTATGCACGCGCACGGCCGACTGACTTGACGGAAAGCTCACAGGCAATGGGGAGTTGGGTGTCAGCAAAGCGAAGAACAGAAGAACAGTAGAAGAAGCTAAATCAGTTCATCAGCACTTGGCAGCGGCAGTTATTGGCGCCAGCTTAGTGGCAAAGCAAGAGGGCATTCATTCATTCAGTTTTCATCCATTCAACAGTGTTTGTCAGTGAGTGAGTGAGTGAGAGAGGGCACTGTGAATGGAATGTATCGAGGGGAAAATTTGTGTGCTGCACTTACGCGTTGGCTGGATCGAAAACGGTGTCACCTGCGAGTGTCTGCTCGCCGACCGACTCCTCAACTGGCCAATCAAAAAGGCTACGATCACACACAGTGGTCGATTGGCGAAATCAAAGTATGGTAAACGTTTTATACAGGTGTATAAAAGGACAGTGGTGCGCGCGTTCGAGCGACGAAGAGTGCAGAGAGCGGCCGAGTGTAGAAGTGAAGAAATGTGTGTGCGAGAGGAAGAAAGATTGCAAATACGAAAGGAGAGGGGGAAATAATGATCTACGAAATTGGCCTACAAAGTGCTCATTTCGAACACCATCGTTTGCATTGCATTAAAAAACTTACCCTTGCACTCGGCTACTGTAGTCCTTGATGCTCTCCTCGGCATCGACAAACGTGGCCGTCTGAGAGGAGGAGGAAGTTGAGTTGAGCACCGAAGTTGAGCTGTTGCTAGACCGCCTCAGCTGGCTCTTCAGCTCACTGATGGTCCTGGTATTCTCCTCTATAACTCGATTTAGTCGTTCGTTCTCCTGCAGGTACGAGAGGCGCTCCGTTTGGATCTTCTCCTCGTGCACTTTGATCTGGTCGAGCAGCATCTTCTTCAGGTTTGGATCACAGTCGTCGGCTTGAGCATTGCCGTTGGTCAGGAGGACGGCACTCGTCGTGGCAGACTTGGCTGCTGAGTGCTGGTCGAGCTGTTGGTGGTGGTGATGGTTCGAGTCGAGGAACAGCGTACTGTGCTGGTTAGGCATTCCCTGGTAGCGGCACTGCTCAAAGGACGCCTCCAAGTTAAGCTGCTGCGACGACGACGACGGTGTCGCCTGCGGGGGCAGGTCTGTTTGACATTCTGAACTCTTCAGCACCGCTTTGTTTTGATGAACGCTCTCCTTGTACTTGTTCATCTGCCTGGATATGTCTTTCACTTGGTGTTTTATATTCTTCAAAGCCTCCTCGGCCAAGTTTTCCGCCTGCCTCGCCTCCTCGCTGATCTGCCGCTCATGGCAGATGTACTTGAAGAGCGTTCTAATAATCTCGTCGCGTCTTTTCAGCTCGGCAGGATCACTAGTCGGCTGGCAGCTGAGCACACTTTTTACGAGGTTTTCTACTTCAGGAAAATCCATCTCTTTGCCGGTACTACCGTTGTGGCTGTTGCTGTTGTGACTGCTACCATTTGATGTGGAAGATGCCGAAGACGCCGAGTTTATCGCTTCCATTTCTGCAAGATCAGTCTTTATTTTCTTCCTCTGAGGTCTCATCAAGCTGTCTTCGGACTAATTGAGTACAGAGAGGAAAAGTAAACAAAGAAAAGTTGTAGTTGGAGAGGTCGGAAAGAGGATCCGTCAAAAGAGAATCATCACCTTTTGGAGCATTGATTCGAGCATTTGGAACTCGTCCAGAGAATTTGCTGCTGTTGTTATTGAGCTGCTCATGATGGACAACCATGTGGTGGCAGAGGATGGTGAACAGAACCGAAGCACAGAAGTGAGCGGTTGGTGCCAGCAGTTCAGAAGTCTCTAACTAGAGAAGGCATCGATATCGGCGGCGTTGATTAGCAACTGTCAGACTTGCTTGACACTGTGCCGATAAATTGTGGCGACTATCACGTAAGAGAATGAGAGTCGCTTAGGTGAACACGGGGCAACATAGAGACAAATTGCGAGCGCTCTTGGCACACACACGACGACGACGTAATAGCGCCAAAATAAACGTTCAAGTGATCGAAAAAGGAAAATATAGGCGATCCTATGTAAATGTAAGTGCAAGTGTGTGTGTGCGAGGCGATTGAGTAGAAGGTCGGTCAAGAGTCTTCAATGGCCACCTATGGCATTGACTGAAGTGGCGATGATGATGGTGATGGCGGAGGATGAGATGAGTGGAAGTGTGTGATGATGATGATGATGAATCAATTGCGAGATGATCTATTTGCAGACACCAGCAGACGAGAAGAGGTAGAAGTGTACAAGAGAGAGGTGAACAATAACAAACAGACGGAGAGAGAAGACTCACATGGCCACGAGCAGCGGCGGAGTAGAGTGTAGAGAAGACAATAAGTGTAACCGTCGACGGAGAGCAGCGGCAGTCACAGTGAACACACAGCTGCCAAACTAGGCTGGCTGGAGAGTGGTACTCTGTGTAGAACTCGATTCATTCCAGTCAGCTGGCTGACTGGACGGATGTCTCTCGGTGGTGATGGCCACCAAGGAGTGTACGAATGCAGTTGTTTCGGTGATTCAAACGATGCTGATGCAGTGATCCAGTTCAGTTCAGGTCGATGGCAGGCCGCCGAATGTGACAAGAGGTGTAGCGGCTGTTGCTCTTGTGGCACATAAGCACTGGCCACGGCCGCAGGGATCAGTCCTTTTGGAGTGACTACTACTTGGACGACGGAGACGGCGGCGACCACCACTACAACAGAGGATTCCTTATTTGGCCGATCTGAAAACTGTCTCACTCGCTGGCGATGGCGGTGGTGATGCACTGGCAGACTGCTGCTGCTGCTTTCGCTTTCAATGCTAACCACTCTCGAGTCTGTTGGCCTGCACAACTCACACATTCACTCACTACTGGCACAGCTCACAGTGTTCACTGCAAGACACAGCAGCAGTTTTTCCAACGGATCGTCGCCAGCTCAGGCTCCATTGAACAGACGGCAGACAGTGGTGATGATGGTGGCACTCGCCGCTGTAGCCGCCGCAACAATGTGTGTTCACACTTTTCGCTTCTACTTCTTCTGTTGATGTTGCTGCTTCTGATGCTTGTTGCTGCCTAAGGTCGATTGCTGATGCTGGCCTAATTGGATGCTAATTGAGAACTCTTTCACTCGCACTTGCTTGCTTTCTTGACAAACTGCCAGTTAAGTGAACACAGTGCTCACTGGGCGCCGGGCGTGATCATGCTGTCTGCCTGCCTGATCGATGCAGTCCTTTGTTGTTGCTGTTGTTGTCCTCATTGATTGCGTTTATTAGCTGCACCAGCAGCACTTCAATCAATTCATGATTGTCGTCCCCGCCATGACTCACCTTGCCCTCGGCCTCAGCTGATGATTGCATCTCAATTGGAACTCGCCCGCAAACATTGCCATATTGGCACACAACTGCTTTCACCACTACCACTGCTTCAAGATTTCTTCGGACAGGATGCCAAGACGGTCGACGGTATGTGCTAGCACTAGTTAGTCGACCAAACAAACTCGTCAGTCAAACTTGTGCCCACTGACACCGAGTTTATATCCCTCTAAACTCTGATTTGAACTCTCTCTTCCTCTCCCTCTTTCCTGTTTGAAAGTGTCTCACTCACTTTCTCTGTTTGCTCTAATAAGGCATTATAATTTCCCATCTCATTTGGGCCTCTCTATCTCTTTTCTTAGGATTACGAAAAGCTGGTAAGCAAACATTACGGGGAATTGTCTGCCGCACTGGAATCCATCCGCCGGCAGCTGAAGCCCGCGTACATGTGGGAACTGACAGCCGAAAATTGTCATCAAATTTACAGTAGGCTGCTAAAAATAGATCCATTCTTCAGAGGAGTGAACAAGGCAACCGGAGACATTGCCACTACCAATACTTCCTCAGTGGCTTCCCCGAACTGCTTGACGGTGATAGAATTGCACCCGCACCAACCGAGTGAGGAGAATGACTGTGGTAGCACTGCAACGGAAAGCGGAGAAGGAGGAGGCATCGCATTCTTTGGCAGTATTCCTCAGATACTCTCCAATATAAACAGCCTCATCGCCGAGCTGCAGCCAACAACAGCTGACGAAGACGACGACGGTGCCCCCAATAATCACGGGCGCAATCAGGATGAGGCGGAGGAGAGGAGGAAGGAAAAGAAGAATAAAGAAGAAGTCTTTGAGGACGTCGACAGCGGCGGAGGCAATAGCTTCTTCATCGACGTAAGCTGCTCCGCCACTGTGCCGCGAATTATGCAAGACGAGGAAACGGTGGCACTAAAACGCTTACTCCTACGGCTGCGAGATTATCTGCGCGCCAAGACGGCTGGCGGCGCAGTGAGCTGTCTCAATGCAAATGATTGTCTGCGCAGGACAGAAGTGCCAGAGTCTGCCAGTGGAGAGCTGGACAGCTGCCCCTGGGACCTGTGCTTCCTCTCGGGCGTCCTCCTCGGCTACCCGGTACTGCTCTGCAATTCGACGCCCGAAGAGGGCAATTGTCTCGCCCACCAGCCACTGCTCAACTACACCGTAACATTAGAGGATCACCACTTTCCGCTGTATTCCTTCTCCGTACCGGAGCGCTTTGAAACGAACTTCAGTGGCCGAGTCAGTCGGTGGTTCGAAAAGCTTCAGCAGAGGGAAAAGCGCCTGCGGTTGCGGCAGACCGTGGAGACGCATCCGCTGATCCTCACTTAGCCCCTGTCTGTGATTTGGTGATGGTCCTCTCCACTTGCCGGATACCCCCTGACACTGAAGAGCTGTCAAGCTGACTAATCCAATAAACAAAACTGTCCGAGCTTAGCAGACCACTTGCTGCTGACATGCTTCATTACGTGTGAGTAATCGGACAAATGATCATCCGCGCTGATTGGATGCTAATGTGCTGGTGGTGCGGTAATGCGTCTGTGGGCGTTGTAGCTGTGGTTGCACTGTTGTCTCAACTCAACAGTTATTGCAGTAAGTTAATCTTTCTGCAATACAAGACCTGTGTGTGTTTCTTTTGCTCCAAGTGGATTTAAAATGGTGTTGAAATGATAGATAGATAGACAGGTAGTGGCGAGAATAGGTGCCGCCGCTGCTTAAGTGATGAGCAGTGGCAGTTGATTGAAGATGTGCTTAAAGGTGTCTGCCTCTGCTGACACAAATTGGTTATCAATGAGGCTCACCAGCAGATAGTCCTCCTGGACGCGGCTGATCAGCTGATACGCCTCACTCTCCGTCGGGTACAGCTGCAGCCAACTGTCAAACAGACCGAATGCCTCGTCGCGCCAGGCGCCGAATGACGGCAGGTCGGCCACATAGGCGCGAATCAGCCGCTGATAGCCTACATTGATAGGAGGGAAGAGAGAGAAGACAGTGTTAGTTACTGCGCTGTCTTAGTCACTGTCTCTCAGTCTGTCTGTCTGGGGTTAATGGCACTTCACAGAGAAAAGTGTCGCCAAGAGAAAGACTGCTGCTGACAGAAAGATGAGTGAAACAGCATTGCTTACCAGGAAACGATCCCCACGACAGAGTGTTGACTGTGTGTGGTGACCAGTTGCTCAGCTGCACCGAGCCACTTCGATTGCTGACCATGTAGCTGATGTCGTGGTTGTTGGCCGTCGCCTGGAGGACCGCCGTCAGCCGGCCCAGGTGATGGGGAGCGAGAAAGAATTCAAGGTACTCCTTCTGGTAGATCTTCCCGCCCTTCTCTCCCCATCCGAGTCGCCTGTCCTCTGAGCACAGTCCATTGAGTCGAGGCAGGTAGTTGGTGATGAGAAGACCACCGCCGGTGATGTACTGACCGTAGTGCTGAAAGGCCGCCTCTGCTTGCCAAAATAAACAGCGATGAAATAAACAGTGACAAATACGGAAGCAATGTCTGTGTGACTTACTGAGAAAGTGACTGTTGGCCTGTTGCACCCAGGGCAAAGATGAGATCGAGCTGAGTGTCTCGCCGTTGGCAGTATCAAAGTTAGTTGAGTATCTTGAGTAGTAGGAGTAGAACACTTGGTTCAGACTAGAGGCAGTGGGTTGTTCCCCCAGAGCGCCATCAAGTTGATGTTTGCTGTTGCTCACCTCCAGGAAGCTGTAGTAGCTGCTCATCGACTCGGAAATGCTGCTCATTGTGCTGCTCGACCAGGAAGCGTAGGAGAAGTCCTTCCAGTGGGCAGTTCGGTGAATGTACGACTTGGGGCGGTTGATCCAGAAGACGGAGCGAATTGATTCGCCAACTCGCCGGTAGTTTGTGGCGACTCGCCAGGGCAGTGTTCGAATTTCCATCTTCTTCCACAGTCCCAGCTCCTTGATCACTCGGATCACCGTGTCCTGGTTCAGCGTGTAGAAGTGCAGGCCAGAGCTGAGATTGGCGGCGATCAGCTTTCGGCACAGGTCAACCAGAAAGTGGACACCGTAGTTGCGCACTGCCTCATCGTTCGCCTTGACCGGCTCCAAGTCACGGACGATTCGCTCCGGAATTGGCACAGTTGCAAGCTGGGCAAAGCGGCACATTGAGTTGTAATTGTTAATTGAGCAGATACCTACAACAAAGACAGGTAAGCGAAATTGAATGAAACAATGTAATTGATCGGCACTTACCAGGTATGATGGGAATCGTTATGCCGATGGCTCGACAGTTGCGCACAAACTCAATAAAGTCCTCTGCTTCAAAGAAGAGCTGTGTGATGATCATATCAGCACCTGCGTCCACCTTTCTCTTCAAGTTTAGCAGATCGTGTTCTTTGCTCTCCGCCTCGGGGTGCGGAACAGGGTAGCCGGCAACGACGATGGTGAAGTAGCTGCCATACTCCTCGCGAATGAATTGCACCAAATCAGAAGCATAGTGAAAGTCGTACACATGACAGTTGTCTGTAAAAGAAAATGAATAATATAATTTGACAAGCTTCTTATCAGTCACTCACCGTGCTTATCGCCCCTCAGTGCGAGTATATTCCTTATGCCAAGCGATTTCGCCCTCTCCAAGTGCGCTCGTAGATCAGCTTTCTTCAGGCCAATGCAGATCACGTGGAGCATCGTATCGAGGGAGCAGTAATTGAGGGCTACCCCAGCGATAGTGATGCTCGATGTGGGCTTCTCCGAGCCGGGATTGCCCGCAGCGTGCCAGGTAATGTCGCAGAAGTATGGATCGCCATCGCGAAACTTGTCCAGCAGCTGGATCAGATTGCCGGCTCCTTTGTCAGTTCGAGGTGGAAAGAACTCTACGGAGAAGAAGGGGACATCATGGCCTGCCTGAGCGTATCGCTGGATCTTCTCTCGCAGTGGAACGTACGATAAGAGGCGATGCTCCTCATTAGTGGTGACATCACTAGGCAACAGCTGCTGCTGCTGATGCTGCTTGATAACATCAATGATATCAGCACCCTTCGACGACGGTGACTGGCCGCTTTTGCTGTTGTTGTTGCTGTCGCTTGATACGGGCGAAGTGCCGGCCGTACAAACATTCAACATGTTGCCCTTGTCAGGTGTGTGCAGGTGTAATTAATATTCAGAGATGAGGAGATAAGAATGACGAGTGCAAAAAGTAGAAAGCTGAGAATGTGCCGAGAAGAGCGCTATTCAGAGGTAGAAGAACACTACAGGCAGTGTACGAAGCTTTGCTTCCGCAAGCACTGGCTTCACTCAAGGACGACAACCGAAGAGTCGCCAGGCGGCTGCTGCTGCTGTAGAAGAGTAAACACTCGAATTACCATTGTTTGCATTGCACAGTGCACGTGTCTACTTTTTTTCTGAGAATATTAAACGCCTGAATACTGAAACAGACAGAATCAAAGTTCAGGTCAGCCAGGTCAGTCAAAACAAAAACAGTGTTCGTCATCAGCTGAGTGAATGACCCTTTAACCATCACCTTTGACCTTTGTCCCCTCCCATTCTCCCTCCAGGTCAGACGCGTTGATAAGCTGGAAAGGGATTGCACTGCTACTCGTTTACTGATAATGAATGAATCACCCTTGGAGATAAGCCAAACACTGGCTGAGCGTTTCTCCCGGCGCCATCTCACAACGGGATCGACAGTTTTGCTGCAGAAGAAGAGCAAGTGAGTGAGTGAGAGAGGTTGGGCAGAACACTGCAGGCTGCAGCCGTTCTGGCCAACACTACCACAGAGTTGGCCGGGGGAGCCACAAAAGGTGCTGCTGGCGGTGGTGGTGGTGTTCTGGGCGATCGAGTGCCAGCAGACTACTACTGCTGCTGCCAGAACTGTTCTGTCAGAGCCCACAACACAACAGATGTTTCACAGTTACTCTTCTCGGCTTACAACACCACTCATCACACTCTCACCACCAGTCTCAGCACACATCTGGAATCTCACCACCAGTTCAGTGCGCGAATCAGGCCGCTTCCGTCTGATGTGTTGTTTACGCTGCAGTCCAGTCAGCTGTTCAGCAAGTGCTCTCCTCGAGTGGCCAGTGGACGATGAGTGCAGACCATCAGCAGCATCAGCAGCACCATGATGAGATCACGAGTGAACTGGAACAAGTCGCCCTAACGGAGAATGATGTCGCCGTGCTCGAGCTGTCTGCATCACCACCACCAACATCATCATCACCTTTACCATCATCTCTAACGCCAGCCACCACCTGCAACACGCCTGCAAATGAAGTGGTCATTGAAACCGTTCCTAAGAATGTCTCGGACAAACTCATTCTCGAGAAGATCGCCTCCTTGAACATTGAAAACCATGAGCTTAAGACGGAGAACGAGGAATTCAAGGGTAAAGTGACTCAGCTGGAAAAGACCTGCCACGAGCTGAAGCAGCGGTCAGACAGGGCGACCGCCAGCATTGAGTCGACAAAGCGTGAGTTGCAGTCAATGGTGATCAAGTACGCCACCAGTGAGAAGGAGGTAATCAACTTGAAGAAGCACCACTCAGAGATTGAGCGCAAGTGCAAGGAGGCCTTGAAGGAGCGCGAATCGCTGCAGGCGAAGATCAAAGAGCTGACCGCTGAAAAGAAACAGCTGTTGACCAATGTTGAGCGGACCATTCTCGAGGCGGCGACGCTGCGGAATGAAAATGAACTGCTGAAGAACAAACTAGCGCAGGCGGATGTTCGGCTGGAGCAGTTGCACCTTCAACTGACGGAAATCAAGTCAGAGTACTCGAGGGCTAAACAGGTGCTCGATCAGATTGAAAGCGGCATCGGACAGGCAGTGGAGCTGCAAGTTGAAACTCCAGTGCCGCAAAACACTCAATTCAAACTAGTCGATGATGAGGAGTTAGAACTTTCAAAAACTGAAGAAGAAGGGGAATCGGCGGGGGATGAGGAAGAAGATGAGGAGAAGATCACTGCTGCAGAAGAGGGTGCTCCTCAAACTTCCGCCTCCTCAAACTGGACCACCAAATATCTGCAGTGCATTGAGCGGAACAAACTGCTGACTAGTGAACTTGAGCGTGTCACTCATGAGCGAGCAGAGTACAGGGACCACATTGACCGGCTGGAGGCAAAACTGGCCGAGTCTCAGGACCGACTGAAGGACTACGTACGAAAGGTGGAGCTCATTGAGGAGCTGAAGAATGAGCTGATCAACAAGCAAAACTCCATTGATACGCTTAAATCGAAGTTTGACCAGATCAACAGCATCAACCGAGACCTGGTAGGCGACATTGACTCGAGCAAGCACAAGGAGGGCGAACTGCTGGAGTACACCGAACGACTGACTGCCAAGCTGGTCTCCCTCCAGTCGGAGCACAACATTCTCACGGAAAAGCTAAAGTGCACCGAGGCACAGTGCCAACAGCTGAAGGGGGACCACGCCAAAGTCAGCGGCTCAGAGGAGAGGATAAAGGCCGAGTTTGAGGGCTATCGAGCCGATCAGGAGGCTCAAATGGGCCGCCTGAAGCAGTCACTCGAGGAGAAGGTCACCGAAACGGAGGAGCTAAAGCGAAAGGTGGACGAACTGGAGAATGACATAAAGATCATCAAGCGCAAGCACATTACCAGTCTGAAGGAGCTGAACAAGGAGATTACGGTGCTGAAGCGGGCACGCGATGAGGTGCCCAAGGTAAAGGTGGTCGCCAATCAAAACCATACGGACGCCGGCTCGTCGACACTGTCCTCCCGAACAAACTCCTTCAACTCACTCTCCGGTGAGCTGAGTCCTAGCAACTGTGATAGCAGCAGTCCGGCTGCAGGTGGGGGAGGACATGATCAGCAGCAGCAACACAAGCACCAGAATGGTCGACTGGAGGCTGGTGCAGCTGGTCCGACCAGCCATGCACTACCTTCATCACCCTCTGCAGTGTCATCCCATCATCATGCTGTGAGCAATACGACCTCCCTCTCTGACAGTACCACCTCGTCCTCATCCTCTGCCGGCGATCAGCTGATCACCACCCTGGCGGACATTGACAAGAACTCACTTATTGAGCGAATCCTCCGTCAGCAGCGAACGCTGATCAAGCGCAATGAGCGTATCGAGTTTCTCGAGGAGCACAATGAACAGCTGACGGAGGAGGTAAGGAAGAAGCGAAAGCTGCTGCAGTACTACATTCTCAAGGAGGAGGCGGGGGCGCTGGCCACCGAGACTATGGACAAGAATAAGGTGAGGAGAAAGTCGTTATTTTCATTCATTATTTATAAAACTCATTTTGCACTGCGTTTTCAGGCGTACCTTTCGAAGCGCGGTGGTGGCATTATGGCCTCGCTGTACAACTCCTCCTCCACCGATGACACCATGACGCTGGAGCGGTCGCTGGAGATCAACAGCAAACTGCACGCCGTCCTCGAGGACACTCTTCTGAAGAACATGACCTTGAAGGTATTTGTGATACGGTTGGGGTTTCAATCTGTTCTAACCCAAACCCTTTTTTGGTCCTAGGAAAACCTGAACACTCTTGCGGGTGAAATTGATCGTCTTTCAAAGAGCAAGAAGTGAAACAGCAATTCTTGCTCTACCTGACCACCGTACCTCTTTTTCTCCGTTTCTTCCATTACCCCGACTTGAAACTCTACAAACTCTACTTTCCATTTTAGATGTGATAACTTAATCATGCGTACCACCACCACCTCAAGCTCACCAAATGTTTTCCCATGTACAAAAACATCACCGCAACTGTACATAAGAGATAAGAAAATATATAGTTTTTATTTATTTATTAACAAACTCTAGTGGATTTTTCCGTGCGTCAAAATTCGTCCGTGTGAGTCTTTCGGTGTTTGTGCAGGTGGGGCATCTGTTTGAAGCTTGCCCGGCAGCCGTCAATGTCGCAGATGTAGGGTCTCTCTCCTGTGTGGGTGAAATGGTGGTGTTTCAGTCGGTTGCTATCCTTAAAGGTGGCCGTACAGTTCGGCCAAGAGCATGCATAGTTTTTAATTTGTTTGTGAGAGAAGTTGATATGAGCGAACATGTCACGCTTGGTGACAAACGCCGAGGTGCATCCCTCCCAAGTGCATTTAAACTCACGAATAGCGCGATGACGTTTCTGGTGCTCGTCGTAACAGGTGCGAAACTTTGTTGTGTAGCTGCAGCCATAAATATCACATGCGTAGATCTTTGCGCTATTCGAGTGAACATTTTCCACGTGATTGGTAAGATACTTTTGTGCTGCAAACTCCTTACTGCACTCGGCACAAACGTAGAGTATTGAGCTTTTATCTTCCTTCTTTGAGGTATCGGTGCCGTCGTGATTAGTGATGTGCCATATGACGTCTTCCTGCGAAAAGGCGATGTAATCACACTTGTTCTTTGTGCAGCGATAGGCTTGCAAGTCCTGATTAAGGTGACCAATTTGACTGCGATCACTTTGGTATTTAGTCAAGCCGACAATAGTGTCATCATCAGTGTCGTCTGAGTCATTATTATTATTGCTGACAGAAGATTGCTGGTGGCGTTTGGTAACTTTGATTCGCTTAATATATTGTCCCTGCTCAGTATCATGCTGTTCTTTTCTTTTTTCGCCTTTCTGCGTTTCATCCCACAGGTCAGTCAGCGTCTTGATGTCAGAGTTGTCATCCAAGGCGTTCAACAGAAGTGGGTTGTTGGATGAAAGGTTGCTCAGAAAGGTGTACTTTTCCTCCAACTTTTTCGAGAAATACTGGTAATCAAAGTTGACATGGCATCCGCAAGATTCCTCATAGCAGGACATCAAGTAGCGGTAATCTTCCAGCAGAATCATAAACTGCCTCGATATTTTAATGGCAGCTTTCATGTCTGCGCTCGTGTCTTCCGACGATTCGGTATCGTTCTCTTCCGCCGCCTTCACCGGCTCTACTTTAACGTCATCACTTGAATGTGGTGCAGATTCTTCACTGGTGGCCATGGTGGCGGTCGATGGTAAAGGTGGGCGAAAATGAAGCTTAAAAACTCGGAAAATGCAACAAAAACAATCCAGTGTGAGAAAAAACGGACTGGTTTTTTGAAAAACCCGTCCGCAGAGGACGTCTCAGTGTTTTGTGTTTTGACAGCGGGTGGAACACTGCTGACAGTGGCCACCACTGGACCACTGTCATCTCCCGTGATCGATCCAGGAGCAGTGACATGAAAGTATGTCTGGTCCAAGTATGGCGCAAGGCTTCAGGGCATCACTTTCGACTGCCACCGCTTCCATCACCGCCTGCACTTCCACATGACGGTCATTCACAAGGGCGTCTCACGTACGACACTACATTTGATTGATTGATAACGTCCAATAAAAACAAAATCCCCTCCTTAGTTACCTAACCAAGGCCAACAACACTGCTAGTCAAGGGACCAGGTGAAAAGGTTTTCACAATTAAGCTGCTATTTCTGGTCTGCACACAACACTCCAAACTATCTCCGGTGATCAAAGATGAATTTGGATGCCATAATTCTCAAGTCACTCTACGACTACAAGGATGGGCGTGATCCAAAGTGTCTCAACTTTGAGGCAGACGAGCGATTTGCTCTTATCAAAGAGCCTGATGGCGCTGACTGGTACTACGTGGTAAACAGCCAGGGCCAGATTGGATACGTGCCCAAGCCATATGTCAACTTTGATGGGGTAAGAGATTGCTTTGCAAAGAAAAATTTGAAATATGCAATGACATTTTTTTGTTAAATAGCTTACTCCTCGGGAACTGCTTGCATTGATTGACTCAATCGCCTCAAAATTGGACTTGAAAAATCAAGACGCAAACAAGCTTTTGACTGATCGGCAAATAAAGCACGCACAAATGTAAGCAAAATTTTGACTTTTTATTTACGAAAGTTCTAAACAAATCATTTTACACGTTTAGCAAACTGGCAGGAATTCGATGCGAAATAACGCAAACCTTAATAAAAGAAGAACCAAAGTCATCGTCACCAAAGCCTCCAATCATCACGGAACTTTCAGCAATAAAGGAGGACATTAAAAGCGAGTTGGACGAAATGGAGTTGCCCGCTAGAGCTTGCCTTGGGGATGACGTGATCTCGGAAAATCTCGTGTCAAATCTGATTGAGAACGTCAAACTGGACGCTACCCTGAGCGAAGACAAGGCCATCATTGTGGCCAATTCTGTGATAAAGACACTGTCGGAGAACATTCAGCCATGGTCTTCGGATTGCAAGAAAATTCTCGGTAATTTTCGCATTTTTTTCAATAACTTTTTATAACATTTACTGTTTTAACCTGTAGAAATCATGGAAAAATACGTGAATGAGAAGGTCAACAGTGAAAATGTCTACTCAGCCAAGCTGAAGTGCATCTTTAAGCGACTTTGGTACTGTAAGAATGATACTCAGCAGCGAAATTGGCCAGTGTACGAGGATGAGGACATCATCAACGGTTACATGGATGAGCTGCTTAGTCTGCTGCTGAACACTGACCAGGTGTACCTTGAAAATGAAATCTGTCTGCACAATTGTGAAAATGTCCATCTCCTGATTGCCTACTTTCAAATGGAAACTCGGCGGTCTCTACGACTGAAGCTGATGGACACGTTCATTAGGTATGTGCTGAGTTTTTGTTGTACAAAAGGTTTTGATTACCAAAAGTTGTTTTAGTTTTATCAAGATCTTCCAGCGCATCACTCCCGATTTTTTCCTCACCACCGTTCTGCCCTCTGAACTGGCGGTTGAAATGCAAAACTACCTTTCCGACAAGGAGCGCTGGATCAAGGCGTCCACCCTCTTCACGCTAATCTTTAGCTCCGGTCACAAACCGTCGGTGAACATTTACGAGCATTTGAATGAAAACTTTTTCAGTCGACAGTTTGACCTGATCGAAGGCTTCGACATCAACGGCCAGGCAATAGAGTGTGACATTCAGCCGGAAAGCATCATCTCGCCCATTCTCTCCTTCAACCTGCACATCAACGACACTGCGGAGAACGTCATCTTCAAGGCGCTTCGAAAGCGCTCTAATGCGAGTCACTTCACGGAGAACCTCATTTCCTATCTGAACTGGGAGGAGGACATAATACTCACCAGCTGTGCATTTCAGCGCAACACCGAAAATGACAGCGTCCCCAATTCAGTGCTGAAGTTCCTCACGGAGATGTTTGCCGACAAGGTGGTCTCTTCGCTCTTCTACTACAATGACGTTCGCGTCATCATCGACATCATCATCAGCCAGCTGGACAACCTGCCAGTGGGTGACAATGTAAGTGTGCTCGAACTGATTAGTGAGCGTACCACTGATTAACTAACAACTATCCATTCCACAGCGCATCAAGAACTACCTGGAGCTGACCAATAACATTCTGAAGAACACACAGTACGCTGAAGAGCCGCACAAGACATTCGAGTTGAAGAAGTGCCTGCAGAGCATTCAACACCACGAGTTCAGCAATCAGGCAGACATTGTCCTCGCGCAGGACATTTTTGAGCGCTTTCAGGAGATTTTCAACTACGGAAATTAATTTGCGTGTGACTTTTCCTTCCCATGCATGAATGTGTGTTTCGTTTATTATTTTTTGTGCTTAGAGTCAGTGACATATGTTTTCGTCTATAAGGCACGTCCACTTTTTTCTGTCAACTTTAGTAAGGGTTTATATTAATTATGATGAAACATATGATTTGAGGTGAATATTGCGATATTGCTATGCTGAGCAGTTCCCCGGGGCCTGATGAGCGGTGATGAGGAAGCAGTGTGAGGTAACTAGATAGAAGTGCTAGGTCGCAGCAGTGTCACTTGGTGCGACGCCCTGTGCGCCCGAGAATGCGGTCTCGGTGAGGGAAGCGACCGTGCGCCAGAATGATGTCGTAGAAGTTTTTTGCCCAGTAGAGGTGGTCGCCGTCGCCCAGCTCGGTGAACAGCTCCACCGACCTCTTCTGGTCGTCGAGGTTCTCCGAGTGGTTGAATGGCGAGTAGATGTACCTGCGGATGACGGTCGGCTGGTCCTTGTCCCAGCCTCGCTCCACCACCTTTCGCGCCACCTCCAGCGCCATGTCGTCGGTGGCGTACGCCTGCGCCTTGTCGCGGAAGATGTTTCGCGGCACCTGGTCGAGGAGGATGATCAGCGCAATGGAGCCCTCGACGGTGTCCGTCCAGCTCTCCAGCTTCCCGCTTCGAGCCCGCTCATAGTCGGCTGACAGCTCCCTGCGCACTAGTTCGTCGTCTTCTGGGCTGCCGTACCAGAATCTCTTACTCTGCAGGTAGTCAGCCTCGCCAGGCTTGCCGAACCAAAAGTCCAGCACGTCGGTGATGCGGTCCTTAAATTCACTCATGGTTGATGAAGCCGGCGGAAACTTGTCACATCGTACGAAAGTGAAGCAATGAAAACACAAGCTGCTGCAGCTGCTGATAATCTGATGCTGTTGGTGCAATGCTGCACGGGGCGACTGTGTCGCAACTCGCATCTGCGTTACGTCATGGATGTGACCAGGGCGAGAGTAACCGTAGTTATTAATGGGCCACACCAAAACTGATACCCGCCTAAAAGGGAGCCTTTGCATCGTTCAACCAGCGCTCAAAAGATCAACCGATAACGGATCGACAAACTAGCCCTTCCTCAATGTTCACTAGAACCATTGCACTAAGAACTGGATTTATTGCGTTTGGTCTCGCGCAAAAACTCTTTCTGTCACTTTTCAAAGCAATCTGCGCCTGGGAGAGTCTGCCGCCCTTGCTGAGCATTACAGATAAAGTGTGATTGCGCTAAAATGCGTTGGTCGCTCAACCAGCGCAGCCCCTTCCTCTATCTATGAGTAACTTTTGTCGTGTAACTCAGTCTGCGTTTAGGCTGGCAGGAAGGCGTGTCTTTGGTTAGTCTCCAGGGGAGAAGATCAGTCTGTCTCGAGCAGTGCACTAAGGACCGCCCACTCTCCAGCTCACTGGCAATGCTGCATCTCGTGGCATTTGAAGTACTTTCACTCTGCAAACACGAGCTTCGCCGGTAGCGTAAAATAATTTCAGCTTCGTGAAATTGTGCCCTTCCACGTGTGTTTGGTCCGTTTATCTGCGTCTGATCTTTGCCTGACCGGAACCACCAACCCTCAAGATGACGACTCACCTGAAACCGCAAAGTCTGGAGACGCTAGACAAGGCCAAACTGTCGCCCCTCACGCCCGAAGTCATCTCACGGCAGGCGACCATCAACATTGGCACCATTGGCCATGTAGCGCACGGCAAGTCGACCGTGGTAAAGGCCATCTCGGGAGTGCAGACTGTCCGCTTCAAAAATGAACTCGAACGGAACATCACCATCAAGCTGGGCTACGCCAACGCAAAAATCTACAAGTGCGATGGGCCCAACTGCCCGCGACCTGATGCGTACTGCTCTGCACCGAGCAACAAAGAGGACGAGTTCAAATGCGACCGAGCGGAGTGTGCCGGGAAGTACCAGCTCCAGCGACATGTCTCCTTCGTCGATTGCCCTGGTCACGACATTCTCATGGCCACCATGTTGAACGGAGCCGCCGTCATGGACGCCGCGCTGGTGCTGATCGCCGCCAACGAATCCTGCCCACAGCCGCAGACCTCTGAGCACCTGGCCGCCGTGGAGATTATGCGCCTCAAACACCTCATCATTCTGCAGAACAAGATTGATCTGGTGAAGGAGACGCAAGCTCGAGCACAGGAGGAGCAGATTCGAAAGTTCATCCAGGGCACCGTGGCCGAGGGCTGCCCCATTATCCCAATCAGTGCCCAGCTGAAGTACAATATTCACGTCCTCTGCGAGTACATCACAAAGAAAATTCCAATTCCCGAGCGAGACTTTATCTCCCCGCCACGACTCATTATTATCCGTTCGTTTGACGTGAACAAGCCCGGTAGCGAGGTGGAGGACATCAAGGGCGGCGTTGCTGGTGGTTCCATTCTAAAGGGCGTCCTCACCGTGGGCATGGAGATCGAGGTGCGGCCTGGCATCATCGACAAGGACGAAAGTGGAAGGATGCGCTGCTACCCGATTCGCTCGCGAATCGTCTCGCTGTACGCCGACCAGAACGATCTTCAGTACGCAGTGCCAGGTGGACTGATCGGCGTCGGCACCAAGATCGACCCTATGCTGACTCGCGGTGATCGTATGGTTGGCCATGTGCTGGGCGCTGTGGGCACACTGCCGGAGATGTACGTCGAGCTGGAGATCACCTGCCACCTGCTGCGCCGTCTGCTCGGCGTCCGCACCGAGGGCGACAAGAAGGGCGCCAAGGTGCAGAAGCTGACCAAGGGCGAGGTGCTCATGCTGAACATTGGCTCGCTCTCCACCGGAGGCCGCGTGATGGCCGTGAAGAACGACATGGCCAAGATTTCACTCTTCACCCCGGTGTGCATTGAAATCGGCGAGAAGATCGCCCTCAGTCGACGAGTGGACCGCCACTGGCGACTGATCGGATGGGCCAACATTTTGCGAGGCCAAAACACCGTGCCGCTGGAACGTTCTTAACTCTCCTCTTTCCTCTTCTATGTTTCTGCTAAATATCTTACAACCGTGTGTGTGAACTCTAAGAACTCTTTTTTAATTACACTTATTTCAATTTCAAAATAAAAATACAAGTATTTGTGTTCTACAGGCACCGAGTGTTCTATCTTGAGCAAGAAGAAATGGGAGATTTTCACTCTATTGTTCCTCCTCCTCCTCTTCAACTGGTAGCTCGTCTTCCATTTCTTCCTCATCACTCTCTTTAATGTTAAGGATGCCATTCGAGACGGCGTAGTAGACCATCAGGACGCTGGCAAAGGCGGCCGAGTAGGCAACGTCAATCCACTTGATGGAGGAGCCACTGTCCCCGGAGAGGGTGTTGTCAAATGGTGATTTGGAGCTGTTCTCTTCGCCGCTGAAGTATGTCTTGACAATTCGGTCGACGTACTTCTTCAGCGGGTCAGACATGGCAATATAGTTCTGAATGGTTAGCTTTTTCGAAGGCACTTTGTATAGCAAGGCGAGGTAGCTAAAGATTTTAGCGTCCAGTAAGGTTGGCTTATCACCAAAGAGAAAGTTATTATCACCGAGCTTCTCCATGATCAGATTAAGGCAGTAGCGGGCATCATTGATCACTTGATTTTCAATTGTTTTCTCCTTCGTTTCACTCTCAATCACCTTGTGGCTGAACTGAGACTCCAGCTTGGCAATAGCAGTATTCCGCATCGACTTAGGAATGAAGAAATTGGTTGGAAAGGGCAATCGTTTGGCATACCAACCGTTGAGAAATTGGTTGTAGTTTTCAATGTCATACCACCAAAAGTACTGCAAGCAGGGGTCCAACTTTTTGCTGAGAATCGTCTTGTACGACCAAAGCTCAAGCTTTTGTTGCTGGGAAGTTTCTAGTCCGTAGTTTTTGCGCTCAAAGTACTCGATGATTTCTGTGGACCCGTAAATGGTCGCCCCATGGGCTGCTTTGAGTGCCGGCACTTTGGAGAGGTACAGATTCGTTTGGTGGTGAACTTTGACGGGAATGCCCGCAAGGCGACAGTAGACCAGTGTGAGAAGGCAATCGCGGTCCAGAGAGGGCAGACCAAAGTCTCCGGGAAATATGTAGAGGTCAAATTCTTCCATTTGGAAAAAAAGATGACGATGATGCAAGCAATGAAAACATCAACTTTAAAAAATTCTGAAAACACGTGAATCACATGATGTTCAGGTACAGTGGAAATAGGCTAAATTAAAAACACTGATTTGGGTTTTCTTGACATGTTTTGGTTTGTTTTGAGTTGATTGACTTGGAATTCTGTACTGATAATTTTCTTTTTTTTCATTTTCAGACTTTATCGCGACTATGATCTAGTTAGCTTTGAAAAAACAAAGTTAGCACTGTGCCTCAACACTTAACTTAGAAGTGCATCTCCTCAAAATCGGTTGTGATCTTGAAATTTCTTGAAGCAAACAATTTGACGTCAGTGAGCAAAATGAGCACGCACTTCATGTGATTTTAGCAATATTTTTCAAACGAAAGATAAGATAAGACCAAGCATAATGGCTGACTCTCCTCAAATTTCGACCTCAAAGAACTTTTTCGCCGGCGGCTTTGGCGGAATATGCCTCGTCTCTGCTGGTCATCCACTCGACACTGTGAAGGTTAGAATACAGACGCAGCCAGTGCCCGTGATCGGACAGATGCCCATTTATTCAGGCACCTATGACTGCATAAGGAAAACTTTCCACAATGAAGGCTTTAAGGGCTTTTACCGTGGAATGGCCACTCCGCTGGTGGGTGTCACACCGATGTACGCAATTACCTTCTTCGGGTACAGCCTAGGACTGAAACTTCAGACGCCCTCAAACGGCACCGAATACTCGCCACTGCAGATCTACAAGGCCGGCATGCTCTCCGCCGTCTTCACCACCGCCCTCAACGGTCCAGGCGAACGGGTGAAGTGTCTGCTTCAGGTGCAGGCTGCAAACCCAAACACCCCCGTTCAGTACCGAGGCCCAATAGACTGCGTCACGAAGCTGTACCGTCAAGGTGGTTTGAGGTGCGTCTTCAGGGGCACCTTCGCCACCCTTCTGCGTGATGTACCCGCAGGTGGCGTCTACTTTATGAGCTACGAAGGACTGAAGGCGAAGCTCCGTCCAGAGGGAAGTACCGAGCTGAGCGCGCTGAGCACACTGCTCGCCGGCGGCACTGCCGGCATTCTATTTTGGGTGGTGGCCATTCCGCCGGACGTGCTGAAGTCACGCCTGCAGACGGCTCCCGAAAGTCAGTACCCGAATGGTCTTCGGGACGTCTTCAAGACGGTCATTAACCAGGAGGGCGTTCGCGGCCTGTACAAGGGCGCCACTGCAGTCTTCCTCCGAGCTTTCCCCGCCAATGCCGCCTGCTTCCTAGGCTACGAGCTGGCAATGGAGTTCCTACACTGGCTGGCCCCTGATGGCTGATAGCTTCGCTTAACTACTGGTCAACTGCCACCACCTAAAGCAATATTTTATTCACTCTTTTCTCTAAAGTGTGTGTGTTCGTGTGTGCTTTTTTCTTGTTGAACTTTTATTTCACTATTTATTACTGTTGGCAATAAGTATATTTTAGGTGTTTGTGTTAGTTTGAGGGAAAAAATAAAAAGCACTCTCCATTTGCTCAAATTCAAAGCTACAAAATCGCGTTTGAAATTATTCTGGCAACTATTGACACACAACTCGTGTCCCACAGAAGCGCGATTGACAAATAAACAGCAGCCGGCGGTCGCCGATGCACTTTTGTTTTGGTTTTCGCATCCTTGCTACCTGACATTTGACTTGAAGAAAAATGTCGTTTGACACCATTCGGACCACAATTGGCGATATATCCACCAAGCTTCAGGATGGCACTGTCAAGGAGGAGAAGCGCCTCAAGTCGGCGCAGGAGATGACCACCAAGCTGCTGGCACAACTGCACGACGAGAATGCCGTTGAGAAGCTGTACCTGTGCTACCTGATCGTGGAGTTCATCAACAAGCACAACCCGGAGCAAAAGCTAATGACTGACTTCATTCGATCCATCTTCCCGCCGGTGCTGAACAAACGCCAGGCCGCCCTGGCCTCTCAGCTCATCTCACTGGCGCTGACACTTCGATGTGGCCCCCTGCTGAACTGCATGCACTCGTACTTCACCAAAAACTGTGATTCCATCGTTTTCCCACCGGTTCCCATTTCACAGACGCTCGCCCATGATTCGCCAATGTTCTGCTGCGCCGTCATCACTCACGGCTACTTTCTCCTGCACAATGAAAACAAAGAACACGTGAGCGGCTGGCTAGAAGCGCTGGTAGACCAGGTGCCCAATCACTCAATCAATCTGAACAAAGCGATTCGCTTCTCCTTCCTTGATCGACCCAATGACACTAGGCTGCACGGAAAAATTCTCGACGTAATTAAGAATCAAAAGTGCGAACCGCTCAGCAATTCACTGTTCATCGACCTGGCGACGAGCATCAGCAACCTGCCGGACAATGAAATGCTCATCGATCGCTTCGCCCACATGATTGTAATTGGCCTCGGCGCAGAGGTGTGCTCTCTAACAAATCAGCTAAAGGGCATCCTGCTAAACAAATTCCCCGACCACAATCTCTTCAAGCTTGTATGCAAATGATTTGTTTTATTTCCATCAAAGCCAGGGTAATCATCAGTCATTGGCTTCAGCTGTGAAGATAAACGAAATATGCACAAAAAAAGATGTACAAATACAAAAAAGAAATCTAGACATGCACATAAATAGTAAAGTGATGATGAGTGGTCAAAAAAATGTCTTGTGGTTTTACACATGCTTGTCTGATAGAGAAATATCAACGCAGTTTCCTTTTTATGGGGACAGTTACCCGAATTCCAAATGACGTGGTTTTAGTGATAAAAGTTTCAAAAGTTACACACAATAGTTTGAGGGACACAGTAGTTTATTTAAACCAGTGACCGCCTGAGGGCCTCATTCCACAGAACACTCTCCGCGGGCAGGAACTTGAGGGTGTCCGATTTGATGTGCCGAAAGAAGAGCAGGTAGAAGAAGCGAATCTGGGTGATGTGGGCGTTGATCTGCGGCTCCTCAGAATCGGCGGTGGTGCTGCCCAGTGATCCGGTGTACAGTGGATTGCAAATGAGGCTGTGCGCCTTGTTCACCTCAAAGCGTTTGGCCGCCTCCCGTTTGAAGCTATCCGTGGTGAACTGCATGTCCACAAGGGAGATCAGGTAGATGGTGGTGAACTCAAAGGAGCGCGGATTCTGCGCAATCAGCTGGTGGACGCAGTCGAGGAAGAGAATGAAGAAGGTGCTGTTCGGCAGGTGGTTCACCTGGCGGACCCGGTTGGAGCCGGGGCTGCGGCTTTTGTAGCCCGAGAGGTAGATCCACTCCTTGCTGAGTAGCGACTCGAAGCCGGCCACTGTCCGCCGGTGGGGGTCGAGGACGATCTGGACTAGACTGGAGAGGACGCAGTTCCAGCGGTTGTCGTTGGACTCGGTCAGCGCCGCCGTCGCCTCGTGCTTCACAATGTTCACCAGGGTGGTGACGAAGCGGAGCACCTTGGAGAGGGCGTACAGCCAGTGGCTGCACTTCGACCAGAACTTGCTCTCGTGCTCGTTCTCCTGGTTCGCCGTCGACAGGTGGTCGCTCTGTTTGGTGACGGCGAAGCAGTGCTTCCGCAGCCTACTGTACTGCTTCTCAATGTCGTTCAGCTCGGCAAAGATGGCGTCGATGGAGAGCTCCCGCAGCGGCGTGATCGTACTCCTCGGCACCAGGTCCTGCAGGTTCTGCTCCCGGAAGGAGGAGCATCGGACAATCATGTGGCTGCTCTTCCGGTAGAGGAAGGTGATCAGCGGCACGCGATTGCCGACGCTGAGGGAGGCCAGCCGGTCGAGCATGTGGTCCTGCAGGTCGCGCGGGACGATGATCGTGTCGGGCAGACTGTTGCAGGTGCCAATTTCATTGAAGTTGGTGAGGCGAATTTTAAAGTTGGAAATGTACCACTTCTCCTGCTCTACCCAGTCGCTGTTCTGCCGGTACGGGTAGTTCTGGTAAAGGTACTCCCACAGGCAGATGCGACTTTCAACATTGGACTGCACCATGTTGTCGAAGCTGATGGTTTTGATTTTGTCAATGATTGCAGAGGCAATTTCCGATTGCTTCAGTGAAATCTTGACGTGCTTAAAGTTTTGACAGAAGATGGTGATGGAGAGGTGATCGGTAGACTGCTCCGCGTAAATGTCGCCAATGTTGAGAAAGTCAATGGCGTAGCTGTTTCTGACTGGTTCCTCTTTGATGGGGCACTTTGGTTCGGTCGGATCCAACGGTATGGAGGAGTTCGCAGAGTGAGATTCGCCCAAATCCCTTCCGAATTCAAAGAGAATACTTTTCTTGCCGAATGACAGATTCCCACAAAGACCATTTGAAGAGCTAAGGAAGAACATTGCCCCGTCGATGCTCGGAGAGTCTGCGTCGACCACATTGGCGCAGGGATTGATGTTGATGCTCTGTGAACGAGGTTTTTTGCGATTCCGATAAAAGGAGCCTATGTTGTTCAGCTTTGAAGACAGATTAAAGTTGGGCATTTTGAACCCGCTCTCCGAGACGGTGTCCATCTGTGCGCTGTTATTTGGGCGTTGAGGCTTATTTGGCATCAGTGGGTTGTGTGTCAGGATGCTGTGTACATTCTGAGAAAACGAACTGGTACTCTAGAATATGAATATGAAGGGTAGCGATTAGACTAGAAATGGGTAAGCATATAGGCAAGGCGAAAAACAAACTGCAGAGCGAATGAAGAACTTTGAATTAGGCTTTTTAGGCACTTGGGGTTTCTTTGAATTCATCTCATCAAGTTAAGAGGCGAGCGGGAAGCTTTTGTAGCAGTGGTAGTGTGTAGTAGTAGTGTGCAGCACCAGTTGATCACGCCAACGATCGATAAACGGCTAAAAAGGTACGGCTGTTTGTTCACCAAGGGGACGGAGCAAAGTTTAGGGAAGTAGAGTATTTAAAGGGTAGTGTGTTCAATAGCGATTTTCCCTATCATGTTTTGTTGCCATTTGGGCTCGATATGATTGCAATCGATGCTGAACGATATGAAGTAGTGTGGGAGACTAAGGACTAAACAAAGAGAGTGATTTAGAGGCGCAGAGTGAGGGAGAAGGCTTAGCAATTCTGGAGAGAAGAAAGAGAAACAATGTTTTTGTTGGTGCTGCGCCTTGGTAGCTGCACTTTAGACGGCATGAGTCGTACGACTCAAGTAGGAAGGGAGAGGAAGAATTGGACGCTTCTTTTCAGGCTGATTGACAGAGGCATTCATGCGGCAAGCAAAACACAGCAAGGCAGTAGCGGCAGCGGCGCCTTGGAACAGCCGTGGAACAGGGCAAATCAGGCAGACAGTCAAGCAGTGGTAGTTCAAAAGAGAAGGCATACACAAAATGTGAATGAGCTGCCGAGAGCTTGAGAATGCAGACCAGCCGACAATTGCTTTTCAATTGACACAAATTAACGAGCGAATGACAAGTGGCAGGAGAGTGTGGAGGAGCGAAGGAGTATGCTGAGCAGTTGTTGTACTGTGGGATCGCTGCCAGTGAGTCATTTCACCACAATCTTGCTGCTGTTGTTGTTGATGCTGATGGTGCTGGTGGTGGTGTTGGCGCACAGTTGAGTTGACGCATTGTACAGTGCACTCAGATGGAGACAGTGGTGGTGATGCTGTGCTCGTGGTGTTCTTTCTTTCGGTCAGTACTCTGTGATTAGCAAAAAAGTGATCCACACAAAGGAAGGCACAAGGTAGCACAGGAGACAATTTGAGGGACTTTTTGCTGAGCTGTGCTCTCAATGCAGGGCTTTCAGTAGTGTGTTGAGTGCAGGCAAGCAGGCAGGCTTGCCTACAATGTAATCAAACGAGCTCGCTTGCAAGGGAGATTCACTTTCTTCGGTGGGTGGGTGGTGGCTGCAGGAGCGACGGCAACAGCAGCAGCAGCAGCAGACGGCAAAGTTAGCGGCTCAATCGGCGGTGCTGAAAGACGGCGGCGGCGGTCTTGCGGGAGGCACACACACTCTGTACTCTACAACAGCAACCACCATTGCCCAGTAGATGTCATTGTCACTTCAGCTTAGCAGCGGCAGCAACAGAAGCGGCGTCGGCAGCAGCAACTTTGTCGTCATCGCACCCACTGATTACGCACAGGCTGCATCCATCTACGCTGCTCTCCACATATCATCTCATCATCACAGGTGTACGGCAGCCATTCTTGGCAATTATCAGTCGATCGTGTGTTCACGGCGGGTTGCGCCAAAACCGCCAAATGGAATTTTGCTAGAGAGGCGGCAGATGAGGGCTGGGTGGGAAAGGTGATGGCAGTGGTGGCAATCGCTGCACAAATGGATCGACCGTTGGCCGAAAAGTGTCACTTGTTGTCAATCGTTGGAAGAGCGGAAAATGCTGCTCAGCTGCCAAGCTTGAAATGAGTGCGGCGAAATCTGGTCTTGTTTCGTGTCGGTTGCAACACTACTACCACTACTACCGGATGGGCGGCCTCTAGCTGGGATGGAGTTTCACTTTCTGATAAGATCTACCACAGATTGGCCTCGGATTTTTGCCTGGATATTTCGTCAGAAAAACATTGCAACTTTTTTTCACCGCTCGCGGTGTCATCTGACGAGAGCAAGTAGAAGTAGCGAATGTCTGTGTTTTGAAGACTTTCCATATTTTTCATTTTCACCACCAACTCAGCACATCATGCGACTTCTGGCCTCATCGTCGACTCGGAAGCTGGCCTCTAGGTCAATGTGGAGTAGAGGAGGAGGGAGCCTACTGCGGTCACCGGCATTGCCAACTGTCAAACGGTGTCACGGTGAATTGTATTCCGTAAGCTGTAGTGCTGCTAGTGCACACAGTCAGGTTGATTGTCTTTCGTTGCCCGTCAACTCTGCCCTCTCCAAGCAGGTAATGTTGCTGGCTGGGAAATGAGGCCAATCAGGCTCGAAATTGCACTGGCTAGCTGCTCATTTTGCTCATTACTGCCATCATCATTAATAATGCCATTAATTGTCCTGTGGAGTGCTAATCCAATTAGAATATGTTTGTTGTGTAGCGGTAGCTGTATAATGTGTTGGCAACCTGTGTCGATGGCGGATGCGGTTGTTTATGTGCTCTTTAGCTAGTTTTTTGCTAGTCTTGTGCCAGCTCCAGTGCTCAGTAATGACTTGCCACTGGCCATTACAGTATTTCGTCGACCAATTGTAGCTGTATTTTTTGTTGCATGCGAAGAGCATGTCACCGATCAGTGGCACGGTATGCGACAGTTCAGCCAGCAATGTAAGGCGATTGTTGTCGTGACACTGCTGCTGCTGCTGCTGCTGCTCAACTGGTCAACTGGATCGTTAATCCGCTATTTTGGCAGATGACAGGCAGTAGAAGCACTTTAGGTGGCTGAACCACTAAGAGACACTCCTAAATGAGCGAGCACCCGTCGATCATCCAAGTGGTCTTTGTGTCTGCTGCTGCTATAAATAATGCTCAATTAGTGCATGGGGAGATACAATTGACTGCAAAGGAGATCAGCTAACGACTGCGATGAGAAGGAGAGGCGGCGGTGACGGAGGTTGATTTAGCTTGTCTATTGTTTATCGATCATTTCGAGCACTTTACCTGCTCTAACCACTCTCTGCTTACTACCAACACCACTTACTAGATACCGTACTCAACGCTCAAACCCAGTCATTGCTGTCCGCCATCAACATGGACTTCCCAAACAGTAAGGACACACTCGAACTGTACTCTGTTTAACTCTTTCATTTCTCATTGTTGCACAGGTCCAGGAACGGCGCAGAACTTGCCAGAAGAAGATGAGCCCACCCAGCAACCTGTTGAATGGAGGTGTTTCACCGTTCACTCGAATCGCTTGGACCTGTCACCTGTGGACAATGGGCGGCACTGGAAGAAGAAGGCAAGTTTGGTGGAGCAGCAGTGTCTCGAATCGAGGTCAGCGTCATTTGGAAGTTACACTTAGGTAATTGACTCGCTGCCTAACGTGTTTGTAATCGCAGCAGCACTCACTTCTTCTGTGGCAACGTGCGGCCAGTCGCGTCACCAAGACTGACTGACTGCCTGCACCGTCGATTTGCCTCTCCACTGGGCCATTTATGCGCCTATCGTGCGTGTCATAGGCTTTATTTTTAGAATTCACATTCCCAACTGGTCTTAGTTTTAGGCACTGTACTGCCAGACAACAGCAACAGCAGCCACTGCTCATTCTGAAGAGTCAGGCAGTGTCTCGGGAACCTCGTCTGCAGTTCCGCGAGGAAGTGATCTGAGGAGACTCTCGTTTCAATGAGACTGTCCTCCAATCCTTCAATCATTTCAGCAGCCGTGCACTGATATACAGTCTCAGTCGGCGTCATCGCGCGGCAATCAGTCGGCGTCTCTGTGCGTCACTGGGGAGCAAAGTGAGGGAGAGATATTTGGTCGGTTGCTCAAAGGAAGCCTTCTTTCTTTCACTGATAGGACTGCTTTTTATTGGTGATGGTCCTTTTTCTGGTGAACTGAAGGTCAGCAGAAAAGATAGCTGTAGCAGAAGCAGCAGTAGTAGCAGCCAAAGTGCACTTCCGCCCCAAACCCGCAGTGATTGACTACATTATTATATTCTCTTTCCTTCTTTTTTTTCGTTCTTCCCCTCCGGTCGATCAGGTGCAGTGTGCCGGGCAACAGGTGACACGAACAGCACCGTGCACACACACACACACGATGATTGTGCTTTGACGCCGGCGACAATAGCCGCTCATCGGGCAAGTGCCGCGTTGGCATGAGACACCGCCATCAGCCGTGGAAGTGCTGCTGCTGCTGCTGCTGCTGGTGATGGTAACGGACAGTAACAGACAACGTCAACAACAACAACAGCGACCACTGCAGCCAACTGCTGCCGTAGACGTCGTCGTCGGCTCGATCGCACAGACACCGATTGCTAATGGCGTCCGCATTTGCATCGATCATTCAGTTGCGTGCACCGCCTGCCTGCCTGTCTGTCTGAGTGTGCCTGTTGCATTGACAGTGCTGGGCCATTCACAGCACCGCTCAGTGCCCATCATCATCATCATGGTGGTTGTGGTGCTGGTGGTGGTTGCCCATTCCGCAATCGCTCCTCTCTATCAAATGGCGCGCTCTTCTCGGCGTCTTATCGACACTGGCTGAATGAGCAACAGCAGCAGCAGTCAGTGGTTGCCAGTCCAGTCCAGGCCAGTCTGTTGTTGTTGTTGCTGTCCTCTCTTTCTGTTCTGTTCTCTGAGGCAGCTGCGTCAGTGCCTTGCACACTGGGCGCACTAACCTACATATGGCCATTGATCTCGTCAGCACGCGGAACGATCAGCGCAAGTCAGCACTAAACAGGCACACGCTCACATAAGTCTGCCTTACTGTCTGACTGACTGCTGAGGTAACGCCGAAATCGATTCTATTGGCCAGCAGTAGTTGTAGCTGTAGTGGCAGCATCAGCATTGCCATTAGTGCCCCAGGGCACTGTCCGCCAGTCGGCGATTGTGTCAGTGGGTCTGTCGTTACTTATCGGATGGCAGTCGCACAACTACTAAGGTGCCAGTGAACTGGCAGCCCAAGAGGCAAGCAGTCAGACAGGCCTACACACTAACGGTACTCCTCGGTGGCGGCCATTGCTGCAAGTCAAGTCAAGTCAGGAGCAGCACTCAGAGGGCAACAACTGGAAATGCCAGTCTGGCTGGCTGCCTGCCTGCCAAAGTGGATGACCACGTTGCGTGAATGGCCGCCATAGTCGTCCTCCTGATGATGATGCCAGTGCCAGTGCAGTTGCCGTTACTGTCGTCTTCGTCGTTGTTGTTGTTGGCTGCACTGCTTCGCAAATTGCCATCGAGTGATGCGCCGCTGGGGCTCAAGAGCTGCTGTGGCCAGCAGGAGCAGAAGCAGAAGCAGGAGCAGAAGCAGAAGCAGGAGCAGCACTGCCGCCATGACAACGACGGCCACTACCACCACCACCACCACCACCACCACCACCACCAGCAAGGCAATTGAATGCATCGCTCAATAGCCTCCATAGCTGCTGCCTGCATCGTGAGTGAGGGGAAAGAGAGGTGCACTATTCTTCGCGCGTCGTGAATCTATTTTTGGCATCACTCACACTCGCACAGGCACACAAATACACACACACTCACACTACAGTTAGCGTTTGCTAGACCGGGCACTGTTGAAGTGGCATTCGCCTCAGTGTGTCCGCTCGCTCGTCGACGACGTCTTCACCGTAGTCGTCGTCGTCGACTTCTTCGTCGCCGTCGTAGCACTTGGCCAATTTGATTTGCATTGGGTGAATTGCCTAAGCCTATCCTTAGCCTATCGACGCATTTGCACTGCTCCTTCTGCTGATAATTAGGACCACTTGTAGTTGTGTGTATCGTTATTTCGGTTATTTGTGCACAGTTAGCCGTATGTGAGCAGTTGGAAGCAGGCACCGATCGAACTGTGCTGTCGATTGCTGCCTAATTGTGCAGTGAACCAGTGGAGCAGCACTATTGGTAGCTGCTTTCACCCAACAACAAGTCTGGTAGCAGACTGGCTGCCAATCACTCCAATCACATTGCCTACTGCCCATTCAAAACAAACTTTCTTACTAGGCAATAGCAGGCTGAATTGAAGGACATCTTCCCCAGCTGCGATAGCAAACAAACACCGTGTGGATTGTAGAGACTGTGCCGATTGAATGGTGCCATTTCACCACCAGTGTCTGTCTGATAGTCTTCTGTCTAATCAACTGGCCATCATCAGCAGGGACTCCTTATTTGTATATGTTTCGAGTCAGATGATAACAGAGCATTCAAGCGAAGGTGAAACTTTTGTTGTACCGTACACTGTGCGAAATTATCAAATGTACGACAGCAATACTGATGACGATGCAACTCACGAGACTCTAAAGTGCTACTGTTTTGTTTGCTGTCGTCTCGAGCCTTCAGGCCACCGTTCGTGTTTCAGCAGTTGCCTGCCTGATATACTATTTGCACTGATGTTCACCTCGTCATTTCGCATCCTCTCTCGCAGAGTGAAACATCTCCTGAACATGTCCACCACCACCACCACCACCACCGCTAATGCCAGCTCCATTTCGGCCCTGAAGGCAGCCAAGAAGCAGCTACGCGCCGAGATCGATGCCAAGCTAGGTGAACTCAGTGGAAACGAGGTTGCCCGCCAGTCGAAACAGGTTCACCAGCAACTGTTTGCGCTGACCGAGTTTCGCCAGGCCCGTCGAGTTGGCCTCTACCTCAGCCTACCCTCCGAGGTGGACACGATCGCCATTGTGGAGCACTGCTTCGCCCAGGGGAAGGCCGTCTTTGTGCCGAAGTACCGACCGAAGAGCCGACTGATGGAGTTTGTGCAGCTGCACTCCATGGCCGACTACGAGGCGCTGCCCATCGAGCCCAAGTGGAAGATCAAGCAGCCCGATCCAGCGGATGACTCGCGACCCGAGGCGCTCTCCACCGGCGGCCTGGACGTCCTCCTCGTGCCCGGCGTCGCCTTCACCACCGCCGGCCTGCGACTGGGCCACGGCATGGGCTACTTTGACCGGTGGCAGGCACAGTGCGCCGCCACGGCCGACATCACACAACCGGTCACCATTGGGCTGGCACTGCGCCAGCAGATTGTCGCCGACGTGCCCGTCTCTGAGCTCGATGTTCGCATTCATAAGGTCATCTTTCCACTGGATGACTAACTCAACTAACTAAAGTTGTCGTGATAGGAATAAACACCGAAGAGTGAGAAATGCACACTCACACACATTTGAAATGACCGATGGGTGCCGCTCTGAGATATAACAGATTTATTTCAATTGGCCTTGATTCGGGTGATTTGCCGATAGTGAAAGAGAGAGAAAGAGAGAAAAGATGAGAGAGCGTTGCAACACTCGCAGCGGGTATAACAATGAAGAAGAAGTTGAATAAGTCGAAGATAATGGCAATAAATAAATAAGGTTGGCGACTGACGAGAGAGAGAGATAGCGATAATGTAAGAGTAGTGCCTGCTTGGGGCTGCGTAAAAATGGGAAAAGACTGTACAGGGAGAGAGAGAGAAAGGCTCGGCAATGTGGACCAGAGCCTGAATGGGAAAGAGTAAAGAGAAAGGGAGCGATAAATGATGAAAGCGACAGAACGCACTTCTGGTCATAGGAGGGTCTGAGGATGGGGATGAGGAAGGGGATAGTGAAGAACCAGGGGAATGTGTGTGTTAGCTTATGTGAGAGAAAGAGTTCGGCGGAGTAAACTTGTGACCTGCGACGGCGGTGGTTGTTCTTTTCGACCATCATCACCTAGAATCGAGGAGGCCTGCTGTTGGATGACTTGAGTGTGAGCCTCTACTGTGAATGCACTGCGTTGACCATCATCTGTGGTGGAGAAGAGAGGAAAAGGGTCGCTGGTAAGAAGGAGTTATTATGGAGAAGAGAACATGCAGGGAAAGGAGTGCGTCAAATGAGGGAAAGGGGAACTAAGGCTTTGGGGTTAGGGCAAAAAAAGAAATCAAGCAATCAAAATGAGGGAAGCGCGGCTCTCTAGGCTCAGGTTAGCAAGCAATGTTGGTGCAAAAAATGGTGCAGTGTTATTATTTGTTGGAAGCAATAAATAAATATATAAAAGATATAATCTTTACATTAAGCAGTAAGTAATAACATTAAACTATGCAGCAATAATAATAATGGGGGGCGAAAGGTGAGGGCAGGATAAGTGTGTGCATGTCTGATAAAAGGGTAAAGTGGTAGGCGGTGGGCGTCTGCACTGCTGACATTTTTGTCAAAGAACTGACCCATTTCGAAAAGCAGACACTGGCAAATACAATGAGTGCAATAGCTGACAGAACATTACAGGCACATCAGTCAGCATCAGTCGGTGATGACCTCGTGGCCTGACAAGAACACCAAACGATTAGATGCCGATGCTAGGTCAGGCGAAGAAGAAGAAGACGAAGGCGCCATATCGAATCACCATCAGGGCTGACACGATTGCCTCACTGACTAAACAACTGCCCTCACCGGTGTTCCTGCCTGCCTACCTGCCTACCTGTCTGTCCACTGCTATGTCCAGTTAGCTGTAAGTGCATGTCTGAGTGAGTATGTGTGGCAGTGTATAGAGTGGTGGTTGTTGTGCTCTTAGAACGTCTAGGCAAATGACTCCAATTAAGTGAGTTAGTGAGTGAGTGAGGCCAGCTATGCCAACGACTAAAAATAGCCAACAAAAGGGGAGTCGTGCGAGAGGCTCCGTCACCGGAGAAGTGCAAAAGATGCATCGCATAGGCGAAAAGGAAATTCTCCATGAGAGTTTGTCTGTCGGTGTGTGTGAGTGAGAAGATGTCTGCATGGAATGAGTTGGAAAGAGCTAGGGCTAGAGGGGAGGAGGCAAGTAGTGGTCAACAAGGATCAACAACAACAACAATTAGAGAACATGCAGATGCAAGGGGAAAAGAGTGCCACTGTTCGGATATGTGTGTGTGTGTCGGTTTGTCTGTGGACCGGACTGCACTCTCCGAGCAGTGGGCAGTGTGATTGGATCACTACTACTTGCTCGCAGAGGAGACGTCCACGAGACCGGCGCTGGCCACCGCTGCCGCCACCAGCGAGGCCGTCGAGGTGGCCGTGGTGGCCGCCCCTGACACTGCGGAGAGCATGCCATTGAGCTGCTGCTGCTGCTGAAGCTGGTGATGCTCAGAGCCGAGAACACTGAAAAAGAGCGCGTTCGGGTCACCGGTAAAGATCATGCCACCGTTGCCGCCGTTGCTGAGATTAGTAGTGCTACTCAATTGCTGCTGCTGCTGCTGCTGTGTCGCTAGGACGCCGTTGGTCATGCTACTGGGGTTGCTACTGGGGAGATGCTGGCTAGCCATGCTACTACCGCCGCCGCCGCCATTGCTGTTCACCTGGTTCGCTGTGGTGGTGGCCGTGGCCATGCTGCCGTAGTCAATGCCCTGCACAAAGTTGGTCGTCGTCACCGAGGGAGTCATGGCGTAGAGGGCGGAGGAAGAGACCACGTTTGTAGTGGCATTCGTCGACGTCATCTGCTGCTGGTGGGCGCTGTGGGAGACCAGTTGGTGCTGCGACACCTGCGGCATTGCCGTCAGCGCCCCGGCGTTGATGATGGTAATCTGCTGCTGCTGGCCGGGGGCGCCTGCAGTGCCATGCGTGGCCAGGGTGCCGTGTTCTCGGTGCTTGTGCAGGAGAACGGCGTCAAACTGGTCCGACTGGAAGTAGCACATCGGCACGTCGCACTTGTACAGTGGCTGCCCGTTGGCGTTCACCACCTGGTGTCCTCCGTGGGTCACCACCTGCTGGCCATTGGGGTCGGTGACGAAGGTGAGGGTGGTGCCGGCGCCGGCGTTGCCACTGCCGTCCAGACAGATGCTCGTCAGTCCGTTTGCCTCGTGCAGCTGCTGCTGACCGCCGCCATTTTGCTGCTGCTGTTGTTGCTGTCCCGCGGCAGTGGCCGTCGTGGTGAAGGAGGCCGCGCTGAGGTTCTGCACCTGCGGATGTCCGGTGGACGCCATGGTCAGCTGGCCGTTGATGTCCGCGTAGCCGATGATCTGATTGAGATTGAGGGCGTTCATGTCATTTGCCGAGAGCTGCACCGCCGCCTGCTGTCCATTTTGCGTCTGCACGTAGATGATCGTCGGCTGAAGATGGTTCAGTGCACCGTAGTTGTTCGTCATCAGGTGCTCCGGCTGGAGGTGCCCGTAGCCCTGGGTGGTCGCCGGAATGAAGCCATACTGCTGGGCATTCGCCTGATGAGTCGCACCGGAGAGCGTCAAATTGGAGAGCGTCAGAGTCTTCTGGTCCACGCCAGACACGTCAAAGCCTAGGGTCGTTTGCTGCTGCTGCTGTTGTTGTTGCTGTTGTTGCTGCATCTGATCTCCGGCAGCGTCACACTTCTTCTTCTTGCTCTTCTTGGCGTAGGTGCGCTTCTTCCCATTGCTGTCCGGCGTGTCACCCTGGCCGCCACCGGTCGCCTGCTGCTTCTTCTTAGCGCGAGGCACCTTGGGCGTCACCGTGCCCGCCAGCTCGTCCAGCTCTGCCTTGGTCAGCTTGCCGCCCTTGCCCTCAATGCCATTCTGCTTCAGCTTCAGCTTGCTCATCTTAATCTCCTGCGCCAGGCCGGGGTGCTTCTTGATCATGTGCTTGCGAATGTCGCCAAAGTAGGAGGAGTTGTACTCACAGAAGCAGCACTTGTGGGCACGCAGTCCCTTGTGCGCATTCTGGTGGTCAATCAGCAGTCGACGGTACTTGGGCGAGTAGCCACAGCCGGGCACCTCGCACACCAGCGGCTCCTTCGGGGCGGCCGACTTGCCCTTACGCGACGGAATGATCGTCGACTCGTCCCGGTGCTGAGAGCGGTTGTGATTTCGAAACTCCAAAATGTCCATTGTGCTGAAGCCGCAGTTATGCCAGCGACAGTGGTGCACTGCAGGCGATCCCGGAGTGCCCTGCAGAATAATCTGCCCGCTGAAGGCGGTCTGCACGCCACCTGATGGCGCCGACTGCTGGGTGGGGCTGTTGCTGTTCTCCAGACACTGCTCCACCGCCATACTCAGCGGGTCAGAGTACTTTTTCGGACGACCACGCCCTCGCCGAGAGGCCGCAGTGCTCTGCTGCTGCACTTGCTGCTGTTGCACTTGCACTTGCTGCTGCTGTTGTTGTTGCTGTTGCTGCTGTTGTTGCTGTTGTTGTTGCTGTTGTTGTTGCTGCTGTTGTACTGCGTTGATCACTTGCTGGCCAATGGGCGTCTGTTGCGTGGGCGAAAGGGTGGCCGGTTGGAGGTTGGCCGGTCCGAGGGTGTAGAGATTGGAGGGCGGTGACTTGCCGGTGGCGTCCATGCCGGACTTGGTGGAGTCAGGCGTGGCCAGCTGCAGCTGAAGGGTACTGTAGACGTAGTTGTTGAGATTGTTCGGGTCCACCAGTGACTGACTTTGGTCGATGATGATGTTGCCGTTCTTCACCAGCTGCTGGTGCTCCGCCTGGCTGAGGAAGTTGGTGAGCTGGACGGGCGTGCCGTTGGCGTCCACCAGTTGACCGTTGCCATTGGTGGTGGCCTGGCCGACGCTGATCTCACTAAGGTAGTCGCGAATGGCCATCGAGCCGTCGGCGAGCGTCACCGCGCCGGCAGGGGCCACCGACTGGAGGATGGTGCCGTTCTCGCTGGACACCACCTGCACATTGCTGGGCATGTGGAGGGCCGCGTTCAGCAGATTACCGGTGGCGGAGGATGTCAACGTGGCAAGGCTGTGCTGTTGCTGCTGTTGTTGTTGCTGTTGTTGTTGCTGATTCGCCTGCTGCTGCTGCTGTTGATTCTGCTGTGCCTGAGCAGCGGCGGACTGCGTCTCCGTGGACGGACTGACGCCGGTACTGCAGATTGCACTGGTGCCACTCGCCGAGACGACAACGGTGGGCGACTTGGTGGCCGCAGACGGGCTGCTGCCGTTGTTGTTGAAGTTGCTCAGTTGGGCAGAGTCAATGATCAGACTGAGAGACTGCTGTTGCTGCTGCTGCTGCTGCGCCTGCACTGCAGTGAGGCTCTCAAACTGAACTGACCCAGGTGAGCTGAGCTTGTTGCCGTTGGTGTTGCCGCTGTTCGCTGCACTGCCACCACCGTTGTTGTTCCCAGCACTGTTGCTGTTGTTGTTGCCCGCACCTCCTACAGCAGCACTGCTGTTGTTGCTGTTGTTGCTGTTCACTAGGTAGTTCACCTCCTGCGTGAGCGCCCCCATGGAGCGGCCCGAGGAGTCGACGGCGGCGGCTGCGGCGACGAGGAGATTCACTTCCTTCTTGCCGGCGCTGCCGTTGCCGTTGGCGTTGGTGCTAGTCTCGGACGTACCAAAGTGGTAGAGAAGCGGCTTCTGCCCATTCTCGAGCTTTTTAGTACAGTCGAGCTGTTCAAGAATTGCGTAGGGCATTGGCACGGCCGTGTCGAGTGTCGTCACTGAGGACAGCTGCTGCCCATCCTCGACGGACTGCACAAAGGCGGAACAAGTGACGGGGTCGGCGAGGGCAATCGTCCCCGGCTGCAGTTGATTCACCAGACTGAGGCACTCGGAGATGGGCGTCAGCTGGGTGGTGGGGGTGGTCGACTGCTGAGAAGAGGAGGGGGTGGCGATCACTGCACAGTGCGCCGTGGCGTTACCGACCTGTTGAACTTCGCTGACGGAGGGAGAGGAAGAGTCGGTCACGGAGAGCTGGTCAAGGGAGATGGGCGTAAGGACGATGGAGGTGGTGGTGATGTTGGGAGAGGGGGCGATTGAAGAGGATGAGAAAGAAGAGGATGAGGAAGAAGAAGAGGTAGGCGGCTCAGAGGCATTCGTGGTCACTGCCGAGCTGGCGTTCACCCGCAGCAGTCGTTTGGGCCTCTTGTACACCGGTTGCGGTTGCTGTGGCTGTTGCACTTCGGTACTGCTGCCGTCGCCGGTAGTGCTGCTCTTTTCGAGGTCGGTCGGCGCTTGGGACTGATGCTGTTGCTGCTGCGTCGACAGCGAAGACGGCGGCGGCGACGACGACGACGACGTTGATGGAGTCGAAGACGGCGAAGAAGAAGACGACGGCGGTAAAGTGGAGGCAGCAGCGGCAGAAGACGACGACGGCGCCGTTAGAGTGGCTGTAACTGTTTCGTTCTGCTTCCGTCTTTTGCTCCAACTGCCTGAACGAGTGCTCGACTGCTGCTCGCTGACGAGGTTGTTGTTGCCGCCTGCTGCCACTACCGTGGCAGTCGCTCCTGCTTCACCTAATTTCAAGTCGCCGTGCTCTCCAGCGCTGCCGCTTCCACCATCCTCCTCCCTGTCCTCCTCCTCCTCTTCGTCCTCCCGTTCGCCGTCACCACCGCCGCCGTCGTCGTCGTAGTGGTCGTGGCTGCGCTTGTTGTTGTTGATGCTGCCGCTGCCGCTGCTGGCAGGCAAGTCAAACTGGTCGATCCGCTGATAAATGGAGCTTGTCGAACTTGGCGGAGAGTTGTTCTTGCCCGCGAGGAGAATTAGCCGAGGAGAGGAGCAGGCGGACGACGGCGGTGAATTGCTCGCTGCTCCTGCCTCGTCGCCGACTTCTCCCACTGCGCCTGCTACGATTACCTCAGACGATCCTGTGGTGGTGTTGCTGACCGAGGCAGTGCTTCCCGCCCGCGGACGACTGTGGTCGCCGTCGACGACGACGTCTTCGAGCTGTGCGCCGTTCGGCAGAGCATCCACTGCCGCCTGCTGACAATTAAGAGTGCCGCTGACCGAATTGCTGAAATGTCTGACGATGGTGGCACTGCTGTCGTCGTCGTTGATGCCGTGGCCAGTGGCGATGTTGCCGCTGTTCAGGCTGCCTCCACCACCACCACCGCTGGAGCCATCAAGTGGAGCCGTCGAGCTGCTGGCGGCGATGGCGGCGGAGACCTCGACGACCACGGCGGACTCGTTAATCGAGTAGAACGAGTTTGAGTTTGGCGCGGAGCTGCTGCTGCTGCTGCTGCCGTTTGTGCCGTTACTAGTGCCTGCTGTGCTGCTGGGCTGTAGCTGAAGTTGAAGCTGCTGCTGCTGGCCACTGCCGCTGCCACTGCAGCCAGCGCTGCTGATGGTAATGCTGTTCCCGTTGAAGACGAGGCAACCGGCAGTGGCAGTGACGATGGGCGCCAGTGAGTGGCTGCCAGTGCCAGTACCGGTGCTGCAGCCAGCGCCGAGGCTGCCCGCCGCACAGGCTGCTGCTGCCGCGTCGGGACTGTTCCTGCTGCTGCTGCTGGCACCGTTACCGCTCAATTGGCCACTGCCAGCACCAGCACCACCGCCACCATCTTGCCCGTCGCCATTAGCGTGGCCACCGAAGCGAATTAGTGCGCGCTTTACAGCTGCCTTCTGATCGAGGCTGATGTCGCGAAGGAAGGGAAGGTCGGAGTCGTCCAGTCGGGAGAGCTGCTGGAAGCTGGTGAAGCCGTTGAAGCACAGTGTGTTGATCGTTTCCGCCTTGATCAGCGGAAAGTTCTGCAGGTAGTTCAGGCAGAAGGTGCTGCTGTTCGGGTCCATGGCTGCTGTTCGGTTGCTGCTGAGAAGGATGAGAGAAGAGGAGAGAGAGAAGGAGGAGGTGAGAGGTGGTTATGAGAGAGAGGGAGAGAGATGAGGGTGAAGGAAGTGGGGTGTTGATGTTCGGCAATAAACTGCTGCTTCTGCTGCTGCTGCGGTTAATTTCTATATGGGGCAAGCATCGCCAAGGGACATTCTAGTTCACACTACTACTACTTCACTTGCTCTAAGCCCCCACTTGTCAACTTTGTGCCCACTAATCGATCGACCTCGCCGAGCGAGCCTGACGCTAATTCCGGAGAGCTGCTGCTGCTACTGTCCCACAATTCTATTTTTACTTCTTACGGTCAGAGACTGGACGGAACAACTTTCTTTAGCTGATGTGATGCTGCTGCTGATAAGTATGTGTACCCGTACTGTGTGAGCGTTGTTGTTGTCGTCGTCGACGGTTTCGTTGAACTTTTGCCAACAGCACAGTGTCGTGGTGGTGGTGGTGATGTCGGTGATGGTTGGCACCAGTGAAGACAACAACAAGAGGCAGAATTCGGTGCAAGCTACAGCGAGAACGAGGAAGGAAGCTCTCAGATGTTCAAGTGCTGAAAGCAAATAATTCTCTTTTGTGTGCGCTTCGCAGCTTCGTGGACACTGGTGGCGTGGGTATCACAAAATGTTTCAACAATGCAAGGGCCTTCCTGTACTGGCCTGTTGTACTTGTAGGTTTTCCTTCTTTAGAACTTTCCACTGCGATTTGGTTAGAATTTGTACTGCGCGTGCACGTGTGTATATCTAAATTCTTCCTGGTGAACTCGAATGTTTGCTGCCCTCCGAATAGCAATAGTGAAATAGTAAAAAATGAGACCGTAGAGTTAAGACTGTGTATGTGTATAGGAGTGAGTAGCCTGGCAATTGAGGTGAGATTATTCCGTTCCGCTGCGGTAGTAGTGGGGAGGACAAACACGGGGGGTTCTTCGTCTGCCTGCCTCGCACTGCTTCGCAACGCTTCAACTGACCAGATAGAAAGACTTTTCAAAGAGGAGATAAGTAAATGTGAATGGGTATAAGTATAGGTATAGGTATAAAAAAGGTGCTTAGAGAGGTGGTAACTATTGCCGGATGATTGATATTATATAATTAGATCTATGCAAATGGGACCAGTGCTAGGAGTGACTGGCTGTCGATGATGACTAGAGTGGTTTGCTCCTCAATCCACCACTTTGCTCAATCCTCAACGTCGTCGTCTTCTTCTTTGATTGTTCTTCCGAAGATCGCACACACAGAGACGGAACAGTGCAACACTTTGCAGTCAAGTGAAGAGTCTGTGTGTGAAGAGAGTGTGCAGAGTGCGGGCGGTGCACACACTGTGAACTCGGTGTTCTCTCCGCAACAGTATATTATCGAAGCTGAAGCGGATTGACTGAGCAGTTCCTCAACTGCACTGCTACATTGCACAATTTGGATCGCAGTCGAGACGGTGGTGGAGCAGCAGCGATGCGGTAGTGCAATCGGTACAGTGTGTGTTTGTGTGGTATTTACACTAGATAGGCCTGAGGTTAAAGTGCACTGTTCCTTCTGCTACTGCTTCTGTCTTTCGGGCTTTTGGAGTTGCTGCCGTTTGTTTGTTTGTTGCCGTGTCATTGCGGCGGAGGTACCGCCATCATCATCATCGTTGTCACTGCCAGTGTTCAGAGAGTGTACGGGCAAGGGAAAGAACGAGGGAGTGTTGTGACCTATGTGTCTGTCCTCTTTTTTTCATTACCGGCCCACTTTAGGACCGCTCTGTGCAAGTACTAGGACCGGGCGAATTCGGCATCATTAGTCGAGTGTATTGCAGTGGTTGGTGTTGTTGCTGCTGCTGTGACTGTTGTTGCTGGCCGATTAGTTCCCTCCATAGGCCAATCGAGTTCAATTAGACGCAGGCACGAAAACAAGATCCAAGAGTGGAGAGCCTATCGTGCCTCCATCGACATGCACGGCAAGAAATGGTCGTGGCGTCGGTGGATGGCGATGGCTGAGTGGCTGCTGCTGCTGCTGCTGCAGGCAGCAAGAAAAGAAAACAGGCTGCAAGTAGAACACAAACACACAGACAGGCAGGCAAGCAGGCAGAGGCACTACACTCCAGGCCAAATGGAACTCGATTGGATGGTGAAGTGCCGATTGGATGGGTGGATCCTCCACTTCACTGACTGGTGCAGATGGCGGTGGTTGTGCTGTGCGGGTGATGATGGTGCAGTGGGACCTGCACGAAAAGGTCAATCAGGTTGAGAGGCTTATCTCACGGTTACCGTGTTTTGGGTACGGTGATTGAAAAAGGGGAAGACAATTGTCTGAATCTTAAAGTACACACACACAGTTAGTGAGAGATGATCAGTGAGGAAGAGAGTGAGGAAGAGAGAGAAGCACTGAAGAGTGGCGGTGGTAGTGCGGCGACAACACACATACACAGACTCTGCCGAGACACAACACAACACACTACAGAGCACTCACTGTCACAACATGAAGAGGATTCTGCTGCTCCTGCCGCTGCTACTGCAGCTGTGGCTACTGGATGATGCTTATGATGGTGGTGATGGTGGCGATGCTGGTGGAGGCAGCAGTGTCCTGCTCACTGGGATTTGCACTGAGGCCTCAATCAACAGCGAGCTGGTGTTGATGAGCGAGCGGTGTGGGCGGTGTGGCCGAGGCACCCACCACCAGAGCGTTGTGGACCTCAGAGAGAATGATGGCGATGGCCTGAATGATGTGAGTGAGTGAGTGAGTGGACGAAGATGGCTGGTGATAGAGCTGGTGACGCCAGTGGCGAATCGATGGAATCGCAGGGAGAGAGGGAGAGAGAAAGTGAGTTAGTGAAGGGGAGATGAGTGGAGTGCGAGCAGAATGCGTCCAGCAGAATGGGGAACCGATGCAGGCGAGATAGAGCTCGTCAGACGGTGCTAGCTGCTACAGAGTCGGCTACAGAGAGGCAAAATGCTCGCTCGCCCACACGACAACTGCCGTACCTGGCGCCAGCTATATTGTGCCAGTGGTGGTGGAGCCTGCTCAGGGAGGAGTAGTGGCACCAGACCACTCGCTGCCGCCAAGCAGCCACTGCCGTCGTCGCCGATTGCCCTGGCACGACTCCCAGCAGTGCAGCAGGGAACTCAACTGACTGTCGCTGTAGTAGTGCTGCTGCTGGTGGTGGTGGCTGATCAGGCTGCTGCTGGTGATGGGCGTGATGAGAGAGAGAGAGAAAGTGCTGGAGACACAGGTCAACGAGTCTTGCTGCAGTCGACGAGAAGAGAGAGAGAGAAAGAGAGGATCACATCGATCACTCACCTGCAAGAGATGCACCGGGGCCGAAGCTGCTGGTGGTGGTGGTGCTGTCCACAGTGGCAGTTGCTGCTTCGATACTTTCTCTCTCTCCGGATTCGTTTGGTGTGGATGCGCTCTCGCTGCTGCTGTAGGCTTCTGCTTCTGCTGTCAACACAGTAGTAACGGTAGTGACTGTTGTGTTTGCAATTGTTTGCGGTAGTCAAAATGCGGGCTACGTTGCTGACGTTGGAGCTGTCAATCTGGGGGTGGGCAGAGAGAATCGACAGTGGAGACAGTGTCCGCAGCAGTTTGCTTGATGAGCCCAAAAGATAGGTTTGCTCGATGATGACATCGGCGTGTTTGTGTGCATTCTCGATCCGGGCGTGATTATCCCTCTTACGCTCGCTCTGATGCCGCCAGATGACGCCACTGGTGGGCACTGGTGCACTGCAACCAAAACAGTGCCTCAGTGGGATTCAGTGTTGGAGAGTTGGAGTGCAACAACAACAGTTCATATACTGCAGCAGAATCCGAGGGGGAGCAGAATCTCGATTCACTCGCCCACCTATATCCTCACGCACTGAGTGTGAGTCCATTGCGCCAGCGCTCACTGCAACCTCTCTCACTGTGCGCGGTTCATTCCACTCGGTCAGCTGCTGCTCTGGCCTATTTCCACATTTAATATATGCGCAATCTGGAACCAGTGCAAGCCCAGACCTGCCAATCTAGCGGTGCACTGCGTCCAGGTAGGTCCTGCTACTCTCTCTGGAACCTGCCCAAGAATACCAGCACTATTTTTACGGAAAACAACGATCCTGAAGACGACTGACGACGATGACCACTCTTGATGATAAGCTGCTGGGCGAAAAGACGCACTACTACTGCGATAGTAGTGACGATGAAGACGGTGGTAAGGGAAGCTCCACAGTGCAAGCACCGCCAAGTGATGACTTTCGTGGTACCTCCAAAATCCGCAGTGACTTCTCTCGAAAATGGGACAACTCTGTCAATGTAAGCGTGTTAATTATTTATGCGTGACTCCTCTCACTAACTGGCGCTCTACTGCACCACAGACCGGACCGAAAGGGGTGATCAAGGACTTTCAGCGATACAAACAGTTCGAAAATGAACAACGAGAAAGCCAAGATGCCGAGAAACTGGCACTGATGAAAAAGCTTTCACTTTCCTGTCGATCGTACATTGATGAGAAGGTCGAACAGAAGCTGAACGCCGGGGAGGAGGACCTAGGGGATGATACCGATGATAATGACCCCTTCATCAAGGAGTACATTGCTAAGCGCATGCGAGAGATGCTAGAACGGTATCAGCAGCGAGAGGTGAAGAAAGTCTTCGGTGATCTGGCTTTCCTCAACACCGGTGAGGCGCTTTTGTCGATACTTGAGGATAAAGACTTGAAGAACATTCTGGTGGTAACACATGTGTACAATCGCAAGATTCCCGAGTGCAAGACGATGAACAGCTGTCTCGATAAGCTCGCAAAGAAGTACCAGCATGTCAAGTTTTGCTGTCTTGACGCAAGTGTTGCTGGAATGAGCTACGAGTTTGTAAGTCACATAGCCTGCTTCCATCAATCAAATTCAATATCTTTGTTTTTATAGATTAAAAACGGAGTACCAGCGTTACTCGTCTACAAGAACGGCGACTTGGTGGGCAACTTTGTCAGCTTGGGCGATGAATTTGGCGAAAAGTTTGACGAAGGCGATGTCGAAGACTTTCTGGTCGAGTAAGTCGGAGAAAATTGTTTTGTAGAGACATCCCTTCAACTAACAACCTTTTTTGCAGAAACAACATTTTGGTGTCTAGTCAACTCATTTCCAGCATTTCCTACAACTCCAATCTCTCAAGTATTCCTAAAGAAACCTCAACTTGAACAATGCAACAATGAGAACAAATCGACCTGCCAAGAAACTTGTCTTTTCTGTCAAGTAGAGCCATTTTTGTGCGCATTAGCGAACTTATACCATTTTGCTTATTCAAGTTTTTCCTCACCACCTCCTGACCACTCTCACGTTTTCTTCATGTGCTTCAAAGTGTTTGAGTATTTGACGACGATGTTAACTGACGATAACTTTCACCACATTTGTCTAAAATCACCGCTGACACTAATAAACTCCTTTTTTATCCAAATAAAGTTACTTTTTTGCTTGTACGACTTGTAACGTCTTCTCTGTATGGTGTGTGGTATGATCACATTTTTTTGAACGTGATAAAAATACAGACCGACCATATGATTGAAGTCGGTGCCAGTGAAGATATCGTCTGAACTTGCACAAGTGCCGGCTCATTTTATCAGCTCAGCAGGTGCTCCATTTGCTGTGTAGGGATTGACAAAAGAACAAGAAAGCTCTACCTCTCTCACTGCCGCCGACAAATATGGCCCTGGTCTGCGATGATTTTCTCGCCTTTGAGGTAAACGCATGTTTGTGTTTTGTCAATACTTTATTTTACTAAAAATACTCGTGTACTCGTTTTCAGGAAACGCTAAAAAGTTTACGCAAAGTAGACGACAATATTGTACATGCACTGAACACGACCATCCCCACTTCATCGTTCTCAGAGAAGGGCATCGACCCTTCGGCCCAGTGCCAAGAACTGTACAAACAAGTGAGTGAAACAGAGTGCTTGTAAACACAATGATTTTAACGGTAATCCATTTTTGTTCAGCTTAACGCTGCTCATCAAAGTCGAGAAAATGCCATCAAAAAGTGCATTGTCTCAGTCTCTGAACGAGTGCACAACTTGCGAAAGCAACGTGATGAGGATGGAGATAACCTACAGGTGACGAAGGAGCTGAAAAAGGAACAAAACAAATTGCGAATGATGCAGAATGAACTCCACGTTGAAGAGGTTGTTTGTGATCGAAGCTCAAAGGTACGGTTTCATTGTTTACAATTGTTATTCGTCTCTAACTTTCTCATACACTATTTTCGGTGTAGATTTTTCACGAACGATGCAGACTCTTCTTCAGACCTTGAAGCAAAAATCCAAACCGCCTTCTGTTAGAGCCATTTCAATATATTGAATTCATATAGTTTTTTACATTTTTATTATAGTTACAAATAAAAACAAACATTTAACAACATGAAGAGAACTTTTTCTACACTTCTGGCTACTCAGTAGCCGTACATCTTACTTCTTCAAAGATTTGTTATGAACAATGTTGTAATAAAAAGAGGAGTTCAATGCTTCTTGCTCAGCTCCTCTTCCTTGCGTTTGTTATACTCCATCTGGTATTCCCGATTTCTCTTCTCAATTGTGTCACCAGCTTTGACAGCTCGCTTGCCAATGACGGCGTTGGCAAACATGCCCAGCGCCGCAACGCCCATCATTCCAATGGCCACGTGCACTCGGGCCTTGTCGTGAACTCTTCTCATCATGATGGAGCTGGTGGTAATGTTTCAAGATAAGCGTAACGGGTAAATAAGAGGATGCTAGATAGAGGAAATTGTGTGCTCTACCTGACAGTGTTGGGTATCTCCGCTTTGCTGGGGAACTTTTTGTAGCGAACCAGGAGCCATTTGTCGAGTGCATTGGGCACATGTCCCTTTGAGTCGGTGGATGACATGTTGACGATGGAGTTACTGCTTGAGTGGTGACCACCAGCCGCTTCCTTCTTCGAATCGTCACTGGTGTTTTCTTCTGTCTTCACCTTCAAGCAGCTCTGTACTTTGCAGAGTAGTGCTACAGCAGCAGCTGATGCAGCAGTGCAGAAGACGACAACAAAATCACCACATCTGTGTTGGGCAGATGTTTGCTATGGAAACAGTTGGGCTGAAGTTTGTTTGGTTATTCAGCGCCAAACCAACCGGTCAACCGACAGCAGCAGCAGCCCAGTCATGGTCATCCTTTATAAAGTGGCTCCCCGATAAATCTGGTGCATGTGTGTCAGGGGTGAGTGTACAGCACGCCTTTGCTCACCATTTCTCGTTCTCACCCTCACATTCACTCTCATTCACACCTCAGGCGCCTGTCACGCTCGATCGTCGTTCAAGCTCCGAGCTCGCCGAACTTTTTGGCACGTTGTCCTCACGCTCGTAATCCTCCTCCCCGACAGCAGCCATGATTGACATTCCCGATCCGACTTTCCTGAAGTGCTTCCAGAACCACCGTCTCTCGGTCAACTGGCTGGCCTTCTCGCCCAACTCCAACTACCTGGCGTCGGCTTCTGACGACAAGACGGTCTACCTGTGGAACCTGAACCGCAACAACACCTGCTACAAGTTCACCGGCCACAGCGATGCCATCACCAGCGTGGCTCTCGCCAATTCCTTCATGATATCAGGCTCAAAGGATAACACCGCCCGACTATGGCGCCTCTCCGACCGCGGCACCGAAGGCCTGACGTACTCCTCCGAGTCGAGCATCTACCGCGCCGCCTCGCCCATAAGCAGCGTGGACATCAATGCCGGTGAGTCGCAGTTTTGCACCTCGAGTGACGACCGAATGGTCAAACTGTGGTCGACTACTTCTACCAAGTACATTACTTCGCTCAGTGGCGAGCACACCAACTGGGTCCGCCATGCTCGATTCTCTAAACTGAGTCCCTTCCTCTTGTCCTCCTGTGGCGACGATGGCATCATTTGCATTTGGGACGTTCGCTCAAAGACGGCGGCAATCAAACTGAACTCTAAGCGGCGTGCCACCCACTACCTGGGCGTCCAGTGGCATCCCAACTGCGAGTACATACTGTCCTCCTCCAGTTCGGACTCTTCACTTCGCATCTGGGACCTGCGATACGAGAAGATCATTCAGTGCTATCAAGTCCATGAAGGCGTTGTGTCTTCCTCTGATTTCCATTCCACCGGTAACTACCTGATCAGCTCCTCTTTGGACCAAACTTGCAAAATTCTCGATCTGTTTGAGGGCCGAACGCTGTTCACCTTGCGAGCCCACGTTGGCCACGTGAACTGTGCCCAGTTTTCGCCCAATGGTGAACACTTTGCCACTGCAGGCCAGGACCGAGCTGTCCTCTACTGGAAGAGCAACATTGCCAGCATTGACGAACTGGCCTCAGAGCTGGAGGATGACGACATGCGAAGTATTTGCTCATTTGCTGACACGCCTCAAATTAATACTTTCAATGCTGACAAAATCAACAAGTCAACTCGCAGCTCGATGATGAACGGCTGTGGAAGTGGTAAAATCTCCAGCAACGGTGGTGGTCACTTTGGTCAGGTGAAGCAGGAGCATGCCATCACCGAGGAGAGCGACGCTGTGGAGGTTAAGTGTGAGACATCCTCTCCGACGCCTCCTTCATCGGGAAAATCAACTCCCGTCAACGGCAATGGGGTGAATGGCACCGGCGGTGCCGGTTTGGACTTTTCCTGCGTGGACATTCTGAAGAGTATTCTCCAGCAGCTCGAAGTCATCACCGACAGCATTGTCAACATTGACCAGCGTCTCAGCACTCTAGAGGAGACCATGGAGAAGCCTTCAGGCTAGCAGAGCTTCATTCTCTCTCCACCAGCACTTGCCAAACTTGTGCACTCCAAAGACGGTGGTGGTGAACTCCCCAATTATTATCATTATTTTGTACACAATTTTGTAATTTAAAAGCTATTAATTTTGTTATTTTTTCTTTTCTCAGTTCTTTATTTTTCCCTACGTAACAATAAAGTTTTGCCGTACAACGCTGATCAGCCTACTTCGGAGGATGCTCTTGAACTTGTAGTACCACTTGAGCAGTCGTACTCGTCGCCTCACCTTCTCTTCGGCGCTCATTTCACCCTCAGATCGGAGAATCAATGGCAGCTGCTCAGTCCAATTGCTGACGTAGATGAAGGGCGCATTGAGCTGGTGAAAGAGTCGCAGTGGACTGCTCTCACCGCTATCACAGGATGAGGCCACCTGTTGTGGGCTGATCTCGACCACTGGCACCGAGCCGTACTCGACTGCCTCAAGAATGCGGTAGCACTCGTGGTTCAGACCGACGGGACTCAACGTCAGATCGGACAGTCTGAGGGCCTTCACGTAGAAGGACAGCGAGTGCTCATTCTCCTGAGGCTGCCACTGATCGCGAACCTTCACCAGACACTGACTGCTCAGCTCAGGTCGGCCCTCAAAGAAGCTCTTCAGCTCCTGTCGGGATGAGTTTGGGTAGACGGTGGCGATGAAGTTGCACAGATAGGGCCGGGTGAATTGCACGGTGGCGGAGGACAGGTCGCCGGGCGGAAAGTTGCGGTAGGTGGCAGTGCCCAGAGGCCTACAAAGAAAAGAAAAGTTAGTACGAATTTAGAAACGTAAACTGTGCTTGTATACGAACCACTGGTAGATGATGCGGTCGTCCACCTGGTTCCAGTCGTAGACGACAAAGAGAAAGCGAATCTTGCTGCCCACCTCATTCAGGTACGGCAGAAACCAGTCATTGGCGCACCGTTCACTGCCCAGGGCGATGATGCCGGCGTTGGCGATCTGCTCGTTCCGCCGCACCGCCTCCAGCCAGGGCAGGCTGTAGTTGATTTTGTGCTGATTGCGCCAGTTCAGCACCAGAATCAAATTGGGCACCGAGGAGGCGAGCAGGGTGGCCACCTTGAGGGAGGCGCCGCTGCGGAAAATCAGCCGGACGTTCTCAATGGTCGTCGATCCCTCGATGTAGTGCACTCCATTTGCTTCCACTGTGCCCTGTTCGTCGATGGCCCCTCTCAGCACACTCTCCCAGACGTACTGGCCAATGGCCGCCTTACTCCACATCTCCACTGTCATCATCCAGTGCTCGGTGCTGGTCACTGGCTTTCCCCTGCCGCTCTGATTCGCCTTCGCCGCTACAGCACTGTCTTTATCAATGGTCATGACCAGCTCAGGCTCCTTGACCACCAGTCCCCGTGGAAAGTCAAAGAGCATCACCGCCAGGCCGACCAGCAGCACAACCACAGTAATGATCTTCAGCATCCGACTCATCACTGACACTGAGTGAGATGATTGATCACTGCCGTTGTGGTCAGCACTGGCATCAGCTCGTGCAGTTGTTGTTACTGTTGCGCACCACCAGCAAATTATCTCATCCTGTCATTGAGGGGGAGAAATGGAAAGAATGCATTAGCTATGGCTGTTTGGTCTTCGCGGCTGTTTGTCGCCAGCAGCTTGTGAGCGGCACACACAGCGGAGATGTCGCTCACCAGATTGTGGTGTACATGACAAAAAACTGCCTTCTTCACAACATGCAGCAAACAAAAGAGAGAGAGAGGGCACGGCAAATTAAATTAGGTTCAGCAGATCGCAGAGTTGCCTAATCGATCGCCCAACGTCAGGCTATTCATCAAAAATTCCTCCTTCTTCTCTTCTCCTTCGTCTTCCACTTTTTCTCCGACTTCTTATTCGGAAGTGCCTTTGCGTGCCAGAACAGTCGAGGTGCATGTCAAGTGAGGAGGAAGAAGTGGCGACAGTGGTTGTTGTTGCTGTTGCAGCTGTTGTCACCGTTGACAACTGCCACTCCAACTCCAACTGGCAGAACGACGACGACGACAACAAGAACAGCTCGACAAGGTCGAGAGGTGCTCAACCAGGTAGACGAGTGATCAAGTGATCGGTGTAGTTCAGGTAACTGGGCGCCACTTTCATCAACTGATCAACTGCCAAACAGCAGCGCAGAAAATCCAAAATTGGTGTCTATTTTTCTTGCCGCCGCCGCCACTACCGCTTCTGAGCATGCGTTCGCTCTGTTGAGTCAGTTGGTGCTCCTCCTGTCGCTCTCGCCGCCGCCGCCGCTGCTCTACTCTGTGGAGTTGTGTTTCTCGGCGGTGGTGTATTTCGGCACTGCTTCTGGTCACGGCACCAGCTCCACTTTCCTGGCTCCTGTCGCCCAGCCCTGCGCCCATCTCCGTCTCCCTTCCCTTCCCTTCCCTGCTACTGCTTCTCCTACTGCTACTACTGCTGCTGCTGCTGTCCTGCTCTAGCTCCAACACACCACCAAAGCACCAACACTCCAACACTACTGACAGAGAGACCAGTTTGGAGACCAGACCAAGAAGGGCCCTGCCACTGGTGCACGCGCGCGGTCACACTGCGCTCTCCCACACTAGCGACAGTGTTTCGCCCCAGTGTTCAGCTTTCACCACTATCACCACCACCACCTTCTAGTCGCTAATTTATATCGCCCAGCAATAAGTAAACCGTCATCAACATTATCAACATCAACATCACCACCACCACCATCGTCGAAATGTCAAACCCCGTCTCCACAAAGTCTATGAAGGTGATGACGAAGCGCTTCAAGCCGAAGCACCAGAAAGCGAAGCTGTTCCGCGCCTCTGAGCCGCTGCTCTCAGTCTTCATGTGGGGCATCAACTACACCATCAATGAGCTCACCCACGTCAACGCCCCGACACTGCTGATGCCGGACGACTTCAAAGCCCACACGAAGGTGAAGGTGGACAACCACGGCTTCAACAAGGAGAACATGCCCTCCCACTTCAAGGTGAAGGAGTACTGTCCGCTGGTGTTTCAGAATCTGCGCGAGCGATTCCACATCGACGACATGGACTTCATGAACTCGCTAACCAAGCACCAGCCGCGAGTGAACGTGTCGTCCGGCCGCTCCGGCACCAAGTTCTACGAGTCGTACGATCAGCTCTTTCTGCTCAAGATTCTCACCAGTGACGAGGTGGAGACGATGCACCACCTGCTGAAGGAGTACCACCCTTACATTGTGGAGCGTCACGGAAAGACGCTGCTGCCGCAGTACCTCGGCATGTACCGCATCACCGTCGACGGCGCGGAGACCTACATTTGCGTCATGCGAAACATCTGCTCCTCGTCGCTGAATGTGCACTGTAAATATGATCTCAAGGGCTCCACGGTGGACCGCGAGGCCACCGAAAAGGAGAAGGGACTGGACGTTCCCGTGTACAAAGACAACGACTTCACGCAGGCCGGAGTGCGCATCTTCGCCGACGAGGACTGGAAGAAGAGGTTCCTCGAGATGCTCAACGCCGACACCACCTTTCTCGCCCACAAGAACATCATGGACTACTCACTCTGCGTGGCCATTCACGACTGCGAGAAGGCCGAACAGGAGGCTTTGCAAGAACGGGAAAAGCGACTGCTCTCTCAAGGCTCCGCCGAGGATGAGGAGGCCGAGTCATCTGGCGACGGAAACGAGCCACTCAACTCATTACCATCACCTCCCGACTCACCCGAAAGGCGACAGAAGCTGTCCGAATCGGAGAACCACCTATACTCATCGGAGAATGCAATTGACCCCAGTCGAGACATCTATGCGGTCATCTCAACAAAAGGTACAGCAGAGATCAAAGATTTTGTGACTTTTTAAACTTATCTCTTATCTCTTTTTATTTAATGTTAGAATGTCCGCGAAGAGAAATATACTTCATTGGCATCGTGGACATTCTCACGCAGTTTGGACTTCGCAAGAGAACGGCTCTCGCGGCAAAGACCGTCAAGCACGGGCCAACGGCGGAAATATCGACGGTGCATCCCGAACAATACGCCAAACGATTCGTCGAATTTATTACCAAAGCTTTCTAACAGATAGGATAATCTTGTCAACGTTTCATTATTACCGGTGCGCACTCCCTAGAGGACTAACGGGGCCTGCACCAAACAATTCACACACACACCGCTCAGGTGGCACCAACACCATTTACGATAAACAATTCGATCAACAAAACCTCACCTCTTTACCTTCTCCTTTTCCTTTGCTTCCAACGAGTATTCCTTCCACTCCTTACTTACACGATTTCGTACCTTCAGTTTTTCGTATCTTCAGCACACCCCCTGAAGCGCAATGATTCAACAATCCATCTCTCCCATTTCTAAGTTTGTAACGAAATATCTAAGATTTATCCTTTGTTTTCTCCTTATTATTTGGCCGTCAACCCGGCCAATCTCCCTCCACACACCTCTTTTTCTTTTTCCTTTATTTCCCATCTTCTTTTACTGCGCTGTTCTTCTTTTTTCAGTGTGCAGTTGTCTTTGTTTGTGTTGTGTTTTTCCAATTTATTTGCTCCCTTTGTTTGCTTTCAGTTTTTACCACCTTTCAGTTCATTTCCCACAAACTCTCTTTACCAACTCAACGACAAATGTCATGTGAACCCTTTGTAACACCACACACACGTTTACCCTACAATATTCCTCCTCCATGTACACTTTTCATATGGTGCGCATTAGAAGAATTCTCCTCGAGAAATGAAAAATGGCGGAACATTTTTGTAGCGTTACATTTTAAAGTAATAAAACAAAGCTTGACTACTCACAGTTTGTTAACTTTACTCTGATATACAAAGGGCTAAACTAGAAGGGCGAATAGTTTGGGCTGATTCAATGACTACTTTTTCTTAATCTTCTCTGGAACGACGATCGGAGAGTGAACATCGCGAACGGTTGAGTGGCCCTTCTGAATGCTTTCCGCCTTGTGAGTGCCGTCACAGAAAGGCGGGTGCTTCGTCTGTTTGCAGTTGCAGAACCAGTACTCCTTCGTTTCAGTGCAGTCCCATCGAACCGGTCGGAGAGTGATCCTCAGATGTTTGTTCTTGTGAGTCCCATCGCAGAATGGCTGTAGGATATAAAGGTGAACAATGAATGAAATGGAAGTAATTTTCAATCACCAAGACTCGTACCTGTTTGTGACTTCGCCCACAGGAGCACCAAACGTAGGCTTTGCCTTCAATGCATTCGTACTTGAATGGCTTCTTATCGTAGACTACACCTTTGGCCGGTTGAACGTACTCCGGGTAGATTTCCTTCTCAGGCAAATCGGTGATTTCTTTTTTCGTTTTTCGAGTGTTTTCATCCGAATCGTCCAAGATCTTCCGCGTGCTCTGACTCAGAGCTGAGGTACTAGAAATGAGTCTCTTCGGGAAGACAATGTTCCCTCGCAGAACTGAGGTCTGACAAGAAAGAAGTAGATGACGAACTGAAGAGAGGTGCATTTTGGCCGAAGATACACCCAAACTTGAAGTGATCTTTCGTGAACGGATTCGGCGACGGCGAAATCATAACAACAAAAGTCACATGCACCTAACGACCTGCCACCTGGCGGCAAGTGGATTCCTGAGCACTACGGTTCGTCAAATTATGCTGAGCTCTAAAGGGCGGAGACTTTGGCATGTGACGTAGAGCCTACTGTCAGCAGTGCAAGCTTGTGCCAGCGCGTGGTGGCTTTTGCATACAGACAGAAAGCACTACGTCACTTGCTTTGACAGTGCTTTCCTGTGACACAAAATCTCCGCCCTTTAGAGCTCAGCATAATTTGACGAACCGTACTGAGCACGTGTGCGCTTGAAATGTTTTCCAGCCTGGATCAACAACAACAAACATCATGAAAAAGGTTTTCTCAAGAAAATCTCAACGCAAACAGGAACGACTAGAGAAGAAGCAAAAGAAGAATTTGTTTTTCCAAAAGAGAAAAGACGGAAAGACAAAAACTGACAACAATGACAACAACAAATCTCCGGCTGGTAAGTTTTGTTTTGTTTTTTCTTCGTTTGATGTTGACAACCTTTATTTTTAAAGGAATCGCCGAAGTAGAAAAAACAAAGCGGAAACGAAAAAGAAAAAACAATGGCAATTCAAAGATGGCCAAGATGGACTTGGAGCGAGAGAAAAAGTTTATTGACAAGGAGGAAAAAGAAATTAAGAAATATGAAAAGCTGCTGAAGTTAAAATCCTACACGAAACGCAATAAACTGCCCAAATCATTCTACTACGACGGGCTGGGAGAGCTTTTGGAGTTTTGCGACAACAAACAGTACAGTAACCGAGTGGTTACTGATGAAGGCGAAGAAGATGCGTTTGCTGAGCTGCGGAACAGAAAACCAAAGCAAGTGCAACCTAAAGCTAAAGCAGCAGAAAGTGATCACGAAGAGGATGATGATGACGATGATGATGATAGTTTTGATGAGGACGACGAAGAGATGGAGATGGATGAAGCCGATGAAGAGGTAGAAGATGAAGAGGGAGAGGCAGAGGAATTAAGTGACAACGACGAAGAAGGTCAGGATGATGATTTTGAAAATGAAGAGGAGGAGGAAGAGGAGGAACATGAAAAACCAAAGAAAAGTGCAAAAAAGGAAAGCAAAAGCGGTTACCGCGAGGACATTTACGGATTTCTACGTGACAAGGATGGAAACATTGTAAAGAGTGAAGCTGAACAGCGTTCCAAGGAAGACTTTCTGAACTCAAATGTGGTCGTCGAGGAGACTTTGCAGCGGAAGCTTCGCGGCCTTGTAAATCGACTGACAGCTAACAACATTAAAGTGATCAGCAATGAGATTCTCGCCCTGTACAAAGGCCACAGTCGAGCAGTGATTAACCAGGGCATTCTCAACGTCTTCGACAGGGTCATCATCAAAGTCGACTACATTGTGCCTGTCAAATTGGTCGCTGAAATGGCCATGCTCGTGGCGATTCTGCACTCGGAGATTGGCGAAGAAGTGGGCGCTTTCTTCATTCACTCGGCAGTTCGTCACTTTGACGCTCTCTTCTCTGACACCTCCACTTGGAACGACACTAAACAACTCAACAACACCGTCATCTTCATCCTCAACCTCTACACTGCCGGACTGGTTGACTCTGTCATCGTCTACGACATCATCGACAAGTTCTGTGAACAGTTTTCGCAGGAGAAATCCATTGAAATAATCGACCTGATGCTGAAGGCATCCGGTTTTCAGCTGCGCAAGGACGACACAGTTCGAATGAAGTCGCTGATTATGGCCATTCAACAGCTCAGCTCTTCAGTAGACCAGAGCGGCCTCAGTGGGACACGCATCCGGTTTGTCCTCGAGTCGCTGACTGCCATCAAGAACAACAACATGGCGAAGCTGAAAGTGACAGAGCCGGTGGTGATGGGCGAGCTGATTGAAAGCACCCTGAAGGGCGTCATCAAGAAGCCTCGCGTGCAGTTCATTCCCGGGCAGTACGCCACTGTCATTCAAAGTGCCCACTGGTTCTCCTTCACCGCCAACATTGTTCCCCTGGAGGCGATCAAAGGAGGCGGTGGATCAGAGGAGGCGAAACAGGAGGAGGAGGAGAAGGTGACCACTTCAGCGAAAAGCCTAGACAAACTCGTCGACTACCGACTGCGAGATCAGCTGTGCAAGAAGCTTCGCATCAACACTCCTCTGCGAAGGGACCTCTTCACGGCGCTCTTCGCCTGCAACGACTACCTCGACGCCGCCTGCAAGCTGGTCAGCATTGGCAAGAAGCAGTTCTCCGAGGTGGTCAATGTAGTCCTTCACGTGGCAGTCAACGAAAAGACCTACAACCCCTTCTACTACCACCTTCTCCAGCACCTCACCACCTGTGACCGAAAGTACAAGGTACGTTGGGAGATTCACTTTACTTTTCAGCACTGACATTTTTTTGTTCCTGTTGTTAGTTGGCGCTGGACTTTGCTGTGCGCGATAAAATTGAACAGGTGGAGACAATGTCCACCGTCCATCGGAACACATTTGCCAAGCTGCTGTTCAATTTACTGAAAGGAGGTGCCATCGCCATTACATGTCTCAAGGTAAGGGTGATGATGATGGTGGCGATCGGCTTTTAATTTACAACTCTCATGCAGGTCGTACAATTCTCCGATATGAATGAGGTGTACGTGGACTTTATCCGCAAAGTACTGGAGCCGTTGTTTTCGCAGTGTGATGACAGCACTGTGGAGAGTGTCTTTACGAAGATTCCGAAGAAGGACAACTTTGCCAGTGCCATCAAACTCTTCATCTCCTGCTTCATGAGCGCCGACTCAAAGAGCAAACTGAACAGCGTGAGGCAGTTTCAGTTAAAAATGAAAATATAACGCAAAATAGGGTTTTTTGTTGTAAAAGTACAGTTTTTTATTTAATATGGTAAAGAAACGATAAAAAAATAGGTACTTCCAGAAGTTGATTTGACCTAACTTGTAAAATGAATATATTGATAGCCCGACTAGCCAAGTGTGTTTGATAGAAAGTGTGTGACTGTGAGGACTGTCCTTTCAATCTCTTACACTAGCGCCAAACTAAGCTTGTAAAGGAAAAGGCAAAAGACAGTTAAAAAGGCCTCTTACCTGAGATCGACAGCAGTTGAAAGCAGATAAAATAAAACAAAAAAAACAAAAACACGGCACTATTTATCGTCAAACAGTTTTGGCTTCATATCAAGGTCGACTTTGTAGAAGTGCTCCAATTGGCGAAGATGTTCGACGTGGTTGATGCTGGTTTCGTAGTTCTTGAGCTATAGTGGAAAAGACGAAAGGGCCAAAAAAGGATGGAGGTTGAGGAACAAGACAGGAACCAAAAAATGTGCTACAAATTACCATTTCCCAGAGAAGAATGTTGAAAGGCATCAGAGTGAGGGCCATTAGAAAGAACTTGTGCGTGTTTTGGTGGTCGTTTCGTTCAATGGACAGTGAAATAGCGCTTAAAGAGAAAAAAGGAGAGTTTGATTGTGATCAGAAGTGTGCAAGAAACTTGAAAACTTTGCAGAACTTACATCTTCCAAAATTCAAAGCACTGCAATCGGATCTTCTTCTGATAGACGATATGCAGTATAAAGTTCCAACAGGTTTCTTTTTTCGAGAGATGAAGCGACAAGTTGAGCACCTTGATAATCAAGTTGGCATTATCGGGATTGAGCTTGGAGATTTCAATGAGGAAGTACAGCCGATCACTTGACACGATGAGCTTGGAGAACACATTGGTGAGGTGGTAGATGAACAGTGGATCAGATGAGTTGAAGGTGACGCAGATCAGGCGCAGAGTATCATAGACTGATTTGAAATGCGAATCACTGTACGGAAACTCCAGCAAGATGAGGAAGTAACTACAAAAAGATGAAAAGGTGATTAGAAATGAGGTAAAAAGAACGTCAAAGAATCACTTGAGCCATAAAAACTTGTAGTCGTTGCTGGTGGCCAGGTTGCATGACGTAAACGAGTTGACCACTGAACTGAACACGCAGTCAAGCTTGAGGTAGTGCTCTTCGGCAGTGAGTTGACCACCACTTTTGCGCCACTGTACGTGAAGGAACATTCTGAAAAACAAAGTAATTCTTTAAAAGAGACGGATTTAAAAGGCATAATATAGCTACAGGTAAGAGAGGTAGAGATAGACCAGCTTTGAGGTGCGTTTGTCTCGGCCAAACTTAAGTCCATTTCGAATAGCCTCCTGTTGCTCAAAGTGCACCGTCGAGTCAAAGGTAAACTCTTCAAAGAGAATAAGCTCAAAGAGTTGCTGGAGAAGACTGTCGCTGAGATCACAGTTAAAGAGAGTATCACGGTAGAAGTAGAGCAAGCTTTGAGTGAGTATTTCCTTGCACTTTGAAAAGTTGTCGCACTTGTAGTGGTAAAAGGCCAGCCAGTAGTCAAACTGAAGCTGGTGCTTCAGCGCTTCCAACAGCTGGTCGCTCCACTCGGTGAAGCTGCGAAGAGCGGTCTGATTGAAGGCGTTGTAGAAGTTTTGAATCAGCGTCAGCACAATGGACTCATTGCTGGACCGCTCGTCACCGCTGCTCAGGTCAACTTCAAAGAGCTGAAGAATGTGCAGGTGACTGAGTGCCACAAAGTTGTCGCTGTACACCGTAGAGAGGTAGGAGTAGGAGTTGGTCATCTCGGCGCTCTCGATGCTGCTGCTCTGAATGACCTTGCTCAGCTGGGCCAGGTTGAAGCGCAAGGCAAAGCAGCTGTTGTTGCAGTTTGACTGATTGCAGGTATGGGCGGCCATGCTGTCGTCGATCTCGGCAGTGGCGCAGCAGTTCTTGATGGCACGGTTCAGCAGCATTTCAATGTGCTTCAGGTCATTATCCGGGCTGATGCTCTTCCAGTGAATCACAAACGGTCGAACGTCGACTAGATGCAGAAAGCAGCTCTTTTTGCTCAGCTGAAAGCAGTGATAGGGAAGATTGCGATAGAGGACGAGGTGAATGTAGCAGAGCCAGGCAAAGACGCGGTGCTCCTTGGTAACCAACAAGCTCAAGCTGCTGAGGCTATGCTGAGAATTTTGAGAAGTTGTTGAGGTAGTAGTGGCTTTTTGTGTAAAAATTTCGTAGAAAAACTTAACTGCTTCTTCAAACTGGTTCAGCTGCAAGGACAGGTTGATTCGGTACATTATAATTTCCAGTATGTTCAAGGATCGCGTCTCTTCATCGGCATACGTAATTTTAAAACTACAGAACTGCTCCAAAATGGTCAAGGCGACGCGCTCCTTATGTGACAGCTTATCGCATAGGCTGAGGTAGCATACCCAGAGGTGATAGGTAGAGCAAAACTGGAGAATACGACGGCAAATTTCGTCGATTGGCACAATTTCCGGTGCTGAGATGGCCTTGTTCGCGGCAATGAGATCAAGTTTGTAGGAGTAGAAGTGAAGATACTGTTCGTACAGCTCAGCATTGTCACGATTGGCGACCAGTGCACGAGAGAGCACATTGAGCGAGGAGTCGATGCAAAAGTTGATGTCGTACTCTCGAAAGCGTTTCCAGTAGCAGTAGGCGAGATTGATCCACATTTGAATGTTGTGAGGATCACTGGCAAGCGAGGTTTCCAGTTGAGCGCTGAGTGGGATGCCTTCAGGAGCGAAGAATCGATTTCGAAGGTACAGATCAGGATCGTTCGTGTCGGTCTCGATCAAATCACAGAGCTTGGACAGCTTCATCTGAAACGACTCATCCTTGAGATTAAATCGATACAGGTAATCATCAAAGGGAACGTGAACATCGGCAGGCGCCTTGTGATCACCAAAGTTGACCACTTCCTTGGGAATGGAGCGAATGAGCAGGCTGGACAGCGAGGTTTTCGATTGCTTCCGAATGTCCTTTAAAAACTCTCGACTAACTCCTTCGATCGAATGTTTTCCATGCTGACCGAGTTTACTTTGCGCGTGACTACTAAGCACCTTCCGCAGTTCTTGAGGGTCGCCTTTAAACTGACTGAGATTCAGATTTTCATCCAACTCTGGCACATACGTGAGAATGTCCATTAGCTTTTCCTGTGGCCCGTAGAGGTACTCTTTTTTATGTTGGTACTTGCAGTTGCTGTCATTGCACGCTCCAAACATATCGTAGTGGCAGATGATCACGTTAGGATCAAGTCCGTTGGACCAGTGATCGGTTGAAATGTCGCCCGGTTGATTCAGCGCAAAACGGTAAGAGTTAAAGTGCTGCAGCACACTGCTGTAGTTGTCCGCTGTCAGGTGATTGGCCGAGTTGAGCTGCGGAAACTGATCCAAGTTCACATTGAGCACATCACTTCGCTTCTCGGAGAACTCATTGAACTGAATGGAATGGCTGCTCTTGTAGAAGCTGCTCGACTGAATCAGAGTAAAGTTGAAACTGACGTAGTGTTCAAATAGGAGTACGGTTTTGTGACTTTGGCTCGACTTAAGGAAAAAATTGACTTTCCCTCGCAATAACTTGGCCGACACATCTGCCTTTTTGTTGTGATTCTTCGCCATTTTGCTTTTGACAACTTCATTAAAAGATTTGGTCGGTTTCGGCAGTGCAACGACTTTTGCATGCATTGGTGCAATAGATGGAAGGGTGTAAGTGCTACCTGAAAGAGTTTTTCCCATGTTGAGACATGCCTTTCTGTAGTGCTTTATCATTTGCATTTCATCCTTTAGTTGCTTTTGTGTTTCAGACATCTCTTTGGTGTCAACTTTAAGCTTTACAGCAAAATGATTTACTTTCTTATTGGCCATCGCCAGCATTTTCTGCAAATGTCGCACTAGAGCTTGTGACTTTTTCAGTTCTTTTCTTGAACCTATTATGCTTTGTTTTAAAATTCCTACTTTTTGAGCTTTTTGTTGTCTCTTTTTCATTGATTCTTTGAGCTTCGACTCAAACTTCTGCAAGTTCTCGTTGGTTACTGTTTTTAGCTCTCGTCGTTCAATTTCCTGTTTCAGCTTTTGATACTCCTCCTGTTGACTAGTGGACAGCTTGTGAATTACATTTGTTCTCGATGGTCTACCAGGTAGTAAGGCGGTACTAATTTGAGGTCGAATGTTAAGCTCGTCTGATTCGCTACTTTCCGCTTCCGAATCTTCATCAGCGGAAAGTTGAATTACAAGGCGATAACGAGAAAAATCTACCTTTGGTTTTGGAGGTTCAGGCACAAGTGGCTTGACGGGTGAGTCTGAGTTGACTTTTTCACTCAATGATAAATCAGATGTATCATCTGTCTGTGAAGAAGGCAAATCCAAATCTGTGACTGCTGAATCGCTACCGTTGGTGTCGTTAATAACTGGGGTTCGTTTTTCGAGCATTTTACGGATCAGTTGTTCTCGCAAAATGTTTTCCTCTTCCTCTAACGAGTCGCCATTAAAATTTATATTTTGAGTTAGAGGGGTTTTATCTTCAAATAAAACGTTGTTTTCCAAAACAATGCTGAGTTTGTTTGCCTCTTCAGTTTCATTTTCGTCCTCGGAAATATCCTCAAATTCAATGGGAGTGTCGGCTGATCCTTCTCGACTCCTTATGCTACCTTTTTTATCTTCTTCACAGTTTAGCAAAGTCAATTCTTCTTTAAGATTATTATACATTGTGATCAAATCTTCATACTCCAGTTCATCCACATTTTCAAGTTTCCGCTGGTCGACGGTTTTGTTGAATAAATCAATTGCAGAGGTGTTTACATTACTTTCAGCATTTTCTCCATTCACTTCTTGAACCGTATTTGATTTCTTTTCACTCAAGAGGCGGTGCATTTTTAACTTTTCTTCAATGCTCGCTTCCAGAGAATTTGGCACTGCAGGCATAGGGAGCAGGAAACGGTAGTCACGATCGCCCTTTTCCCTCAGAGTGATGTCTGAGTCGAGTATGTTTGGCCCTTTGGTCATCTGGGCACAATATTCATTCAATTTTATGATTTCATCGTTGTCCTTGTTCAGGTGGAAGTCAATATCGAGTATGGAAATCGTTGGATCCTCCGGATCGTACGCTGATTCATCGGAAAAGTCGTCTTCCATTGTGACCGTTGATATTTCGCCTTCATTCTCTAACACGATGGTTCTAGAGTTGTACTCGTAAGTTGGTGGTGATGTGGAAACTGATCTAGGGTCATGATTGTGACCGGAAAACTGATTTGGCGTTGGTAACATGTTGAATAACTAACTAGGAAATGATGTAAAAAATAAAACAAAAACAAAACTGTTTTGGGAGCACATGAGTTTTTTGTTGCGCAAAATTTTTTTTCACAACAAACTGTCCTTTCACAGAGAACGTACACTTTCACAAAAAATTCAAAAACTGAACTTTTTTGAACCAAAAAGTTTATTCTTGACAAAGAAGCAATGTTCGAAACAGAAGTATTTGTTACAATCAGTACGTTTATTTACAAAAACGTAGTCAACAAAATTTTGACTAGTCTTTCAATTTCATTCCGTATAACTCATGGAGAAAAACAACGACAAATCGAAATCAAATGATCCAAAAGAGATTGTTTTTTCAACCGATAGAAGTTCCAGCGCCAAAGAAAGTGGCAACGGTGCCGGCCCTCAAGATTTTCTCTCAATTAAAGATGACCTTCCGTCAATTTTTGGCTCTGAACTAAATAGCGAGTTGTCAGAGACTGACAAGTTGAGTATAGTTGAATCCCTTTCCAGTGATGATGAGAATAGTGTCAAGTTAAATGGAAAGCCGCCGCCGGTGAAAGTAGGAGGAAAAGGTATCAAAGAACGAGTTGTTCCAACACCAAAAGCAAAACAACCACAACAGAAAAAGCAATCAAAAGCAGATAATCTGGCTCTACAGTATGGCAGTCAATCAGAGGACAGTGACGATGATCAGAAGTACATCTTGGGAGACTACGCTGAAGGCCACCGCATCAATTTGCCTGATACTGTCAAGACAGAGAAGCCAAAAATGACTGCAACCAAGTTAGAGCAAGCAAAAACCATCGCCGATGAACCACCTGATAAAAAGGTTGAAAAAGAGGGTCCGATTTTTGAAAAAACACAAACAGTTGCTGCAGTAGCCAAACTTAACAGTTTTCAGCCGTCGAAAGAAACTGACAGCAAAAACCCAGCAAAGCCAAAGACCGCATCACCAGCACCTTTTGTTCACCCACAGCAGCAGCAGCACAAACAAGCGCCACCGCCAAACAGTGCAAAGACCACTGGTTTTGAGCGAACAAAGGCGGCCGATCCAAAGACCAAGTCAGAGAAGAGCACTAAAAAGTCCACTGCGAGCAGTTCTGGCCGACGGACCGCATCGCCGCACAGTCCCGCATCGATAATGGCAAAGTGCGCCTGTAAAAAACTGGCACCGGGAAAGGTGAACAATCCAATCGGCGAGGCAGAGGGCAGCAAAATTTTTGCTCGTCCCAAGATGGTCAACCTCGACTATGATCCGAGTAAGTGTCTGCCCTGTCAACAAGTTTATGTTTTGCTCACCCAAATGCTTCCTCTTTGGCAGTGCTTCAAGTTGAAATCCTCAAAAGCAAAGCTCCTTTTGTAGCAAAGAAGGTGACACCAAAAGCGCCAAAGAAGTCGCCCTTTCCCGTCGTAGCTCCCAAGGTCCAGCCAACAACACCGAAGGAAAGTCCTAAAGATGTCTAACCTTCATAAAAGATCAAAGTTTACACACTTTTACTCAACAATTGACGTGTACTTTTCAATAAACTGCCAATTTACTGGCTTCAAGGTAAGGCAGAAAGGTAGGGCAAAAGTTATCAATTTCAGGCAAACGATGACGAGTTAACAATCTTCAAATGTATGCAAAGAGATAACATCAAATAGAGGTGGTAAAATCAACACAGTGGTAAAACAATGACAAGAATAGTAGTTGACACAAGTTAGCATGACGTGAAGCAGAAGAAATGGTGATGAATGGTATTCGGGTGGCACAAAAGAGAAGGTCGATAATTAATTGGCATTCTGATGAGGAGGACAAGTTTTGAAGGTTAAGTACAGGGGGAGTTGGATTTGTGCTTGCAAATGGCGTTCCACAGGCGCAGCTCCTCGCCCAGCGTCAGACCGAGCTTGCGAATGTCGTCGCGAGTCATAAACTCGAGCATCACCTGCAGGGTAATGTCCTGCTTGACCAGCTGTGATTTGAGATAATAGTGAGTGAGTGAAAAGAAATCATCATCAGGTGCACACGCTTACCGTTCTGATGGTCGACGGACAGAGGTGGTTACTGTGGAGGAAGGCGAGCATCTGCGGGTCGCCAAAGCTGGTGTCCACGGTAGGTGAGGCCGTGTCGGTGATGCTGCCGATGCTAGTGCTGGCGTTGCTGTTGCTGGTGTTGGTGTCCGCCGTGGTGCTCTGACAGGGCTCTCCTGTGCTGTTGCCGCGACATAGTAGCGCCCGTTGGCTGGTGCTGCTGAAGTCCATCTTTGCGTGTGACACCTGCTCGCAGAGGTGCCTGAACAGCGTGTTCTGCTCCTGCAGGTACTCCGCAAAGGTCTCCGAGAGCGTCTTCACCGTCTTCTGGTTCTCTTGGATCAGCTGCTTCAGTTCAGTCTTGAACTGCTCCTTGATCTGCCGACTGAAGAGAATCTCCTCCTCAAAGGAAGGATGCGAAATGGAGCTCTCAAAGTTGGTCATGCAGGAGTTCTGGCGGTTGAAGAGCGTCCCGGTGAGGTTCGTTTCAGTGTTCACCGAGTCGATGTCGTCCACCTTGAAGAGGTGCTTAAAGTTCTGGTAGAGCAGGTTCAGTGCGGACTGCACAGCGGCGCGAATCAGACTGTCCAGGGCGAAGATCCAGTGCGGTGGGATGTTTTGAATTTTGAGAATACTGTCGATTGCGTCTTGAAAGTAGTAGATGGCAGTCTGAATTTGCTTGGCAAGCTGAAACTTTTTGTCCTCGTTTGGAGCTGTCTTTTCGCCATTGGTTGTCGCTGCTGCTGCGGCTTTTACTGTCTCAGCAACAGGTCCATTGGCTACATTTGCCCCATTAGCTCCGCTGCTCTGACTTTGAATAATCTCCTCAAACTCCTTCGCCAACAGATTTAGCGCATTGGAGAGGAAGAGAATGTTCTGACTGGAGGAGATAAAGTCACGAAAGCCCGGCAGAAGGAAGTTCTTCAGGTGGCGATGCTTCAGCATCAACGTCGCCTCCGGCCAGTTCTCCAGCAGTCGACGCAGCCAGACGTTGCAAATGTCCTCCTCATTGTTCTTCAGCACCTGTGCGAGGTTGCGCTGAATGTTCTGCGAGTTCTTGATGAAGAAGGTGTCCGAGCCCTGGTCAGAGTCGTATAAGGCAGCCTCCAGGGTGGTCGGCGTCGGCGAGTAGAACATGCCCGGGGAGCGTTCATCAGAGCTGTATCCCCTGTGTGTGTCGTAAAAAGAAAACAGTTAACACTTTTCCTTGACGCAACGAGATTGCAACGAGTGTCACTCTCTTTCTCACTCTACTTCACTTACATGTTGATGCTGGGTGACTGTGATATGGAGGTGAGTGGCATGCTGTTGCTGCCGTACATGTCCTTTATATTCAGCGACAGGTTGGGATTGAGTCTGTCCGGGGAGGGAAGGAAAGGAGAGAGAGATAAGAGAGGTGCAATTGACTACGCACTAGTGGTGCAACAGGCAATGTGCAATGTGCCCAAGATAAATAAACAAACAAACACTGTTGTTACCTGTTCACTTTAGGCTTGAAGGGCGGCTGCAGTGTGTCGGAGCCGTGGAGAATCTCCGCGGAGGTGGGCTCGCGGTCAGAGCCTGACTCGCCGCTGTTTCCCCCTCCTCCTCCTCCACTGCCACTGGAAGCACTAACCGACATGTCGTGAGGCATGGACACCGATCGGCTGAAGTCGATCTGTCCATTGCCCACCACCAGACCGCCATTGCCCACGGTGGCGGTGTGTGCCCCGCTGCCGCCGCTGCCGGTGACGCTGGTGCTCGTCGCGGAGTTGCTGCCGGAGCTGCTCGAGTGGTTGCCGCCGGGCAGCGCCTGCGTCTTGCGCTTTCGCGAGCCAACACTCTCCAGAAAGGGATCCTCCAGCAGGTCGTTCGCCGTGGGTCGCTTCGCGCTGTCCGGCTCAAAGCAGCGCATGATAAAGTGGCGCGCCTTCTCCGACAGCGTCGACGGAATCTCCGGGTGCTCCTTGAAGAAGCCTACCTTGAAGATCACCTCCTGGCCGGAGCCCACCTCGATGAAGGGCGTCTTCCCCGTGGCCATCTCCACGATGGTGCAGCCTAGTGACCAGATATCGGCGGGTGCAGAGTAGCCTCGGGATCCTTGGTCGATCACCTCCGGGGCCATGTACTGGAAGGTGCCGGTGAAGGTTTCAGTCTTTGGGTGCAGGCCAGCCAGTCGCTTTGAGGTACCGAAGTCGGAGATTTTCACCACGCCAGTATACGTGTTCACCAGAACGTTGTCGCCTGGGGAATGATGGTGATGGCAAGAGTGAAAGAAAAAGAGAGACAGTGATATGGGTTAGTATGTGTGTTGCAATACGACGAACGAGAGTGACTACGACGCACCTTTAATGTCTCGATGAACAATGTTCTGGCTGTGCAGGTAGTTGAGTCCGTCTAGTATCTGTCTGGTGTAGTAGGAGATGGTGGGCTCTTTGAGGGGGCCCCACTTTGCGCGCAGTAGCTGTGAGAGACTGCCACCGGGCACTCTCTCCATTAGAATCTTGAACACGCCACTGCTCTCATCGTGAATAGAGCCAATGTACTTGACGATGTTTCGGTGGTTCAGCTGTGAGTGCAGCTTGATCTCCTCCTGCAGGGGTTGCACCTCGCTGATTGGCGGTGGCAGTGACGGCGATGGGGATAGTGGTGATGGTGGTGGTAAAGAAAACAAAAGCGGCTAATTAATATCTCTCTCCTCTAATTAACAGAGCAGTGCGTCAGTCAGTCCGTCAGTGTGCATGGCACCGTCTGCACACTGACTGACGACTTCATCCTTCCACTGCCATTCATTCAATCGTTCAGCCGTTCAGTCGGTTTGCTCTACTCACTCGGTGTTTTTGATGGGAATTTCCTTGACGGCAATGTCGCGATTGAAGCTGTCACGGGCTGAGTACACCGTTCCGTAGGAACCCTCGCCCAGCTTGACCTTTTCATTCTTGTCGCCGAGGACATACTCAAACTGCCCAGTGAAAAAAAGGTAAGTGTTTATAATTGTGCAATTATTACAAGTTATCAACCCGCAAACATGCACTTACATTTATAGACTCCTGCTCGGTGTGCGCATCCAGATCAGTGACGCACTCATCGTTGGCCGTCAGCTCGAGAACCAGTTCGTGAAACTTTTTGCGATACTCATCTGAGGGAAAGAACATCTGAAAGTCGTCGGAGAGGACGTAGAGAAAGAGACACCTCTGGTCGGCCTTGTACATACTGCAGAAATGTAGGTAAGTAAGTCATTGATTTATTAAACACGCTAGAGGCAAAAAGTCAGTTACCTGAGGCCGCGAATTTTAGAGGAAGGGAAAAGCCACTTGTGCGGCCGCTTGCACGAGTCAGAGGAGAGACACAGCCGACAGAGGTTGCTAATCTGCAGCGACTTGCCATCCTGGTCGTCCAGGTTGATGGTGACGTAGCTGGGCATCGTCGACTTGTCAATTTCCAATATGATCACCGGAAAGCGAATCATATGTCCGGGGTCGTCCTTCGCCGCCTCAATGAAGAACTCCATCCAAAACTGAAAGTGCTGCTCCTCGGCGGAGAGCCGGGCGTCCTCCGGCTTCCTCCGAAAGTCATTGATCAGGCAGATGTTGCGAATGGTCGACTTGAGGTACCAGCCGGGCGGCTTCAGGTTGAACATGCACTCCGCCGCCTCGCAGGCCTTCGCGTAGTTCTCCGCCAGGACGGAAATCTCGAAGAAGGTGGCCACGTCCCAGTAGTCGGCCAGCGTCTTCAGACTGCCCTTCCGGCCGATGAGGATGTTCAGCACCGAGGCGACGTTCTGCAGCTCCGGCGAGTTGTTCAGGTCGTCGCCCTTGATGACCAGAAGCGTCGCCAGGTTGATGGCCGCGTACTCGTTCGGTTGGTAGTCGAAGCCCTTTCGGTACCAGATGATGGCCTGCTCCAGGCTGTTCTTGTCCTGGTAGTTCGACTCAATGAAGAGGTCCTTGTAGATGCGGCCGGCCAGGCAGAAGAGGTCCGGACTGCAGTTCTCCTCGTAGGGCAGTGCCTGGTGGATGCGCTTCAGCGCCTTCTCCCGGTCGCCCAGGGCGTTCCGCCGACTGAGCGCAAAGGCGTACAGGTACTGAATGAGCGGCGTGAACTGAAAGTTCTCATTGTCCTGCAGCTCCTCGATGAAGGCCACCATGGAGTTGTAGTCCTGCACCTCGCGGAAGGAGACCAACAGGTTGTGGATGATATCGGAGGAGATTAGACTGGGATTGGTCAGCTTCTTCCGAAATTCATTGAGCGCCTTGGCGAGCTCTTCGCCGGTCAGTGAATCGCGCGCCTTTCTAAGCTCGTTGAGAAACTTCTCCTTCAAGTGGGTTCTGCAGAGAAGAAGGAAAGATTGTTTTGTAAAGCTTTGCAAACAATTTCCCTGAGCTCACTTACTTTGTCTGAATCTGCACGTCCTGCAGTGAATTGCGCAGCTTAGTGCTGAGGAGAATCTTGGTCTCCGAGGAGAGCGGTCGGTTGGTGGAGAGCTCCGGTTTGATGCCGACCACCGGTTCGGTGACGTAGCACTTCTTGTCAGTCGGTGAGAGGCGGTAGGAGATCAGGTTGAAGTTGGAGATGGGCAGGTTCCGGGGAATGGTCACCTTCAGGGAGTCGTCGTTGTAGATGAGAATGTTGTGGCGCATGCCAAAATTCTCGCGGTTGCCGATGCGGTAGAAGAGCGAGTGCTGCTGATTCTGAATGGACAGGTCGACGATGGCCACGTCGGCGGCGTAGAAGGCGTCCGCGGCGTTCAGCTCATCAAAGTCGAGCTTCGAGAGGGCGATCAGTTGACAGTTGGCGTTGGAGATGTGGCAGGCCCGCTTGATTTCCTCGTAGGCAGCCAGGCGGTGAGACAGCGAAAGGTTGTGGATTTTCTGCAGAGATTGCGTGCAGCAAGTGAATGTTTGTGGTGATAAGGGGGTAGGAGAGGAGAAGGAGAAGGAGAAGGAGAAGAGGGAGAGGCAGAGGCAAACAGACAGACAGACTGTTAGAGACACTGGAACCTGAGACGTGATGATGGACGAAACGAGGAGGCAAAGCAAAAGCATGTCAGCCGCCAGACATGCAGAGTGCACTCTGTGCAATCAGCTCACCCAGTCCGTGTGCCGTCCGTTGGTACACCAGGCGAGTGAGCATCAAGCGAACATATAAAGCAGCCTAGTAAAAGAGCTCATCATCATCAGTGCATCATCATTCATACCATATCAATGACCACGGCAACATCAATGCGTGGTTTTGAGTTGGTCTGCGGTGTCTGGCTGGCCGAAAGGTCGTTCGTCGATTCCGCGGCGGTGGCGGCGGCGGACGTCGATTCTTCCGGGGCGGAACGATCGGCGGCGACGGTGGCCGTCCCCGCCGCCAACCCTGCCACCACCGTCTCGGTGGCAGCCTCGGTGGGGTCTGACATGGCCAGCTGGCTCCTCACCCGTCTGTCTGGTTGACTGGGGGCTGCACTGGATTGTCCAGATGATTGATGATTGGCTCGGTAGAATCGCGCCAGACAGCCTCTCTCTCACTCTCCCTCTGCTGGTCCTTCTCTCTCTCGCCCAGTGTTTATGAAAACAACTGAAAGTGAGAGAGAAAGAGAGAGAGCGAGAGAAGGGAGCGAAAGGGGGAACTAAAGGGGGAACAGTGATAACACACACACCAGAGAAGGCGGAAGATGGTGGGCAGTTAAAGACGCTTCGTTTGATGTTGACGGTACTGTTTTTGTTGTTGTTGTTGCTGCTGCTGATGCGGCGGTGGGTGCTGCTGCTGGTGCTTTACTGCTTCCGTCTTCACATGTTGCGCCATTGGCAGAAGGAAGGGTGGCACAGTGTGTTCAAGTCGTTCTACAGTAGCGATAACAACACGGATGATATTGCTGATGTCTTTACCCTGGAAAGACACTTATCAGTGGCAGGCGTTACGTCGATGTCTCATCATGGGCCACTCTATCAACGGAGGCAGTGAATGACTCTTGTACCAGCCTTTGACTTGGACAGCGTCTTCTTCAGGTAGATGGATCGTCTTCCCAGGCGATCAAATGGCTGGTTAAAATGGATGGCTGGATGTCTGGCTGGGCGAGCACCGTGACCGCATCACATGAACGTAGTGGTCTCTCGGTGTGCCTGCCTTAGTCTCTGTATCTGTGTGTGAGTTTTGCCTGTGTGAGTGTGTGTGTATTTGCACTTGTGCTGCCGCTGCTGCTGCTGCTGCTGTTGCTGCCTTTTCTACCACCTAAATAACTCATTTGGTGCGACGAAGACAACTACGACGGCGACGATGGTGTAAAGAGGAGGCTGCTGATGCTGTCTGGAGAAGAGGATAAAGAGCTGACTCCAAAACAGATGCACGAGCTGAGCACTACCACTCACAAAACACACACAGACTCACACACACTCAGCCTGACTGCACTCCGGTCGCACAGTCGTCGAAGAAGAGAGCTTAGATGGTGAGTTCTTAGAGAGTGCCGTTCTCCAGACTGCTGAGCAGTGGCACTCTCTCGCTCCCTCTCACACTCCTCGCCAACAGCTCCCGCTTCTTCTCATTCCACTACCGTTGCCGCGACGGCTGATGCGCTTCTTTTGGGTGTTGCGGCCAGGCCAGACACAGGCACTCCTGCTGCCAACAACAACCAACTCGCAAGATATCACTTCCAAGCTAAACATAGGCAGAGATATATAGGAAGCAAAAAGTACGATCACCATCACCACCACGTCGCACGCACTTGAGAAGGAAGAGCAGCACGCGTCTGTCTGTGTGTCTGTGTGGTCTCAGTGCAGCCATTGTCTTCGCCAGAGCCGCCACCACCAGCGATCCTCTCTCTGGCCAGCGCGCCAGTCGACGCCAATCGCCCAATGCACACCTGATGATGATACCTGATTGTTCTGTCTATCTCCCCCACTTCTAGTCGGCGATAATTGCCCGTAACGAGCTTGTCATCGTTTGCTGATTTATCGTCAATCACTTCTACTTCGCACCAACAGTCATCAGCAGAAACTTCAACCAGACAGTACATAACCGAAAGTTGTACTCAAATATTTGAGGAAATTCAATCGCGTCAGCAAAAAAAATCGTTTCACTGTCATCCTACGTCAAGAAAAAAGGCTCTGACCATGAAAGCAACAAGTGCTGAGCACCGTCTTCTTTTCCAATTTTGACACGGCAGCTCAGTCATATCAGATCAGAAAGGAAATCAGCATTCCTTTTAAAGGACGCAGGTCAATCGCAGACACAACTGTCCCACAGTGCCACGTGGTCAGAGGGCACATGTTAAAAGGAGGAGCACCAAAGAGGTGTGTGGAAGAGTGGAACAGCTGCTCAACAAGTGTTTTGGTGTGCTACTTCTGGACCAGCAGTTCTTTACCTGAGCAGCTGAGCTGACCGACAGAGACCAGCAGTGCCGGTTCTTCCACACCTGCCTTTACCACAATAGCACCAGTACTTTCTGAATTCTCGCAATCGAGTCAAGACAATTCATCCACCGGCGATGGTGCACTGTTGAAGGCAGCCACTAACATCGGACACCACTTTTGCAAGTGCAAGACAGGCTAAACAACGATGATATAGCACTGTTTCCGACAGATGTCCTGGCAGGTCTCTGTTGTGGCGAGTTTTTGTTGTTTGAGTCGAGTTCTTTCTTTCTCTCCCTCTCTTTGCTTTGATCAACGCACTGCGACACTACTGTACTGTCTGTTGGATCTTTCTGCACCATTACCAAGGAAATCAATCAACCCACTCCAGGCTCATCACCGGATCTCCATCTTCTTTTGGCTAATCTGAACCGCTGCCGGGCCTGCCTTTCCTGCAATCTTTCTTCGATTACGGTGCAGCTCCTAGAACCATGTTTCAGTCGAACTACAATTACCCTCCGTATGGAACAAACGCCTCGGCAATTTCTAACTTTTCCTCGACCAGCAACTACCATCATCATGACTTTGAGTTCAACGGGTTCAACTACATTCCACCAGAGGAGATTGAAATTTTCAATAACGTAAATGTTTATTCTCTCCACGTAGTTACTAATTTGTAACCTTTTATTGATTAGGAACTACTTGGAAACGGATCATTTGGATATGTAAAAAAAGCTCGATGGAAAGGCCAAATTGTGGCAGTTAAGTTTCAAATGGAAGCAACTCAGTTCAAAACTGAAGCAGAACAGTTGGCTAAAATTAGCCATGAAAACATCATCACAGTCTACGGACACTCCATCCAAAACGACAATTATGTAATAGTGATGGAGTTTGCCAAAGGAGGAGCATTGGCTGCCTGTAAGTATTGAATGAAATATCTGATGACTGATCATAATCTCCTTCTAATCTATCTCTCAATTTTTAGTGCTCAGTGATCCCAACTACCGGTCAATCAACTATAAACTATCACACGCTATCTCGTGGTGTCTGCAGTGTGCCAGAGGTGTGCAGTACTTACATTCAATGAAACCAAAACCATTGATTCACAGAGATTTGAAACCTCTAAAGTATGTCACTTTGAACTTTGAGTTTACTGAAATAATCGGCACTAATTGGTACTTAATTACAGCCTCCTACTGAATCAGGATGGATTAATACTAAAAATTTGCGACTTCGGCACGGCCTGTGATAAGAAGACCATAATGACCAACAACAAGGGCAGTTCTGCGTGGATGGCACCTGAGGTTTTTAAAGGGAACGACTATTCGGAAAAGTGCGACGTCTTCAGCTGGGCCATCATCCTCTGGCAGTGCCTCTCTCGGCGACAACCCTTCAGCAAGTACGACAATGAGTACGCCATTCAGTGGTCAAAGGTGGCACTGGGCAAGAAACCACCGCTGCTTAAAAACTGCCCTTCCAAGCTGAAGAACCTGCTGGAGTGCTGTTGGAATCAGGACCCAGCAGTTCGACTGTCCATGAATGAGATTGTCCCAATAATGGAAGAGCTCTACAGCCACTGCGAGCCTGCCACGCTCTATCCACTAAAATTAGTTCCTACAACAAGTAAGTAAACTCCAATTGTTTAATTTTTGTTTTGGTCGTTCATGTAATTTTTTCCCTAGATGTAAAAGAAGCGAAAGTTTTTATTTCAAACTTTGTAAGTTTGATCATTTGAATTGCACTCGATTATTCTAATTTTTTATTTTACATTTAGAACAACTCACTAAACAACTCCAACTCAAGCAACGGCAGCAACTTCTTTAACCGTCGAATATCTGATGACAACTTGGTCTCACGAGACACTGTCGAACATAAGCCCAACTACATGACACACAAGCGCTCATGTTCAACTGACGCCGGAGTTTTTCTTGGCGACTTGGGGCCATCTTCCTCCTCGCATGGCACCGTCGTTAATGGTGGTGACAGCATCGAAGACAGTGAGAACGACGACGCAAGGGCTGAGGTGGCGAGCGGCTTGTTACGAAACTTCAATGCATATCTGGTCCTCGATGAGCGACACTGGCCCGGTCAGCCTGATATTAAAAACTCCGAATCAATTATACTTTTCGAAGAGCACAAGCAGGAAGCGGTGAAGCTTCTTCGAAACACCTTTGAAATTGCTCGCTTGGAGAGTTACCTGAAGGACCTGCAAAAGTGGGACGAAGACCCGGATTCCAAAGATACGGCTGCCATTTACATGCGTTTTGTCGATGAGAATCGCAACCTGAAGAAGCTCAATGGCAGCTTTATTGACCAGCTTTCTAGACCACGAGAATCGAGATCTAACTCATCAGCCCAACAGCAGCAGCAACAGCCTAGTTTGGAAGTGGGTGGCTGGATCATGGTGGATCGACCACCAGCTGGCGGAGCATCAGCACCACGCTGAGTTGCACGATCTGTGGCTGCACACTCATTCTTTTTTGTAAACTAAGTCAATTCTAAGATTTTATATTTTTTTATTGTTTGTCAGTTTTATCTTTTTTGTATATAAAACAAATCATGTGTTTTAAACTCTTTTTCCCCCGGTGCAATAGTAGACGGTACTTAGCGGTTAGACGAAACGAATCATTATTTTTCCATCATAAAACGAAACTTAACTTTGATCAATAAAAGAACTTGAATGTTTGACTTTGAACTGACATTGCCCTTTGCTTTGAAGGATTCACTATTGTAAAGTGGTGCTCCCGGGGTGAGTGCCCTGTGTAGTAGTTCTGTGCGCGTGAGCGTGTGATTTGAGCGCTTTCACTGATGAATGGGTAAATAAACATTTGCACTGTGAATCTGAAATGTGCAGTGAAAGCAAAACACTCGCTTATTGTGCCAGAACTTTTGTATCATGAGAAAATTGCTCTGACCAAAGACAACGCCAAACTACCGCAACCAAAATGAAAAGAGCTAAAGTCTTCTTTTCTGAAATGTCTAAAAGCACATTCTGGTCATCATTTGCTTGGAAGGTGCTCGCTCTGGCCTTTGTCTTCCTCAACTTGTGGACCTTCTTTGACGCCGAAGCACTTTCACCGGGACCGTACTTTCACCTCTTTTCCATTTTCATCTCCTCTCTAGTCTGTGCAAAGTTGTCCTATCTCCTCAATTTACCTCCACTGTTTGGATCGCTCATTGGCGGTATATGCTTCCCCCGAATTTGTCATTCATTTGCGCTGACAAACTTTCTTTGCAGGATTTGCTTATAGCAATTTAACTGAAATGGACGTGAATAGAAGGCACACTTCCACAATACGCAGCTTCGCCTTGATGGTGATTCTCCTTCGTGCTGGCTTAAGCCTCGATTTAAATGTTCTGAAGCGTCTCAGTGCAATAGTGGGCTTACTGGCCTTCACGCCTTGTCTCGTTGAGGCAGCTGCGGTGGCCGTTTTCACCTCTTTCTTTTTTAATTCACTACCGCCGTCTTGGGCACTGCTGACCGGGTTCACTCTGGCCGCCGTCTCACCAGCAGTTGTGGTTCCGCAGATGTTGCAGTTGCAGTCAAAGAAGCTTGGAGTGCGAAAAGGTATTCCCACGTTGATCACCGCGGCCAGTTCAATCGACGATGTCCTGGCAATTAGTGGGTTCAGCGTGTGTCTCAGTTTTGCGTTCTCTCACTCAAAGTCTGGTTCCCCGTCAAATGACACTTGGAAGCTTATCATGTCACTTCTGAAGGCACCGAGCGAAGCGGCAGTCGGAATCATTTACGGTCTCCTTGGAGGTGCTCTCCTCTGGTACATTCCCGAAATGTGCTCTAAGCCAAAATCAACTGAAAACTCCAGTGAAACTTCTTCCAAATACAATTTTCACAGACTAGTACTTTTACTTTTGTTTGGAAGCTTTTCAATTTTCGGAAGTCAAAAACTTGATATTGGCGGCGCTGGACCCTTGGCCGTAATGATGCTTTCATTTGTGGCCGCAATACGATGGCGTCCAGCCGGCTTTGATGTGTCATGCGAAAGCGGCCTGAAGACTCTCTGGAGCATTCTTTATCACTATCTTTTCTGTCTGATTGGTGGTGAAATTCGCATAAAGAACCTGCAAACCAGTGTGTTTCTTTACGCTACACTTGTTATTCTCTCCAGTCTTATCTTTAGACTTGCTGCCGCTTTTCTGCTCACATATGGAAGCAGTTTTTCAGCAAAAGAGCGATTGTTTATTGCCATTGCCTGGTTACCCAAAGCCACTGTACAAGCGGCACTCGGCCCGGTAGCACTTGACATGGCCACTGACAAAGAAGACATTGAAAGGGGGCACTTGGTTTTAACGTTTTCTGTTATTGCAATCCTAATGACCGCTCCAATCGGTGCTGTTTTGATTGATCTCAGCTCGAGGATTCTTCTGAGCACTGACGAGGTTGAAGTTGAAACTGCTGCTGATGATGATGACGAAGCCGGTCACCGTTTAAACGGTATATCAAGTGACGATTCACCTAGTTGAAGTAGGCAAAAAGTGATGATAATAAATAAATGAGCTTGTTACATTTGTTTTATCAATTCTTCTAGTTTCTTGTTTCGGCAGTGTACGTTTATACTACGTTCATACTGCGTTTTTCCATTTTTTTATTATCTGTTGTTGCTGATTTGCTTCTTATGATTAGCACGGCATTGCCATGTGCTACTTGATTGCACTCCGGACACTGGTACACAGCAGACAGCAAACATCAATCGATACGCATTGGCAGTGTGTGTGCACCAGTATGGACAGCATTGGTTTGCTGTTCGGAAATCAATCACTTTATTGTTGGAAGTTGTATTCTTCAGAAAGATGATGATCACATTTCTACTTTTCACCCACAAGTGCACACAAACTTATTTTGCAAGAAACCTTCGCTAAACCGTTTTGGTTTGTTTTGGTTCGCAACATCATCATCATCATTACTCGGCAAAGATGAATCGACTTCGTGCATTGTTCTCGCAAGTTTTCACCATCTCTTACCTTGAGTTTTTCACATGGAAGCTGGCTATTTTTGCGCTGGTGTTTCTCAACTTGTGGGCCTTCTTTGGCGATGAAGCCCTTCCTCCTTATGGATCGTTGTTTCACTTATGGATGCTGTTTATTTCTGGTCATTTTGCCGGAAAAATTGCCACTCTTTTTAAGATGCCAGCTTTGCTGGGCATGATGATCGCTGGTAATTTTTTCATAGAAAAAAGTCTTCTTTCATTTTCTATCTTTTACTCTATTATACAGGTTTCATCTATGGAAATCTACTTGATCTTGAACTTGATAAAAGAGTCACATTTATCTTACGACAACTTGCACTCATGGTAATTCTACTTCGTGCTGGAATCAGCTTGGACGCTACATCTATACAAAAATTTGTAGCTGTCCTATGTAGGCTTTCATTGCTGCCATCACTTTTAGAAGCAGCCGTCATTGCAGCGGCCTCCTTATTCGCCTTTAACCTCAGCTGGAGTCTCAGTTTGATGCTCGGTTTTGTGGTTGCCTCTGTTTCACCGGCTATAGTTGTGCCCACGATGATCGACTTGACAGACCGCCAAATTGGCGTAGCTAAGGGAATACCAACGCTGATCACTGCAAGCTCGGGCGTTGATAACTCATTTGCACTGTCGGCTTTCTACGTCTGCTTTAGTCTCGCCTTTTCCAGCCAGTCAAGTCTAGTGTGGACCATATTGAAACCACCAGCAGAATTGATCGCCGGTGTGCTCATTGGACTGGTGGTTGGACTCATCACATGGTTTGTTCCAGAGCAGTGTCACCCTTACCCGAAAACAATCACCGGAAAGTACAACCTCCACCGCTTTATCACTCTTCTACTTTGCTCCACGTTTTTCCTCTTTGGAGCTAAAAAGCTGAATTTCACCTCTTCCGGGCCAATTGGAATTCTCGTCCTTTCTTTTGTCGCCTCACTACGGTGGAAAGCATTTGGCTATGCAGCCTTCTGTGAAGATGGTCTGAAGAAGATGTGGGACGGCGTTCTGAACTGCTATCTTTTTGTCCTGGTAACTGCAGAGATTCGTCTGAAAACGCTGGAAACCAGTGTGCTTTTGTATGGCGTGCCAATTCTCTTGGTTGCCCTCATCGTTCGAGTTGTCACCGCATTTGCAGTCACCTACGGAGCTGGTTTCAACTACAGAGAACGACTCTTTGCGACCATTGCGTGGATTCCAAAGGCGTCGGTGCAAGCGGCCATCGGATCAGCAGCACTGGACGCTGCCCAAACTGAGAGTGAACACCAAACTGGCATTCTAGTGCTCACCATCGCCGTGCTGTCAATCCTCCTCACCGGACCGCTGGGCGCACTTGCCCTGGACTACTCAGCCAGGCCCTTGCTCGTAGGTTCAACGTGTGATGACTGTGTGGAGGGGAAGTACAGGCGAAAGTACCACAAGAAAGACTATGAACAGCTAGATGATGATGATGAGGAGGAGGAGAACGCGTTGCCGTTAGTTTACTGATTTGCTGAAATCGACTCGTTTACTATTGGTAAACTGGTGATTGACAATAGTAAGGTTTAGTAAGTGAAGCATTGATATGCACTGTGAAGCAAGTCAATGATCGTTAAATTGCTAGCAGTACAATGTACAATTGTGAACTGAATAAAACGGAAACAAGTCTTTTTGTTCGGTTCTGAACGAGGAAGAAGTTGATTGAACTGATGTTGATGCTGTCTGATGATCACCTAAACGTACACTGATGACCACTGTCAAATGTAGTGTGTGCACGTGTGTTTGTGCATTGTTCCAATGTGCAGTTGGTCAGTGACTGGAGCAAAGAAAAACACTTGAGCGACTTTCCTTTTCCTCCTTCTTTCTTCTCCTCCTTAATGATTGGATGCAGTGACCTTTGCAGTGACTTGCAAACCTTTAGATTTTTAGCCGTCAAAACGGTGTCCATGTGCGCCTGCCAATGAGAAGCTATGCAACCGATCCACCGAGACACGCTCACTGTGATGTTCACTATAAATCATCGATTATCGGCAAATCATCAGGTGACGGAAAACAGGAGAGTGACTGCAGTGCTATCATACTGTTCAGTGCTCCCTGTCTCTGCTCTCTGTCGAACACTGACTTCAAGTCTGCAACTGTCGAATGGCAACAACGCTACAGCGCAATTTAGTTGAGCCAGTGGTCATAAACTTGAGGAAAGTAAGTGAAGCTGCACTGAAGTGCAGGAGTCGTCTCCAGCACGGCACTTTCTCACCAAATGCCATTGATGTTTTTGCTGTGCAATTGAAACAACATCAACAGCAACAGCAAAAGTAGCAGTAGCAAAAGCATTGACATGCAATCTAACCGGCAAAGCTTCTGAACTTTCTCTCTCTTTTTTATTAATTGCCGGTCAATTAATCACCCAAATTGATCTGAATGCTGTTGCTGCAGCAGCAGTCATCATCGTTTCCATTATTTGCATGTTCAAATGCCTCCACTTTAGAAACGGAAAAATATTGTTATAACAAATGCTACCACGGTATTTACTTTGCTTGAGTGACATTTTTTCTTGATGCTTTATTTTAAAAAGTTTTAGTCGTTGATTGCAATTGATCACCCATTATCAAAAACCGGAATGGTAGAATGGTAGGTGTCACCAGTCATGTCATCCCCAAACAACCAAAAAAATACTTGTCCATGTTTGTATATGTTTTAAATATAAACGAGTACAACTGTGATTAGAAGGTTTGCAGACATGGTGACCACTTTAGCCGGACAATGCCGGCATCAATATCAGAGACACACACGAGAGTCTGTCTCACTAGCATCACTGAGCCAGCCTTTGCCTCAGTGGCCACTCTCTCTTTCACTTTCTCTCCCTTTGCATCGCCAACGATGTCGATGTGTGTGTGTGTTTGCCCTCACTTCCGTGTTCGAGTGCCTATGAATGTATCTCTTTTATAATATCCATTTTCTTTTATATTTTGCTGTGCTTGCTTACTGCTGTCGTTGAGCAGTACAGCGACAACACACAAACACACTCAGACAAACTTACTCTGCATACCTGTCGCTGGAAAGTCCTGCTCTCCGAGTTTCAGTGTTGCAGTGTCTCAAATCACCGACAACTAGCTAACAGCAAACTCAACTGAACTGTCTGCAGCAGACTTTCTCTCACTTTCTTTCTCTTACTTTTTTCTCCCCCTTTCCCCCACTCAATAAGTGCTCCAATGTCCGCATGAAACGATAGCAATTGATGAATTTTAATTAAATAAAAGTGTAATCACAATTGCAGAGCAACTGTTGATTCACCAAGCACACATCACACAAACACTGTGATCTTAGTCACCAGAGACTCATCTGTGGCCACTCTTGCGTCACAAAATGTTTGCTCTACTTGCCACTTAGTTTTTTATGTCAGTATAATTTACAAGTGTTTTTTGGTTTACCAGTGGTAAATTACCACATAAATTGCCTCAACTTGAATTCTGGCAGATGACAAATGAGATTGGGAGAAGTGCACCAGGAACTCCAGTGTTACACTAGTCTCTGAACCGAGCACTTCAAATATTCTCTGTGTTCACAAGTGTAATTACGCCTTTGTTGTTGATTAGTCAACTGATCTGAACTAGTCGTCCTTTGCTGCTGTTTTCAGTTTTCCAGTAAATGCTTTTCTTTCTCTTTCTTCCCTTCTGATGACAAAGATCGAGTGTTTGTCTTTCTGTTTGCTTGCTGCATTTAGTGTAATCATACGAATTATACTATAACGGTACCAATTACACAACGCTCTCTCGGTAATGTACTAGTTTTCTTCATTTGAATAATCGGCCGTATAATTGTCGTAGTGATAATTCAAATGAAAATCGGAGTATTTACACCCATTTAGTTCAGTAACTGCAGTTTTTGCTTCGGTGGCCATCGACAGAATTGGTCTACTTTTACTGATTTGTTTCAGTGCACTGCTCAAATCACTTATAACTTTCTATTTATTGCTTTCATGCTTTGTGCCTCAGACAATTGCTTCTGGTTTTATATCATTTTTGACAGTTCTAAATCTGTCACTACTGACTGCTCAATTTCCAGCAGGCAAAAGATAGCAACACTGATGACTAATGAAGAAACATGATATAAGAGCAAAGGAGAAAAAAGCTAATTTGAGAATCCCATCAAAGCAGGCCATTGTCTTGCTGATGGTGCTACCTGACAAATGTTTTTGGAAATGTTACCAAGCACCAAAACAGTCTAATGATGTAGTGGTTCCCGTAGTGTTTTTTCTTCTAAACACTCAGGAACATTCTTTTGCGTGCCACAAACGAGCAACGTCTTTGGAAAAATGCAATATGTGCAAATTGGCGTAAATGTCAACTAGATTGTCTCGTTCTTTTCATTTTTCATGGTCATCTGTGCATAGAAACTGGTGTCTACCTGTTGCCACTGATGTGGCTGCTGCTTCACTTTCAAAAATGTGTCGTCCATTGTGTTGGACGGCACGCTAATTTGCAGCTACAGAAAAAAACATAAGGCAATTCTTGTCTCCAAGTGGCTGTTTAAAACAAGTGAATATTTTCATTATCGAATCAGTGTATGCCAGTGGTGCTGTGTGCATGTTTCAAAGTCAGGTGAAGTTCGTCTTTGTCACTCAATGAAAGCAGTGGTCTGTTTCTCCCTCTTTCGTTACGTTTGCAGGCAGCCATCAAGTACAACTTTTTGGAAACATGCAACGAATGCGCCATTTGCCAGCGCTTTGCGATTTCCTTCTCATTAGCCTATTGCCTTCTGAAGCAAGCGGCAGAACAGTCAGCTGTCCGCTTTTTCCTCTCGCCTTCTACCTCTTTCTTCTTTTACCAATTTTTGTCTCTATTTTTCTCTCCCTCATTTTTGCTTGCCCATTGTTAAGCAGCACACTTGCCTGTGTCTTTCATCAGTTTCCATTTCACAGTGCCGCACAGCAGCAGCAGCAACGTTGAGGTACGCCGGTAGTGAGCGAGTGAGCGAGGAGGATTGAGTGTCTCGAGCAAGTGACAACTCTCTGCTGAGAGAAGGTGAACATAATAATGAGAAAGGATAATGAAATAGAAAGTGCTCACTAGCCAGTACTGTAATGTCAAAATTAGGTGGGCAGTAGGAAAGAAAAATGGCCGTAGTCGTAATCGTATCCGCTTGACTTTGACAGTTTGGCACATTGGCGGCGGACAGCAGCAACAACAACAGCCGCAACAACAGTGTTCACTGTCGCCTCAACGACGATGACGCTGAAGAGTAGAGGACTGCAAAGTACAGTACAGTGCGAGCCAAGTGCGAGGGCAAGCATTGATCGCTTCCAGTCATCAGTTGGCACACTTAGCGGCAATGTCTTGGGCCTGCAGCGGCGACGACGGCAACAACAGCATAAAGAAGAAGAAGAAGACAACCGCGACAGTGAAAGGGGCTAAGTGGTCCGTTCCTCATCAGATGACACCAAAGGGCGTCCGGGTTGATTGGCTGGCTCGAGTGAAGCAGCAGCAGACCTAGCTGATGATTACTACTTGATCTTACCTTCCTAGTCTCGCTGCCTAATTGAATACGCACACAACATTCACGTTCAGCCACTGTCTAATTAGTCTTATGATTAATTAAGCACTAAGCACAATGGCCGGACATGGCAGAATTGAGGCTCCGTCCTACTGCTCTAATGGGCACTTTACTACTACGGCAATTGTACAGTACAGTCACTTCCAGTGCCCCACACAAACAAACTGCTGATAATTGCGCAGAGAATGAAAGTTCAAATCAAAGTCAATCAGGTGCCGGCAGCTAATTAGTGAACATCATGGTTCGCCGCACTAATAAAATGGCAGGAAAACAGGCGATTCTCGTAATAAGCACATCCTTTTTTCTTTTCTTACATGTAGTTGCCTAAAACGCTTGCTCCAAGTTTCTAATTTGACAGTGGATCATGACGTAATAGCAGCCGCATCATCATCATCATAATCCGTTGCTTTTCATCGTTGACCTAAATAAGCAACATTTTAGCGTATCATTGATTCGATTAGCTAAGGAGAGAAAAAGAAGCTATGGGCCAGTGTAGGACAAAAACAGTAGCACTGCTATTGCTGTTCCACTGACACAGTGTTTCTTTTTGAGTTGAATTTTCAGATGTCCACTTCAAAACTGCTGGTGACCAGTGGAGCACTTCATCACTCAACTAATTTGTCTGCCTCACCGGCTGCACCGGCACAACAATTGAACAAGTTGAACTTTACACAGCTCTAACTGAGATTGAGTAGTCTGATCGAGACAATGAAATTTTGCTCTTGGTAAATATAGACCTCTGTTTTCTTTCTCTCACGTTGTTTGTTGGTTGTCAGTCGACCACCATCAGAGTGAATGTAAATGAACTGACACCTTGACGTTCAACGGCTCACTTTCACTTGATGCCCGTTGACAGCAAAGTGTCACCTAAAATGCTGCTGCCGGTGCTACTGCAGTCATCGTCGTCGTCGATGATGATGATGATAATGTGTGCCAGTCTCGGTGTCACACATGTTTACCATTCGATGTCTTCCGCACCAATGGCAGCCAGCAGTGCCTCTGACCACCACCACGACCACTACCAGCACTTCCCACGCAGCCCACAAATTGATCATATTATCATTATTTGTGGGAAGGAGAGAGAGCAACAACACTTCACAGCAGCAGCTAATGCATTGCGCAAGTCGCTCGTGTGCTCCATCGTTCACCCGCAATAATAACAAAACAGTTACTGCCTAATGGCAATTAATTACTGCTAATTATCACTGTCTGTTTGCCAATTAACCGGGCATGACTCAAGCTTCACTGTGCATAGTAAACCTTCGAAGCAATCGATGAAAAGAAAAATAATAAAAAGTAGCTCTTAAAATTGTTACCTTTAGAGGAAACCCTTTTGCAACAAAAGAAGAATGACAACTTTCGTTTTGTTGTTGTTTTTGTACTCGCAGTTTTTTCTGGCTTTTTTCCAAAACTAATTTGATTTTCAGCTAAGGAAAATTTGTAAAAACAACGATTTTTATTTAGCTACTCCTTCCAGACAAATTGAGCTTCTAATTTTGCACTTGGAAACAAAAAGAAAAATAGAAGCTTATAACATGTAGCTCAAGTTAAACAAAAGGGCAGAAATGTGTGTGTTGGCAGTTAATAAGTGCTTCTACCTGTCTGTGCCAGTCAGTGCTGGCTGCACTACCTGTCTTTCTTGAATCACTCACTTCCAGACAGACATTGTTTATTTCTACCCTTTCTAATGGCCGCCATTAGCTTCCCGGACACTGCGTAACTTTCTATTTATTTCACTTTTGTCAGCCTCGACGACTGTCGCTCCCCTTTCCCCTACCGGAGCCCTTCGCTTGCCACCACCACCACTTCGCAGCCGTCATCGTGCATTTCCGTGCGGCAACAGCAACAGGCGATGATGATTGGCAGCTACTAGACTAGCTGACTGACCATTGGTGTCACTGCCATCGATGGGCCAAATGCACCACTGTACAAAGTGTACGGGTGAGGTCGGTGCAAGTGACGGCGGAGGCAACGGCGGCGGTGGTATTAATCGGCACTCTTTGCAATTGATGCCGACCACTGCTTGAGCCAAGGGATGCAAACTTGCCCAGTTGTCGCCTGTGGCTCAACAGCAGCAGCTTACAGTTTGTTAGTCCAACAGCTAAAGCACACACTCAGACACTCATTAGCGAGCAAATGGTCACACGCGTTTGCACGTTTGCTTCCAATTCACTTTCTCTCAGCCTCCTGCGCCCGGCCGCTTGCCTGGACACCACCTAACGCAATTAGAGAAAAAGCAGCGATAGAGCGTGAGAGAGAAAGCAAGAGGACAGTATCAATGCACGGTTTCTCTCTCTCTCTCTCTCTCTCTCTCTCTCTCTCTCTCTCTCTCTCTCTC
>JAALOO010000016.1_pt1 | contig 150051 bp, 127 predicted proteins | sample 7257641 | NCBI WGS metagenome assembly JAALOO01 (sample SAMN14085613, study PRJNA598686) | mite metagenome | biome: ENVO:01001000; feature: ENVO:01001002; material: ENVO:01001226; isolation source: single female mite from University of Michigan culture on fish food culture... ...
TCTCTCTCTCTCTCTCTCTCTCTCTCTCTCTCTCTCTCTCTCTCTCTCTCTCTACCTGTACCTTATCAATGAGAATCCAGTTGGCAACGGGATTTTCTGTTAATTTAGCGCCATTTCTCTTCTGAAGAGAGCAAGCGAGCGAGCGCAAGAGAGAAAAGTACTCATTCTGTAGCGTGCACCTCTTTGCCAGCCGTACATTTTAATACGGAAAATTCCCGAAAAACAAATCTAACTGCATTTTTTCCACTAATAATAAAGTTGTCCTTTCTCCTCCTCCTTATACTACTTATTTGGTTCTTTCTGTTTAAAGAGAGGAATAATTTAGCATTTGCAACAGCACGAAAAAATATATAACCATTCTGCAATTAATTAATTAGCTAATTAATTGTAGTTATCAATGTTTGCCTGCACTGTGTCAGCGAGACCATCCAGACCGTTCGGGTGAAGGAGAAACCAGTGTTTTTGGCTTCCGTAAACACACGGCAAAATAGAAGTGCTTCTTAGTAGTAGTAGCTTCTTCTTCTTCTTACTGCGCTGCATAGTAGAGCACAACATTAATTCCAGTGAATTGACTTTTTGGCTGCTGCATGTTTTAATGAGAAGAACATGCTGACAAACAAATAATAATTTCATACAAGTCAAGTCGCCATGCAGATCAGCCGTTGAACTGACAGACTTTGCCCCCTCCTCTCTCCATCTGCCAATCGCTGTTGTCCTTGCCTGTCGTCGTCGATTCCCGCTCAGCACCATCAGCAAAAGTGGCCATTGATTTCAAAGAAACGGACAACAGCAGCAGCAGCAGTGACAATCTTTTTTCTGTTTTCCGTGAACTGCCACATACTTTTTGCCTCTCTCGATTTTATTGCAAACACTTTCAATTGCTCTCTCTGCCTAATGTTCAGTGCCCTGTTTGAATGAGACCCCCTCTCCCCCTAACACATACTGCAGCTCTGTTGTTCAACTGTTCATCTATTGGTGCGCAACTATTTCCTTTCTTCTTTTGTGTTCTGTCACCGAACGTTCGCTCTCTCTCTCTCTCTCTCTCTCTCTCTCTCTCTCTCTCTCTGTCCCCGAGTGTTTGCCATTCTTCTGCTCCTGCTCCTTTCCTTATTCATTTACTCTTCTCTTTCTTCTTCTTCTTCGTGTTCGATTTACGTTGCTACTGCGCTGGCTTTTTTATTGTAGTACAACTCCTGTCGCTGTCCTAGCCTCTCTCTCATTCAAATGGTCTGCAGCTGAAGCTAACCAGCTATGAACGGTAGCAGCTCCTCATCTGTAGCAGTTGCGAACATGGCAATAAACATGGTCCTCAATGGTGCTTCTGCTTCTGCTATTCCTGAAACACCATCTGCCTTTTCTGGTACCACTTCTCCTCCTCCTCCCCTGGCAAACTCTGTGCATCAGCATCTTCTGCTGCTGCTGCTGATGACTCTACTGTTGCCTCTTCTTCTTCTTCTTCTCTTCTATCTGCTGCTGTACCACTTCCACTTAGACTACCACAACAGCCACAACAGCCACTACAACCACCACTACCAACGAGTTGCCATATTTGGAGAAATAGTAATACACACTGAGAGAGACTTCAGTTTGCATTAGATTCGCCAGCCGTGAACATGGCATCAGCAAGATCATCGGCGTAGACCGGCAGCAGCATCTCTATTTGCTCTCCCTCTCTCTTACTTTGGTCTGTCACCTCATCATCATCATCATCATCATCATCATCTTGCTAGCTGTGATCAGGCTGCAGCAACAGCAGTTCCCGCAGTTCTCTTTCAGTGCACAGCACGTTTAAAATTGTTTACCTTTGGATGGCGCGCGCGTGAATCTTTGCCGACACATTGCCTGAATTGTCCCCCTATTCGTTTTCGTTTGCTGTTCGTTGATCTTCTTTTTTTCTTTAGCCACTTCTTCCCAACACATCTTGTTTATCACCTCAACAGCAGTGTATGTGTGTTGTTTGTTCCTCTTTCTTGCAAAAACTATTGCCCAACTGACAGCCGTTGTCTCCTTCTCTTCGCCACCCTCATCTTTCAGCCTTTGATTTACACACTTCTGTTCAAGTGAGTGCCAATTGAAAATCCGCTTTCTCAAACCTCTCCCACCTTTCTCAGTGTCCTTTTGTCCCTCTGTTTTTCTTGTTGCTGTTGTTGTTGTTCTGTACATTCCTCTGTGATATATTTTCCTATTCCTTCTCCCCCGCTTGAAATCTTTACACTCCAGTCCTTCTCTCCTTTCCTCTCCTTTCCTTTCTCTCTGACTCGCTACTTTCCTATTCTGCCTCATCATCCCTGTCATCTCGCCGCATGTGTGCCTGCATAGTGCTAATGAAGAAACAGCGAATTTACGTGGATTGCTGGCCACCTCTGCCACCACCCCCTTCAACTCTTTTCCATTCCAAATCTCTCGTTGGTTATTCGTACCAGAACACACAGTTGCGCTGATGCTGGGTAAACATCCGCTTTCATTCATTCATTCATGTTTTTGTCTAAATTGTCTTTACGTCTCGTGTCTATATGCCTCATTTTTTCCTCCTTTCATTCTCTTTCTCTTCTTCTCTTGCTCTACTCCCGCATAAAACCTTTTCCCCCAAGGAATGTCAATTTTTTAAAGTAAAAAACAAAACAACTGCAGCCAAAATAAACACCATTACATACAGTGACTCTTCTTAGGAGATGTCAATTGCCTAATGGAAGCAGGAGAAATGACATTGAAAGAGCCCGTCAGTAGGAGAGAGATGAGACTAACGCTCTGTCCAAAGATTGAGAGAAAGATCACTTAATGCTTTTGCACCGATCAAACATCTCACGTTGTTCGGTTCTCTGCCAACAACAACAGCTGTGAATTGTTAGTTGCCTGTGCAAGTCTTGGGCCGCAGATGAAAGGCAGCAGCTGATCACAAAAGGTGATTGGAGAAAGAGAAGAGAAGGAGAGGAGAAAGAAAAGAAAGACAACAAAACTTTTTTATTTTTTACTAAGGTACTTGTTCTACCTTTACTGGGCTGCCAAATCCAAAATAGAGAAACTTTTTCCCCTCTTCCTCCTCTTCCTTTTCTCATTCTTTTTCTTCTTTTTTGCCCTGAATGTGCTGTTGTTGTTGTTGTTAGTTTTTGTTGCATGTTTGAATGGTACCTTCTTCACCTTACAATGGACTGTCCTTTTTCCTGTTGTTCCTTCTTTCTTTACCTTCCTTCTCTCTCTTCACATGTAATTAGCCTTTTGATTATGAATGATTGGCCCATTATTTCAATCGCGCGCAATTATTATACGGATGAAAAGAAATGTTTGAGATGGGGCTAGTATATGTGCCTGAGATGCTAACAAATACTGAGCACTGGCGCAGCTTTCTTGTGATAGCTTCATCAGCGAAACCTTTCTGTTCCTTTCTGCAAGTTTTTCTTTCAGTAAATATATCTTGTTCTCGCTTGCTTCCTAAGCAAAATATATTACTCTACTTCGTTTATTATTATTATTGTTTCGCCGTTGCTCCCTGGTGATTTAACGCTTACTGTGTGTTTGCCTACTATTTGCCTTTGAGTTGAATCTCTCGTAAAAACTTTTTTCGAGTTTGTGTTCTCTTTACAGTCAGTGCACTGCAATCACTCAATTTTTCAATAGAAATTTGAACGAATGAGCTGCCTGGCACACACTTACATTAAAGTTCTCCTCTCCTTTCCTTTCCTTTCCTGGCCTTTGCTATCTTTATGGTGTATTTTTTTCTGTCAATTTTTATGACTGTACGCGTTCAGCTTAACTTTAACTTTAGATGTAGTTTTTATAAACAGTGAGAGTATGAGACAGCGAGAGCAGTTATCAGAAGGAGAAAAAATAGTTGGGGGAGGAAATGGCTAAAAGTGCAAACAAACAGTCTGTCCGACTGAGAGTGCAGTAAAAATGCTTGTAATGTTGCTGTGTAAATGTTTGCCAAGTCAAACGAAAGCTATTTCATCTGCACAGAGACAGAGACAGAGACTGAGACAGAGGACCTAGTGACTGGTGAGCAAACTGCTTGTCCAGATGTGTCTGCAAATATCATTTGGCCATTTGAGTTGGTGAGTTGAGCTGCTGAGCTAAGACTGACCAATAATTAAATGGCACTTTATTTAGTCCGCTGCCTTCACTGTCGGTTTTTTGTTGGCCATTGTGTTGCTGTTCGGTTGTGAAATGCTGATTTAAATCAATCAATCTCCTCCACATGAAATCGACACTCACAATGTGCCACAATCAACTAAAACTATTCACTCGACTTTTCTTTCTTTCTATTATTATTTTCTCAATTTTGCCAGCAATAAAAATAAGTGTACTTTTATATGTTGCTCATATACTTTATATTTCTCCCCCTCCCCCTAAAAAGGTAGAGTTGTTTCAGTATAGATTTCCTAAATAGTAAGTAGTAGTAGTAAGCTGGCGGACAACGACTGCCGTCCTGAGAGCCATTTTCGTCACTGAAGCATGAAAATTGAAACTCCTGAAATCTATCGCCTAAAAAGCCTCGTTTTTCAGCAGCAACAACTTTTTGAACTCAATATTCATGCCTCCTTAATGTGCCTGCTGTCCCTCACTTTTTTCTACTTTACTGCCTGTTCCTCTGCAAAAAGCAATGTGCGAAATATTACACACACACAGACACACATGTGTTCAACTTGTGTATGTGTGTGAACCAGTTTTCAGCAGATTTTTTTTACTTTGAGTTGACTGCTCCAATTTAGAGGATTGTTGTTGTTGTTGTCCTCCTCCCTCTCTTACTGCCGTCGTTGTGGAAGATCAAAATATTTTTCTCTCACTCTCAGGCTTACCAGCCAGCAGTGCTCTTTAAAAATCGACAAGCGGTGTGTTTTGTACAGTGACCAGTCGAGTGAGTTGAGTAAGGGAATAAAGTGAGCGAAGTAGATCGAAGAAGTGAATGTAATTGATTGAACAGTCCTGCTGCTGACAGTAGCAGTGTAAGCAGTGTATGCTGTAGCTCTTGGCACAATTTAAAAGTCGTTAAAACGTTTTCCTAGCAAATAGTAACACAATGCAGTGCAGTTGTACTGGCAATTCATAAAAGGCTTTCTCTCTTTCTTTGAGTTAATAATATTCAATCACTGCCAATACAGTGACCGCCAATCTTTGTCGTAGAGTAATCTTTAAAATTGGCTGCACCTTATAACGGTGCTTGTGTTCAGTGCAGTGTTCAGTTCAGTGTCAAGTGCATGAATTCAATGAAAAAGTGGTTAATACCGCTTTGTTGTACGTTGGTATTAGCGGACAGTCATAATTACTGCTCGCTGAAATGCTGCTGCAGTGGAGCAGTGCTAGCAGAAGGAGCGACAAAGTGTGATTAATTAAGGACAAAGCTTTTTGTGCTTTTCCTATTGATACGCCCAACATTCGATAGCTGTTTTTGCTGCCTTCCATTTTCTATTATTTATTATTGTTATTACTGAAAATACATTGTGTTTGCCTAGTTGATGCGATTAATTACAGCATAAATTGCAGTTATCGCCACTTTCAGAGCTCTCTTTGTCTGTTCAGAACCAAGTGACAGATACTGCACTGCCAGGTGATTTAGTCCACAGTGAGGAAGCACTGACAGCAGCAGTGGCAGTGGTAGCGAACGGTTAATTAAAGTACTTTGACAAAAAGAGAAATGCCAAAGAATACTGACAAATAGAATAGTCAGACGTCGAAAATGGCAATGGTAATGAAGATGTATTATTATTTTGTGATTTGTCACCGACAACAACGACGACGACGACGAAAGCAATCGCGATTACTGCGATTACGCTCAGTCAGGACGCTGTTGAAGTGCAAAAATGGAGAAAAATGTTTCGAGAAACCACAGGATGAGGTGGCAAAGTAATGCAAATGACTGAATGCAGCAATTAATCAAAAATGTCATCTGTAGAGATATTTGTTTAGCACCACAAACAGCAGCAGAACTTCTGTATTACTCACTCTTTGGGCATCACCAAAACAAAACTAATTCAGGCAACACACTCAGAAGTTAGGAGAAATGACCCCTAGGATGAGCAAATAATAAAGAGCAAAAGTGAGTGAAAGAAAGGGAGGGGGCCCATTTGTCATCTATCGAGATTGATCTGCAGCGCCACACTGATTGATCGTCGGTGTCAGTGTTGGTGCTCTTCCTCTCTAACAAGTCTATTCGCTGGTGTCACTTCGCAGTGTTCCTTCTGCTTTGCAACAGCAAACTTTGCCTCAACCGTTGTCCTTCTTCGTGTCAGCAGTGGCACGTATTATGCAGCTTGTCAGTATGTAATCATCCTCATTCTCATAATCAGCTGTCTCGCTGCAATTAAGCAGCAGAAAAATGGCACAGCTTAGATTGCCATTCTCCCTTTTCTTTTTCTTTTCCTTCTTCTTCTTCTTCTTCTTCTACCACCACTTTTAGTAGTCATCATCATAATTTGCAACCAGCTCGATCTGAATTATTTGGCCCGTTTGTTTCCATTAAACGACGGGCTAAGATAAACATTGTCTTTGTAGCATTTGGCGGTTCAGTGGGCCAGCAATTACAATTTACTGAGAGCCACTATGACAGCAGGCTCTCTCTCTCCCTCTTTCAAAAGTTTCAAATGTTTCAGTTGTTGTTACCACTGTTGCTGTTGCCGATTTGTTCACAGAGCACTTCGTTCGCCGCGTGTCTTAATTAATTGCTCTTTCACGTACACGACAGCTAGCTAGCACGCGCGCACTGTAGATGAATCATTTTTGCATTATTCCCATTAGGGAGAACTGACTGAAGTTGACTGCTGAAACGACAGTTGCCGCCGTTCACTCGCTGAAGCAATTCGATTCTCAACCACTCTTTTCGACTCTTCTTTCCCCTTCTTTGATCGCTGCTAGTGCACTTGGCCATCTTCATTGTCTTTTCAGTCCAGTTTTTATCTTGTCCCCCTCATTTTTGGCCTTTTTGCAATAACCACTACCACCACTGCTTTTTCCACTCGTTTTCCTGTATTTGAATCACCTGTTCGTATAACCTGTTTTCTTTGTGTTTTACACTGAATTCACGAATGCCGAGCAGCTTTTCTCTCTATTTCTCTCTCTCCTTTTTCAGCCATCGTGCTGTGTTTACCGTTGAACTGTACTGTTTCTGTCATTGCGTAAAAGCTAATACCACACCACCGATGATCTATTGCTGTGTGGTAATGTAATGGAAAATTTCAGTTTTACCGCGCGATTACTAATTGATATATGTACCTGCGTGTTTATGCTTCAAGCGAGCTTTGACAGCAACAGCAGCAGCAGCTTTATACTGTAAAAGTCCCCACATTTTTCAGCGGCAATCGTGTATCTGCAAAACGTCAGTGCTCAATTAGCCTGGTAACGGTGGTGGTGGTGGTAGAAACCAGCCACTGAGAGAGGCGACTGCATTGAGGGCATTCATCAGCTTTTGGTTCGAGTAACCTATTTTGAATTATGGCCATTAAGTAACACACACACACAAACAACCACAAAGTCAACAGCACTCGTTTCACTTGCTAACGGTTACCAGGCTGCTGGATGCTGCTCTCCTTTTTATCGGCAATAAAGTCACCGACTGCTGCTTTCTAAAGTGCTGCAAATACTGTGTTACTGTTCTGAAATACCTGAAGACACTTAACTTTTTCTGGTGATCTCATTCTACCTGTTTTGTTTCTCTCGGATAAAAAGGCAGCCTTATCTTTCTCTCCTTCCGCCACCGCCGACGCCTCTTGCCTTCACCTGACTAATTAATCAAATGCAAACATTCTCTAGAAAAAGAAGTGGGGAACAACGATTACTCTTGATGGAATGATTAATTCAAATTGCCTGTATTCAGTTGCTTGTCTCCTTTATGTTTTGACATGATTCGTGATGATGATTAGTTCAATGGTGGAGAGCAATGAGTATTGAAAGACAAGAGAATGATGCATGATCGATGTCTGCTTGATTGGAGGAAACAAAGTATGACAACGCAGAAAATAAAACTTTCCAAACATGCCATTAAAAGTGTATCTTTTTAAGTCAGCGAAATTCAAAAGAAGAAGACGAAGAAGAAAAAACTCATCATCATTGATGGTGATATTACTCTCTTTGGGGAAAACTTGTTTGATGCAGTCGCTTAGCGTTGAGCGCTTTTTCTCCATTTTGATGATCATTTTTTCTCCTTCTTTTTTTCAACTCTGTTCTTTTTCTTTATCGTTTCACGATGAAAACTAAAACTTGTCGCGTGTGAGAGAGAAAAGAAACAGTGAGGAAAGACAAGAGAAAAAGAAAGAAAAATAAGAAGAAAAATTGCAGAGTTGTGCTGTGAGAGAGCAGTAAATAGTAGTAGTGGCAAAAATAATAATAATGCATTCGAGGTCTGACACAGAAACCGGTATTTTCAATTTATGCCTCATTTTTCCCTCGACAACCTATCAACTCCAATAATGTTGTTTGTTGTTTTTCAAAACAAAGATTTTTCAGTTTGATAAAAGCCACTGCTGCAGCACTGTTGAGGTTCACAGACCGACAGCAGCAACAGCCGTCATTTCAATGAGAAAGGTAATGGGAAAAGAGAAAGAGAAACGCTGTAGCCTTTTCAAACGGAAAAGCTTTTCTCTCTCTTTCTTTTCAGTTAATCGGCTACAGTCGCTCTTTATCTAGTCTATCTATCTACTACTTCGATCTTTTCTTTTTAAACATAAATTTTTCTCTCTCTTTTTCTCTCTCCTTTTTACAGTTTTATTGCCATTTTTGTTTTTGCTTTGCTATATAAAATATACTAACTTCAATTTAACTGAAAGAATGTGCAGTGCGATGATTAGTGCTAATTCAAAGCATAGTTGAAGGATCTAATTTAGATTTAAGGAGAAGTGTTTACTTTAACTGTTGATTACTTCTCCTGTTCCTACTCTTGCTGCTGCTGTTGCTGTTGCTATTAGAATTTGCAGGTAAAAACAGTCCTATTCAAAGAAAGTACGCGTACCTGTACGTGCACACCTTATCAACAGCATCAGCACCATCATCAGCAGCACATAGCTCAACCTGTACACTGTATAATTTGCCTATAGCTATAGTTAAACATTTGTTTTGTTCATCTACACTATTGCAATTTTCCGCTTAATACAATACACTACTTTTTTATTGTTATACTGTAATATTTACACTTGTTGAGAGCAATGATATGCCATGATAGCTGCCACATACATACATACATGCACACACAAAAAGAGTGAGAGCAGCGAGTCAGAGTGGCGCAGATCCTGCTGCACAGTGAAGGAGAAAAAAGTGAGCTCCATTGCAATTGTTCTGGCTAGCACACTGGCATCTATTATTAAATTACCTACTTTTTCGCCAACTTTTTTTCTCTCAACTTTTTTATATTATGTTATTTGGTAGAGTTTGTAATGGTAACAGCAGCAGCATCAACAGCAGTGTCAGCAGCAACTTTGAGAGGGCAACTGCAGCATTCATCATTCAGGTTCTCTATTAGCAGCGACACTTTGCTATGTTAGCCGAGCGGACTAACAAAATTCGCCAGTCACAGTCGAGCGCAACCTTTTTATTACCGTTTTTATATCTCCTGCTGCAGGACTGCTGCGATCACCCTGTCTCACTTTGTGTGTTTGATAAATGAGAAATTTTGAAATTTTATGCACGCAATTTCGTAGCTTTTTGCATTTTTCATTACACTCAGCAGCAGCAGCAGCAGCAGCAGCTTCGGCGGCACCGTCTTTCAGCTATCTTTACCACCACCACTGTCCATTGAGTCGTTTAGTCTTTTAGTAGTTCTTCCTCCCCCTCTCCTCACCAGTGCCCCTATTCCCTGGTCAGACTCTCTCTGTTCATATATACTGCAATCCCCCCTAATACTGCCCCCCTCTCCAGGACAGTCCCCTCTCAGCACACACTACTCTCCATTCACTCTGACACTGCTCAATAGCCCGTCTTTCTCTTTCTTTTTCTCTCTTTCTCCTCTACTCGTTTCACTTTGCTTCACTCAACTTCTCATATCTTTCTCTCTCTCTCTCACTAGCTCTTTCTTGTGTTCTCTTCTCTTCTTTTCGCAGCATTCAGCTTTTAGTTTGATTTGAATGTTGAGTGCCTTTTACGTTTAAATCCTCTTTCTCCCTCCCTCTTTCCTTTTCTCTCTCTCTCCTTCTTTCTCTCTATCAATTCTAAATAGTAATTTTCGTCAGTTGTTGTTTTGTCTTCGCGCGGCGCAGAACACGTTCTCCTCTCTCTCTTGCCGATTGCTTTGCTTTGCTTTGCTTTTCTCTCTGCTGTTGTTGTTCGATGTGTCAGTGAGTGTGTTCAAAACTCTCCGCTCTGTATCGCCGCCAAAAAACTTGAATCTGAAAACTGGCGCGCGCGTGTTTTGCCTGTATTTCCTTTTTGTCATCATCACATTCATAGAGGCAACAGCAACAACAGTATCCAAATGAATGCACACACCACGCCACGCCAAAACATTAGGCAATCATTAGCTTTCAAAAATATTCATTTCACTACCACTACTGACTGACAATTGTCTTCTCTGTGCTGTGCACGTTCTCCTCCTATCATCTCTCCATCACCATCATCCTTCAATAAATATATCTTTATTATCCATCTCAATGTTTGTATGTGTGCTTATGCCAGATTACACCTTAGCATCTCCTTCTTCTTCCTCTTCATTTTCTCTTTTCGAATACTGAGGAATCTCTTGCCTGCTTCACTTGAGTGGATTTGAGCAGTTGCAGTTACCCAGCGAGGCAGTAAATTGCCTTCACTATAGATTGATTTGGTTTTTTGCTCTGCTTCCTTCAAAACAACAGTCCAGAACTTTTCTTCTTTTTCTATTGATTGTGTGTATGTGCAAGTTGATGACGTGACAGCAGTGCATTTTCTCAAAAGCAAAAAATAGTGCAGGCAGTTGCAATAATAATGGCTCACAGAATCGACGCTCTCTCCCTCTTTGCCTCAGTTCATGTCCGAATTGAGTTGTGCTTCTTTTTCTATTCAAAGAATGACTGACTGCTTAAACCATTGCCATTGCACTGCAACTGCAAGAGCAGCACAAAAAAGATTGTAGTTTGTAGAGAGATCAGCCAATGTCAACTGCTGTAGAATCGACCCCGCAGTTGTTGGCGTTTCCTCTTCCTGCCTCTGCCACAATCAATGTCCGCTCATTTTCAATCAATTTATGGAAATACATAAACACAGACCGACACATGGCTGCCTGTGCATGTGCATGTGTGTTTGTGTGTGTGTTTTGCTTTGACGGCCTATTTAGCTGCCATCATCATTAGCTGTCAGCTGAAATGTACCGCTAATATGCTGCTGACTACAGAGAGGAGTGAGAGCGTCACTGAGCACACGTAGTCGTAGTCACTCAGTTTTACCTTAATTTAAAATGCACAGCACGCTAATTTGCTTTGCTGTGAAATATAATATAATATAATTTGCTACAACAGACTCTGTTCAGATATCATTCCAAGTGTCATTAGTGTTCAGTGTGGTGGCACACAGCACACACTGAAACAGCCATACACGCGGACATTTAGTCAGCTGGCGGTGGTGGTGATGGTGGTGGTAGGCTGTAATTAGATGTCATTTAGTGAGTGAGTTTGCCTGGATGACAACACTTTAGGTACTGCTTCTAAACTGGGTGTCCTTCTTTCTCTCTTTCTTCTCTTTCTTCCTAAGAAGCCTGCTTGGCAGTTCAATTTATTTTTGACAAATCGATTTCTTTCGAGTTCTTTCCTGTGTCTTTTCCTCTCCCCTCTTCTGCCGCTTAGCCGCATCTACATCGTTTGGTCATTTGTCCAGTAGATGATTTGATTGATTTGAGCAATGCATGCATGCTTTCAGTCAGTGTGCGCTAAGGAAGCAGTCTGGAAGCTGTCACTTCATACCCATTTCACGCTGAATCACATTTACATTTACATTTTAATGCGCTCCTATTTTCTGCCACAGCTCACTAATGTCCTTCTTTTTCTCTCCCTCTACGTCACAGTGACCAAACAGAAGAGAAGAAGGCCATCCGATGCAATTTACTGAAGCCCTACACCCACTGTTTTACTTGTGTGTCCAGTACTCACACTCAGTTTATTCTCAGTATTGATCATCATCATCATCATCATCATCAGTGTATACCAAACTTCACCCTCCCCTCCTCCTCCTTTTTCTGTGTGCCTCTGTACAATGAGACCAGCAAAGTGCAGCACAGCAGTTCTTCACACCACCAGCACTACCATGTCAATAATGATCCTCTTCTGGTGTGACTTGCACAGCGAACGTTGAACCCTTTTCTTCTTACCAGCACCAGCACCTCTTATTGTTGTTCTTTGAAACCGTTACAAACTCTCAGTATATATTATATCAGTTCTCATCCCAACTCAGCACTCCTGTCTGTGTCTGTGTTTGTGTGTGTGTTACCTGCACTACTGTACAATGATTGAGTTCGACACCTGCATGGCGACAGCGGAGCGAATCAACCCGACGATTCTTCCGTCGTCGCATGTGCCCCCTCCCTTCTACCACCACCATCACCACCACCACCATCACCACTCGCTCACCGGTGGTCACCACCACAACAACGGCGGCGGTGGTCACTCGCAGGTGATCAGTGACGGCCAGAACGGCCAGATCGTATCGCATCCTCGCCTCAACTCTCTCCTCACCAAGTCATCGGCGGAGCAGCTGTCATCACCGCCTCCACCACCACCACCACCATCTTTGCCTCCTCTTCACCACACCCCCAACCCTGTGCACCACACCATGAACGGCCACAACCACAGCAATAGTAGTCACCACAGTGGCCATCACCATAATCATAATCATAATCATAACCAGCAGCAGCACTCAACGACCACTGCAAAGAAGGTCGATCGGTCAAGTGCAGCGTGCAACAGCAGCAGCAGTGTTCAGCAAGGCCAGCACCACAACCAGTCAGCTGGAAAGAAGCACTCGCAGATAGTGAGCAAACTCCAGCAGAGCATATCATCTCGGCTGAAGCAGACCGGGGCTGCTGCCGCCGCCGCCGTTGCTCACCAGCAGCACTCTGAATCAACTGCGCCACTGGTGCACCACTCCACCAACTCCGGAGCTACACGTCCCCGAACACACTCCCTACCTCCTCCTCCTCCTCATTCACAGCCGGGCAATGTCGGCGACATGTCGGCCATTCTCTCAGCACCTCCTCATCCTCCTCCACCGGCACTGATGGCCACCAAGTCCAACGTTCTGAAGATCTCAACCACCTCCAACAACAGTCATGGAAAGCAGTCACAGGCGGCGGCAGTTCCACCTTCTGCCGTCTCCCCAAACAGCCTCGAGGATGCAAAGAAGAAGAAGAAGAGCCATCTGAGTCGGGACGAGCTGTCCCGGGTGTGCCAGTGCGGTGATGTGACCTTCGAGGCGTACAACGGCTCCACCTACATGATTGCCATTCGCAGCATGGGCGACCGAAAGAGTCTGATCGGATATCGCTGTGACTGGAACGCCTGCGGCTACATGAACGCCCGGGTGGAACGCATGTTTGGTCACATTCGCTCGCAGCACCCTGAGGCGCCGACGGTGAAGAAGCTGGTGACCACTACGGGGGCGACGATGACCACCTCCACTGTGACGACCACTACTTCTTCAGGCCAGGACGCAGCGGCATCAGCAGCAGTAGCAACAACAACAACAACAAACTCAGCAAACATGACCACGATGAGCACCACCAGCAGTAGCAGTGGTTGCAACAGCAGTGGTGGCACCGTCTCGGCTCGTCTCTCGCTGCGTTCCTCCTCGTCCCTGTCCACCGCCTCTTCCGCCTCCTCCTGCTCACTTAGTCCTCGCAGCTCGCAGAAGAGTGGTGGTAACGCCGCCGCCGCCAACAGTTCAGCTCACCAGTCGACGTTGATGTCGGTGCTGAACGGCACCGGTGATGTGCCCGTTGTGAAGGTGGTCAATAACAAGAGGGCTCACAACAAAGCACATTCAGCTCAGGGAAGTAAGTGCTCTTCAGTCACAAACACTGCCACGGGCGGATCCTCCTCTGCTCTGGATGCTCTGGAGAACATCACCGCCAGCATGGCCAGTCAGCATGAACATGTCGCTCTCCCTGAGACCTCTAGTCAGTCGATGACAGTCGATGCATCAACAGCATCAGCAGCAGCTAATGCGTCAGCGCTAAAACACACCGAAGAGGTGGACTCAGAGGAGAAGTTGATGGATCTACTAAACCTAAGTGGCGATGACATATCTGTGCAAGTCAAGGGAGAAGGGGGAGAACAGGAGATGACGATGGTGAAGAAGGAAGAAGAGGCAGTTGAGGAGAAGATGAACCTCAACTGCACCACTGACTCAGTGACCAACAGTGGTCTAGAGAACAGCATTGCCACGGTCAACAGTGACCAGTTGCAGCAGCACATCAAGGTGGAGCTGAACAGTCCCATTGATGAGATGATTGCCGAGGCCAATTTAGATGGCGACAAGTTGGCCGCCCTTGATCCGGCCGAGCTGGCAGAGACCACTGAGCAGATCATGCAGGAACTGAAAACCATTTCGAGCAACTGTGAGCAGCAGCAGCAGTCTTCAGTGCCATCTGAAAACATCTTGACCGACAGTGTAGTTGGGCCGAACAGCCACAACAATAACAACAACAACTCAGCGCCAGAATTTGCCCAGCACCACAACTCTCCACTGAACAACAACTCCTCATTTCCCAGTCCGGTAGATAGTAATAACAACCACCACTTGGGCAATGGAACTGCAGCCAGCGTATCGGTTAATGTGCAGTCGGCCATTCTGGAGCCACAGTCTTCGGTGATGACAAACATGTGCAATGGAAATGAGACTCTAATGGAGCAATCGAGTACCACCACTGGCATGCAGTCACTGGAGCAGGAAAACAACAAAATAGTCGACACACTTGATCTCTTTGATGCGGACATTGAGCAACTACTACTGAACGAGCAACCGGAACATCACAACGACGATCAGAAGCTACCAAACTACCCTGGAGACACCTTTAATCTTGATGGTAATTTCACTTGAGTGTTTATAAAGCATTCTTAATTTTTACCATTTATCTAGGCCCCAAATACGCTACAAACTCAGGCGAGCAACAAGTAATGTCGGCAAACGGTCAACAACAGCAGCCAATGCAACAGCACTCATCGAATGGGACATTCGTCCAATGTCAAGGCCAGCCGCAGGTGACACCACCGCCGGCACTACTTCAGCAGCACAACCAACAGCTTCCTCCAATGGCACCAATGATCAACACCACTTCCACCAACGGCCCTCTGCATGTTGAGCATCCCATTCAGCAGACGCCCGACTACGACGACTACCACAACCTGAGCGAGTTTTCTTTTGACTCCATCAACGGGGTGACCGGTGACGGGTCGATGATGGACTCGATGAATGGCCATGAACTTGGCGAGAAGCTGCTGCACCGAGGACAGTCAGTGGGCAGCGAGCACATGCACATGTACGGAGATGATGCCGAGGCCGGCGGTGAGTGTTTCGACGACATGGAGTCGGGCATGCACGACGACGGCTCCAATGGCTCGGGCGGCTCGTCTTCGGCTGGCTCTGGAAAGGGCAGTCGAACGGGCAAGAAGACGGGCAGCTCAAAGAACTACATCGGCAAGCAGAACCTCTTTCAGGAGTTCCAGAGTGAGGACGTTGCCAAAGTGAGGGACAGCGAGAACCAGTACATCATTGGTAAGCAGTTTTCTTCTCAACTTTTAACTTTTTGTTTTATTAGTTTTAACTAATAAATTTTTTCGCTAAACAGCTCTGCAGAAAAACATGAAGATCGTGGGCTACCGGTGCGACTGGCCAGAGTGTGAGTTCCTCACCTGTCGAAAGTACGTCATGGTGAATCACATCAATGGAAAGCACACCAACCAGCGGCCGTATTCCTGTCCACTGTGCAATTTTAACTTTGTCAAGCGGTACTTCCTCAAAGCGCACATGCACAAGGTGCACAAGAGGCGTATCAGCATTGACGGAAAGGACGACGACGATGACATGCCGCCAAGCATGCGAGGAGACAAGCGAGACCACGAACTGATGATGGACTCATTCGATGACAATCAGTTTGAGGGCATTCCCGACACTCCGGAGACGCCCAACACAGGGGTTGCTGTCGCTGCCTCATCAGCTATTGTCCCACCCGTGGTGCAATCGAATAAGAAGAGCAAAAGTCAGCAGAAAAGTGAACCACCGGCGTACCCGACCAGTGCAATGTCTAATGGCAGCAGCTCAGGCTACTACTCCAACAGTGCCAGCATGACTGACGCCTACTGTCCGCCCATGGTGGCCAATGGGCCAGGGGGCGAGTTTGGGGGAGTGGTCGGCAGTGGGGAGATTCCCGCCACTGTTCAGCAGTACTCCAACTACAACTCCGGGGGCACCGGTTACGGTCCCCACCACCAGCACCATTCCTCGGTGGTCGATCCAATGCTCAGTGGTCGAGGGCAGATGAATGGGTACTACAGTGATGATGCATACGGGTCAAATCTTCCTGTCCAGAGTGGCAATGCAATGGCATGCAACACAACTGCTGCTGCCTCTTATAAAAGCAATGGCGGCCAGATGAACAGCGGTAATGCGACCGGACATCATCATCAGCAGCAGCACCACCAGCACCAGCATCAACAGTCTGCCGTTTTCATGACGCCATCACCGTCGTCTTCAGTTGCCTCACCGCTTTCATTTCCCACTGCTACTGGATCAGCTGGAACACCTAATCAGAAGTGCTCATTCCCATCTCAGGTCTCAATGTACGACAACTTTGGTGACAGTTCAACAATGCAGTACGACACTGCTGGAAATGGCTACGCTCAGCAGCAGCCGCAGCAACCTCCATTCATTAGTCGAAGCTACTCCCAGTCGAGCCAGTCATCAGGCAGCATGTACGGCAATGCAGTCTCTGGGAAGTCACCCCTTTCCAGTGGTATGATGAACACTGCCGATCTGCTCACTCCCCCACTGAGCAGTGGCGGCATTCCCACTCAGGGCAACTGCTGTCGTTCAGGCTCAATCGGCGGCTCAAGCAGTGCAGGTCGCATGTCAGCCACTCCGAACACAGCTGGCGCAGCATGTTACCCACAGGACAACTCCAATTTCAACTCCAACTCATTCAGCTCTGAGGGAATGGTTTCAGGGCACACTTACCAGAACAGTGGAAGCTTTGATGACTTTCTCAGTCCACCCTCCTCCATTTCTTCTTCCAACTCAAACTTTTCTGGTTACATGAACAGTGGAGGAAACATGTGCGGCGTTGATCAGCAGCAGCAACAGCAGCAGCATCAGTCTTCGGCCACCACCCAACGAGGTCAGCAGGCGAGCACCCCTGCATCTGCCTCCATGGCCAATGCTTCTTCATTTTACCTGCACACTCCCTCCCCTTCGCCCTCTTCCCTGTCGCACTCACCTGCATCGGCGCCGGTGTACGGCAACACTGCCGCCGCCGTCTCTTCCTCCTACAACAACAACATGTCATCATCATCGCAGACCCCCTCAAACAACCACCAGTACCAAACTAACTTTAGCAATGCCTTTCCCAACTCCGCTGATCTGACCGGCAACAACAACAGCAGCAGTGGCAACTCTGCAGCAATGGTCAACCAGTCGCCCAGTCACTCATCGTACCAAGCACAGCCATCACACCAGTCAAAGTCAACCTTTCCTCAAAGTCATGCATCATTTGCTTCCCAGCAGCAACAACAGCAGTCAATGCGCCCAGTTCAATCTCAGACTGTTTCCTACAACAACAACAGTCAGTCAATGCAGTACGGCAATGCCTACGATGGCAGTGGGTATTTTGACCAACACAACACCGAGTCCGCCTACCCAGCGGCCAGTGGTCGCAGTGCAGCTGCAAAATCAGCTGGTCCATCATCCGGCGCAGCTGCATCAGCTGCCTCGGCAAACAGTGCCAACAGTCACTTCTACGGTAACCACTTTGCGCCAATGAACCCAACCAGTGGTTTGTTTGACTCGTACGCCGACTCCTACCCGGTAACCTCCAGTGCTGCTCCCAAACAGCAGATGTACCCTGGTGGTGGTCATCACCAGCAGATGCCCAGCGCAGCCGCTCAGGCACAAACGACCTTCAATGGTGCCCAGTACTGGTAAACAACAACAAACAGAGCTCAAAAGTGTCCCCAAGTATTCAGAAGCAGTCCCAAAGTCTCAAAGTCCCAAATGCACTAAAACGCACTTTTAAGTCATTCATCGTCAGTCACACATACACTTTATTTATTGATTGTCATCTCCACATTTGCATGCTCACCACCACCACTGTTCACCATCACTGCTATTCACGGAACATCACACACCCTCACAGTCTGCCGAAATCGATCAGACTGCTCATCTCAAGAGGCCAAGAAGTCTGCTGCTGTTGCTGAGAAATCAGCGCAAGCACACACACATGCTCTCCCGACGATTGACTCGTCACTCTTCGTTCTCTTGTTGACTTTGCTCCTATCTCCCTCCCTTGTTCTCTCTTTATTTGACTGATCTCACTTACCGCCTCGATCACCGATCCTCAATCATCGATGCCTCAACATTAACTCTCACCATCTCTTGTCAAAGTCCACTGTCCCCAATTACCGAATAAATTATTCCCCACTCCATTTTCATGTCGTTTCACCCCTCTCACCTCCACCACCTTCTTTTCTCCTTCTCCTCCACCTCCTCCACCTCCTCCTCCTTTTCTTCTCAATCCATCATTTTATTCTTTCATATAATATTCTCTTGACTCACATTCATCACTTATTTATCTTTCCTTTATAATTCACTTCTCCCTTATTTAAGTTTTTTTCTTCATCATTTTTTTTAAATAATTTAATTTTATTCGTTATATTTTTTCTTTTGTTGTCAACTTTTTTTGTTTTTGATTTTTTCTTTTTATTTTTTCTCTAAATCTATTTTCTCAATGTTTCCACATCTCTACCTTTTTCAAAAACTTGATGTTTTATATTATGTAAATACAAATAACAATAACAACTCGTTATCCTTTATGCAAACAAATATATGATTGAATCCTTTATTACAATTTATATTTCAAATCTATTTAAATAAATGGTTAACTTTGTTTATTTATTTACTTAAAGTTTTTAAATTTTTTCGTTCACTTCTTGCACTGAGAAAACAAAACATGCAAGTGCAGTTCTAGTATAAAATAACATTTAGTTTACAATTAAACTGAAAAGCAAGTAGGCTGACTGGCAATTAATCAGAATAAAATCTAATCTAAAGCGCATTAAAAATTATACTAGTGTACTTCGGTTAATGACCTGAGCAAATGGCAGTTTTTTTATAATGGAACAAATTTTTAATTTACTTTCTTCACATTAATCACAAGTGGTAAATTGTGTTAAATATAACTTTGTTTAACAAATAAATTAAACAGTGCAATTGAACATTTAAATGCAAACACGCTAGTGTGAAGATAAAAGATAAATGTTCAGATAACACGAAACAGATGAAAAATGAGTTGTAGCATTTTCAAGAAATTAGATTGTATGTGTAGCTTTATCAGCAGCCATGGTCGTTAGATACATTTTGTGCTTAGACAAGTAAAGAGGGCGCCATGTCCCGGAGAGTATCAATTAAATGTTGTTGCTAAGAGACGGTCAATTTATTTTTCATTTGAAATGAAATTGGAATGAAAAATCTGCTTTAAGTAAATAAAATGTTTAATCAAATGTAATTTATTCACTCTTTTCAGTAGCAAAATTTTGAAAATGAAGTTTTAAAAAGTACATTTGCACTGATTGAATTCGGAGAAACCGAATAGCCAACTTTTGGAAAGCATAACAAATTTTGTTTATACTATTAAATTAAATTGAAAATGATGTTTGACTTTTAAATAAAATATCAAAAAAAGTTTTTAATGTTTGTGAACATTAAAAAGAAGTGAAGGAAAACACCCATTTCTTCCTCTTCAATAAATAGTAAAAGAATAAAATTCACATGAACTTTCTATTTTGGTTGCAACTTGGTAATTTTGCAACACGACTAAAAAGGCATATTGTTTGCCTGATGCGGTATTTGGAGAAAATAGAAAGAAATGTTTTCGCTGCCTAATGGTATTTCTGTTGAATTTACGTTTGAAACTAAGGAGCCTGCAGCTTTTAGTGGAATACCAAAAAAGTTAATAGTTTTGACTACCAATCAAAACATACATTTCCCCCCGGTCATTACACAAAATGTATACGCAAATGGGGGATGAATAATTTAATAAACAAAAGAATGTGTTGACAAAAGAAACAAAAAATCACAATTCTACAAATGAAAGCTTTCAAATAATAAAAACGGTTTATTCTGTGAGTCCTCTTAGATAGTGTTCCGGTTGGAGGCGACCATCATTCGAGCGCACTCTTCCGGTTTCTTGTCCTTGTACTCAATCAGCCACCGCTGGTCAATGACACACAGATTACGCATGTAGGACTTGGTGGTGTGCACCAGCTCCACGAAGAGGACGCACTCGGGACGGCTGGAGTGGCCGAACAGACAGGAAGAGGGGTGAATGAAGACGGATCGGGAGGATAGCGAGTCAGCGGCGGTTTCGCTGCCGGCTGAGTGCTCACTGCTCTGCTTGGTGGCCGCCTGTCTGGCTGCCTTTCGGTTGTGAAAGTCCACCAGTTGGTAGTCGTTGCTGCGCTGAATGGAGGCCACATTGCCGCCCAGGCCGACGCCCACCCCGGCGCCCACTGCGATGCAGCGGCGAATCTGCTCGGTGTTGCCGCTGCAGCTCACCACGGGAATGTCCACCTTGGCGCACAGGTCCGCCAGCTGGGCGCGAATTTCGACGGCCATCCGCAACGGCAGCGGCCGCAGAAAGTTCTCCAGGCACCAGGCATTGTTCTGCTTTGCCTCCTTGTATCGGCGGTAGACGTTGAGCAATTTAATGAGATCACCCTCTGGCGAGGCAAACTTCCGGTGCATCTTCAGCGCCTGGTCACGCTTGTCGGAAGGTAGAATGAAGATGTTGTCCACGGAAAGCATCGAGATGATGACCAGAATTTCATCGGTGCAGCGAAATGCTTTTGAGGCGATGATTAGCGCGGAGAAACGAGGGTCCACAGGGAAAGTGACCATCTGTCGACCTAGATCAGTCAACTTGTACAACAGTGTTGGGGAGGTAGTGGAAGGACGAATAGAAGAACTGCAGGATTCGGAGGCAGCAGGAGGAGATACCTTTGCCTCTTTCACCTCTTCAATTGCTCTCAGCAGGAGAAGTGACTCCAATGAAGAGTCAATATTCTCCCTAGCAGGTGGATCAACGAAGTCAAAGTTGGCCACGTCCCTGATGCCCATGGCCATCATCTGCAGGAGAATGTTGGCGAGGTTACACTTCTGAATCTCCGGCACCGGAAAGGGCGGCCGCCCTTTGAACTCCTTCTTCGTGTACAGTCGGTAGCACTGACCGGGAGCCAGGCGGCCGGCACGACCGCTGCGCTGGGCTGCCTGAGCTCGGGAGATGTCCTCCACCTGCATCACCTCAAAGCCCGTCTTCGGCGAGAAGATGCGCACTTTCACCTTGCCAGTGTCAATGACGAAGCGAATGTTCGGTATGGTGACGGAGGTCTCGGCGATGTTAGTGGAGAAGATCACCCGGCGAAAGCAGTCATCACGGGGGCGGTTGAAGATGGCCTGCTGCTTGCCGTTCGGCAGGGCCGCGTACAGTGGGTACACCTTCAGCGTTTTGCTAATGCCACTGCGAGTTTTGAAGGCATTCAGCTGCGGCGTCAGGTCCTCCACCGTTTTGATCATCGACTCAATCTCCTCCTGACCGGTGCAGAAGACGAGAATGTCGCCCCCGATTGGTCTGCTGCGTTTATCCACCACACTGCTGCTGCTGCTGTCCCTCCTCTGTCCTCCTCTGAGCTGATCATCACCACTACTATTCATGTCCAGCTCATCCTCCTGCTGGTGAATCTGAAAGATGGTGATCAGGGCGGTGGTAACGTAGTCGGACTGCTTCTCCTGAGTGTACAGAATTTCAATTGGATAGGTTCGCCCCTGAATGTAGTAGACCGGCGCCTGGTTGAAGTAGCGCGAAAAGTTGTCCACGTCCATCGTCGCGGACATGATGATCATCTTCAGTGGTCGATGTTGTCGTTGTGTTGGGCTGTTGTCTGAGTCGAGCGGTCGCTTCGGGGTGCAGTTTCGCAGCCGCTGCGCCTTCTTTACCACTCCAAAGAGAACGTCAGTGTGGACCGTACGCTCGTGAGCCTCGTCCAGGACTATGACTCGGTACTTGCTGAGCAGCGGGTCGGAGATGGCCTCGCGCAGCAGAATACCGTCCGTCATGTACTTGATGCGAGTCTTCGCCGAGGTGACGTCCTCAAAGCGGATCGTGTAGCCCACTAGGCCGCCCAGCTCGGCGCGCATCTCCTGCGCCACTCGGGTGGCGATTGAGGTGGCGGCCACGCGACGAGGTTGGGTGATGCCGATCAGGCCGTAGAAGTGCGGATTGGCGTAGAACTCGTAGATGAACTGAGGAATTTGCGTCGTCTTGCCGCAGGCCGTCTCGCCAATGAGAATAATCGTGTCGTGGTCTCTGATCTTCTGCATCAGCTGATTCTTCACTGCGCATATCGGCAGTTGGTTAGCACCGTTCGACAGTGATGCTCCGCTCCTAGCGCCTCCTCTGTCCGGGTAGTGCTGGCCCGTCTCTCCTCCGTTGTGCTGCTGGTACCCGGCCGGTGAGTGGCTGGAGAGCGTTGCCGTCGAGGACTGCGATTCAGGTGAGGGAGTGGGCGAGAAGGAGGCCGGCGTGGCCGGTGAGTTGGTGAGTGAAGAGTCGGTCAGAGGTGAGGGAGTTGCCGAGGAATCGAGTGAGCCGGCCTGGTGATTACGCTTCTGCGGCACAATGATGTCCATCGCCGGCACCATGGTGGAACTGGTTCAGTGAGGGATGGAGGGAGTGAGTATGTTGTGTGCTGTGTATAATTGGGCTTAAAAAAGGTGCAGATCAATAGGATCGATCGAGGAATGTAAATAGCGGGAGTGTTACTGCCGGCAACAACAGCACTGTCGGCGGGTAGAGGCAAAACAAAGTAGGAGATCTTCAGCACGTGCGCGGCTCAGCGGCTCGCTCAGCCTTCGCCTTCGCCTTCACTTCCCTGCCTCCTCTGCTCCGTAAGCAAAACAGTGAGCGAGCGAGCGAGTGCCTGGATCCGTACTACGCAACCGCGAGCGAATCCACTGTCGAATCATCGGCATCGGCACTCTATTTTCATCCAGCGCCACATTTCTGGCGCGAGCGCCACTGGCGCCCCGTTACAGTAGAACCAGAGAATTTGGAACGCTTTGCAGTAATAAAAAAATAAACATTTAATAGTGTGATTTGGCTAAAGAAGTGTATGTTCGGAGCATCAGTAAGGAAACAGCAGCTGGCCTCAATGTGATAGTAACCCAAAATGCACGTATTATAAAAAAGATCTATACAGATCAATGTGAATATAATCGACAGTAATTAATCAGCAGCAGTAATAATAAAAACAGGTAATGGTCTGGTAAATAAATAAAATATATTTGGTGTAAAGGGGCGGGGGGGGGGCTTATATTAAAGGACCCAAAAGTAGAGGAAGATGACCAAAGCGATGACCCCACCGAAGGCAATTTTTGCGTATGTTGCCCGTAAGTTCAAGTAACGAGCGTCCTTTTTGTATTTCTGTGACAGCGCCGACAGGTTTGTTGCTTTGTTGTCAAGCTCTAAATGATAAAGAGGGTGCCACGTTAGACGACTACGCAGTCAAGTACAGTTGGTATGCAAACAAACAAACCTGATATGGCAATGCCTCGTTGCAAAACGTCGTCGATATTTTGGACCATAATCTTCTGCACATCTTGCAATTCATTATTGAGCTGATTGAGATTGCGGCGAGAGCGAGAATCCATAAGCGATTTCTTAATTTTCTGAATGTAATTGTCTGAAAAAGAAAAATTACACTAAATCATCCGTCAGTTAAAAGAGGTTCGTACCAAACTCAATAAAACTATATGGCCGTGAAACGGTGTGTATTCGTGAGCCGTACTGTTGAAGGAATTCATTCTGCACATTCTCGAGGAATGAAAATGCCAACCGTTTAGAAAATGATTTTTCTGTCAATGCAAGGTAGCACACTTGATTGTCGTTTAGCAGGCTAGAGAAAGGTTAAATGTTAAAAGATGAGTAACTGAAACTCCCGAGTCCAAAACATACTAGAATAAGTAGGGTCCAGTTTCGATGGACATCTGCGGAGGCGACTGAGGATTGAGCTTCCGAAAGAGCTTCTTAGCCTGGTTCTGATATTCTTGAATATTTCGACCAATCTGGGGACAAGACATAAATCTTAGCATCTTCAGGAAGAGTTAGACGCAAAGCGGAGAATACTTACACCTTCATCATCCTGCACCGAGGCGGCCAGTGGCAAACCATCGGCAATGCGGGCGATCATTGTCATTATCACCATTTTGACGGTGGAACTATGTACACAGGTGATTCTTTTCAGTAGTTATTTGGCCTATTTGTGTCGACAAAACTGTGTGACGCAATAAAGGTGAAGAAGAGCTTCTGAAGAAAATCCACAGATCAAAAGTGACGTGGATTGTTGCTGTGACTTTTCTTTGCTACGAGGAAAAAATTGAGGAAAAACAGCAGACGGCGACAGCTCGTAGAGTACGTGTCCAGCCGCCAAATCATCAACAAAACAAAACAGCCCACTCTGTCCCGCTGCGAGGCCCTAGGTCTGTCAAAAAGTTCTCTTTTCTATAAACAACTAGACGAGTCGGTGCTGATTTAGAATGCTCCAGAAAGGAAGTTGAACATTTTAGTGTTTAATAACTTTGCAGTTTAAAAACCGGCGATCATTTTCTTATCAAACTATTCGAACAGCTGTTATCAGCTGATTTTGACATTTTATGTGTTTTTTGCAGAACCCGAAGTCGAATTGATTGCCTCGAAATGGTCTCACAAAGAGAGGAATGTCGTTGAGTTGCTAAAAGTAGCAGCTCTATAATCTATCGTCATCAAAAGTCTGTCCACTCTCTTTCTTCTCCCCCTTCACACTCTGTTGACGTCATGCTATTTTGCCGGCTTGCGAAATACACCTGATTTAGTTGCTGGTGACAATTCACCACCGGTTCCTGGTCTGAACTTTGTAGAGCAGCAGCATCATCCTGGTAATTATTTTCATTTTTATCGTTTCTTCAAGTGACACCACCACTCTCTCAACAGGCATCATCTAATTACCTTGGCGTACTTTTCCACACGTGTGTAGTTGTACATTTAGTTGTCGTATATTTTTAGCGCATTCTTAGACGCGGATTCCTTTACCCTGTTCGTCTCTCTGCTGTCTACCACTGTTGACATATCACTTCTTGAAGGCATCACTCACTGCACAAATCACTCAAGATGTCGCTTGGTCAGTTCATCAACAAAAAGTTTCTCCTGTATGCGTTTGGCATCTTCTTCTGCTACTCGTACTACGGCATTCTTCAGGAGAAAATGTAATTAACCGGGAAAAGTTTTTATTTCTATCAATTACTAAAACATTTTGCTTTTTAATTTCACAGCACTCGCGCCAAGTACGGCGTCAAGAAGGAGGTGTTCACCTACTCAATGTCGCTCGTCTTTGTCCAGTGCATCGTCAACACGCTTTTCGCCCTGGTGCAGATCTTTGTGGTCAATCGACGATCAGAGGGCTCAACTCGGGACAGTACGACGCACTTCTTCTACGGCTGCAGTGCCCTCTCCTACCTCACTGCGATGGTCTCCAGCAACCGGGCACTGCAGCACGTCTCCTACCCCACCCAGGTGATCGCCAAGTCCTGCAAGCCCATTCCGGTGATGATCGTCGGCGTGCTGTACGCCCGAAAGCGATACTCACTTCTCAAGTACTTCTTCGTCTTTCTCATCGTCCTTGGCGTGGGCGTTTTCATGTACAACCCGGGCAAGATCTCCAGCGTTCCAAACGCACAGTCGGCGGCATTTGTAGGCGAACTGCTGCTGCTGCTTTCGCTCACCTGCGACGGCTTTACGGGCGCTTTTCAGGTAACCATTGCTGTCAACCTCTCTGTTTCGCCGGGTTTCTAAAGTCTTACCCCTATCGTTCCATTTAGGACCGCATGAAAAGCGACCACGGCACCAAGCCCGGCCATATGATGCTGTGGATGAACGCCTGGTCAACGCTGATCCTCGCTGTGGCGCTGACGCTGACCGGTGAGCTGTGGCAGTTTGTGGACTTTGTGCAGCGCTTTCCCTTCGTCGTCTCCTTCATCCTCCAGTTCTCCGCCATGTCCGCCATCGGCCAGCTGTTCATCTTTCTGACCATCTCCTCCTTCGGTCCGCTGGTCTGCTCGCTGATCACCACCACGCGCAAGTTCTTCACCGTCCTCTTCTCGGTGCTCCTCTTCGGCAACAGTCTCAGCGGACAGCAGTGGCTCGGCACGACGCTGGTCTTCCTCGGCCTCAGTCTGGACATGTTCTTCGGCAAGCAGCCACCAAAGAAGAGCCCTCTTCTCTAGGAGAGCCCCCCTCCTCTATTTATGATGGTCGTGAAAAGAAGGAAAACCAAAAAGCTGCGCATGTATTTCGGCACAATGTGGCTAGGTATTACCACCTTTTAGAAATTATGTACAATTTTAACAAATTTTATTATTTTAAACAATTTTTGAACTAAAAAAATTACACGATAAGGAATCAGCTTCCGTCGCCACCGCCCACTGCAACGGTTGCACTGGCGGAAGTCGGCTGAGATGCCTTCAACTGACGCGTCTTTATGAGAAAGTGGTGGCCTGAAAAAAAGAGGAAAAGGAGTTAGAGTTTTGTTAAACATTTCAAAAGCTCGTACCTTCGCAGTCGAGCACCTCTTCGTACGTCTTTATGCGACAGCACTTTCTGCACAGGTCATATGGGCACTTTAGCCCCTTTGGATTGGGACACTGTGTGCACAGTCCTCTGGATGGCTTGGGGACACAACGCGGCGGAATGGCTTCGACGATGCTGCCAATGCGAAGCTTCTTATTGGGGTTAATTCTCTCCATGCGCTTCCGTTGACGCTTGGAAATTCGCTGACCATCGAGCGCCTCTGCTTCTGGCCCTCCTTCAGTTGCCTCCTTTGGCTGATCACCATCATTGTCCACTGCTGACTCGCCGTCTTTGTTGGCATCTTTCGAGTTGGACTTTGACGGCGACGGGCGGTAGTAGGGCTTGCAGAAGAAGATGGGCAGAGTGTCCGGGCTCGGGTGAGGGCCATCGGCAGCAGCAGGTGAGTATTCGCTCATGAACTGCTCATAGTCAGCCTGGTACCGCTGCTTGAGCTTCAGCGCCACCTCTTCCAGCGCCTCGAACAGACGCGTCTTAGAGACGACCTCACGCAGCTCCTGGTGCTCGTCCAGAAGCAGGCAGTGATGCAGTATCTTGAAGAGGTGACCTCGAACGAAAGAGAAGGAGTGCGGTGGGTGTTGGCGTGCCAGTTCAATGTACTCCAGTGCAGCGTCCCACACGGTCAGCGGCTTACCGGAGAAGAGGGCCGGATTGTGGAGCAGGCCTTCCGCAGACATGACGCCTTCACAGGAGGTGGTCGCCAGACACCGCTGAACATCGTCCAAAGACTGAATGTTCCCGTTGGCAAAGACGGGAACACTGACCGCCTCCTTCACCGCCCTGATGTGCTCCCAACTGGCCAGTCCGGTGTCTGCGCCCTTCTGCTCTCGGTAGCGGCCGTGCACGCCGATCAACGAGGCGCCCGCACTTTCAATCATTTTGGCGTATTTCACCGTCTTGTCGATGTCTTCGAAAATGCGAATTTTGCACGTTATCGGTTTGCCGACTTCTTTAACGGCCGTTTTGACTGTTTGGAAGTTTTAACATTAGATTACTAATTACAGCCTTGTTTTTCTACTAACCTATTTCATGAACAAGCTCCCATTCGTCTTGCAGGAAGGCTCCGTAGTGGCCTCGTTTGGCAATTGTTTGCGGACAGCCTAAATTAAGGTCTATTGCTTCGCAGTAGGGAGCGGCAAGTTTGGCTGCTTCGGCAAAGATTTTAGGTGAATTCGCGCAAAACTACACAAAAAAATATTAGTTTTAACTCCTAAAGTTACCAAAAGTTTCTCCGTATTACCTGGATTATCATCGGTTGATCAAGCTCGGGAAGAACGTGAAGACAGTCTCGTCGATACTTGACGTCTTTAACGAATAGTTTGGCATTCCACATCGGAGCATAGGTGCACTCTACGTTGTATCGTCGAACAAACAGTCGGAAGGGCAGTTCAGACTGATCGACCATCGGGGCGAGGATGAATTTGGAAGATTTAAGAATGTCACGCCAGAAGAGCTGGCCGGCATTGACCGAGCTCACTGACGGCGGCAGCTGAACAACTGCCGATTGCTCTCCATTTTCCGCATCATGCTTTTCTTCGCAACTTTTCTGATCAGTCATAATTAGGTAAAAGAGTCAACTAGGTCAATTTGATGCAAGATTACATAAGAAACATTTCAAAACACAAAAAATAAACAAGATTTTTTGCACAACACGTGACACGCGTGCACTGCCTAACCGCAGAAGACGTACTGCCAGTTCAAAAGATTCTTTTGAGAAGATCCAAAATTCATTAAGTCTAAAGTGTTTTATTGCACCATAACCATTTGAAAGTGTAAAAATATAAAAATAAATAATGTTGAATAGAAAACCCTAGATAAATCTGATATGAAAACAGCTGTTACACCCAACACCAAGAGTGTATCACTTCATCACAAGTCTGACGTAATTCAGTGGAATAAGACCAATTTTTATGCTATTGGGCGGCTTCGTTTTGGGATTTGAAGCAACACAGGCAATGAGCCACTTTGATCCAGGCTGAAGCGACTCGGGCTTGACGAAGAAAATTTGGTTCTTACCAAAGCTGAGCTCGTTGCTGTTCTGTGCCTTGTGCTCGCGAAGAGCAACTGCCACGAAATGCCGTCCTCTGCCTAAAGTCCACTCGGGAACGTTGGTACGCGGTATGGGACCGGGAGCGCCAAGAAGGCGCCAGATAATGTACGGAGTGCCCAAGACCAAGGAGAAAAACAAAAATATTGGCCACAGTGGAGAGCTAGGTCCTGCCGAATCGTCAGACTGTGCCAGTATGCGCTTTATGTCTTCGGGGGAGAAATCCTTTGCAAGCGCTTCCTTCCAGATTTGCTCATCACCACTTTGTCCTAACCGTGCTGCCAATTTGGAGTTGCCAAGACCGACCAGATGCAGCAGCCATCGACAGAACCGGGCCACAATTTGAATGACACGCGGAATGAGCGCAATCTCTGCCAGGTGGTTTCGGACAAAAATCAGGTGATCAGCCACGCTGGTGATGGTTCGAAAGGAGCCATACACTGCAGTGTACGTGCTCTCCAGAATGGTGTTGATCGAGGAGACAGCATCGAGAATGGCCTCTATGGAGCTAAAGGTCGAACGGGTTCGCTCTTCGGCCAGCTTCGAGATTACCCCGTGAGCAGCTGGATCGTAAGTCAGGTTGTTCCGACGCCAATACTGAGGCGGTGCAACACCTCCGCCAAAACCACCACCACCGCCAATCATTCCACTTTGAGGCGTTTGATTCATGTTCATCAGAAGTGAATTCAAGTGAGCCCTCGAAGCATTCAGACGTGCAATCTACGAATCAACAGGTAAGATTAAAACTACTGCATAATGCCAATTGGTTTGCACAAACATCGGCGTTGTCGGGCAAACTACTGCTTTTCTTTGCATTCTCCTCTTGAAGCGCCCTGATGTGTTGATCAATGAGCATTTGTTGCTGTTGTAGCTGAGAAGGAGAAGAAGAGATCCATTCTCGGTTCTACAGAAAAGAATCACCGTTAGCTTTGGACTGACAAAAAATAGCTATTACCTGTTCACTGGAAGCGTTTACGGGATCCTTCCCCAGAAGATCCATGTTGCTGTTAGGTTGAGATTCCTGTTTCTATGAGTATTTGGTGTATTTTTGAAGCCAGGAAGGCAGGTTTGATCGTTTTTACCAAGGTGTTGACCTGGCCATCCTCATCAGATTGCACTGTCACTGGCCGATGTTTGTTTTTCCTCGTCAAAAAGTTCCCTCGTCAAAACCCCCGGCAATCTTCCCGGTAAAAAGTTTTGAATTTTTGAAAAAAAAATCTGACAATGGAACTTTTTATTTTTTTGTTCTACTTTTTCACAGTATTTAATTGGCAGATTACCCAGTGTTCTCAATCAATTTTGTTGATGTGTCATTTATTATCGACTCCTTACTTTAAACTCATTTGAGCTCATGGAAGACGAGGAAAATTACATCAAAGAGGTTGCTGAGGGAGAGGAGGTGGTTGGAGAAGAGACGGCCGGAGAAGAGGAGAGTGAAGGTTAGTGATACTATTTTTTCGCTCTTGTGTATTCGCTTTTACATCATCTTTTGTTTGCAGATACTGAGACGGAAAAACAGGAAGAGGACGAAGAGCCAAAGCCGGGCTTTTCATTTTCCAAATCCGCCATTGCCGATTTGCCCTCCACGGCGGTGCAGAGTATTCACATTGAAAATGAAGGTCCAGTTGAGGTGGACGACGACGTCTTTGTCTGGCACGACACCAAAAGTGGCACAAAGCTGAAAGTGAAGATGAAGAAAAAGGTGAAGCCAAAAGCTGCAAAGCTGCAGGCGCCACGATCACCCATCAAAATTGCCATGCCACCAGCAAAGCAGAGGAAGCAGAAGAAGACAAAGGTCAGCGGAGCAAAGATGATGCGCGGCAAAAAGGTGGTCGCCTCAAAGAGTGCCGCAAAGCAGAAGCAAACCTGCAGTAAACTGGCGCCAAAAACTGCCCCCAGCAAGGGACACTACAAACAGAAGAAGACGCCTTCCTCATCCTCTCACACGGCCACTCCCGTTGAGTCGAAAGACCGCGTGAAGGAGCGCCGCTCAAGCCAAATCAAGTCTGCCGCTAAATCAACGCTGACAAAGGCGAAAAGCAAGGTTCGCAGCAGAACCAAAATGAGTCATAGTCGCGAAAAGAAGACCAAGAGTCAGGAGTACCAAAGAGATCGCCGTTAAGGCTTTTTCCGTTTGTTTGTTTGTAAAATAGTGAACAGCGATACTTTTTATTATTTTTTTCTGTTTTTCCTGCCTGCTTACAAATGTTTCGGCAAATGACCTTTTTCAGATGACGCATTTAGAACTTTGACTACAAAGTAGAATTTTTTAGCTCACTTCCTTTGTGTCTAATTGTTTTATTTTTCTCGTTTTCAAGATTGGCATTTGGCAATGGAAAAAACAAAGCCCACTATATCAATGGTTGCTCTGACTTGAAAATCGTTGACGTGTTTTCCAATAAAAGCAACCTAATTAATTACTGTCTCAAAAAAATTTCAGTGCAATTATACAAAAAATAAGTTGCAAAGACTGTCATTCTGGAGTAATATAAAAAACAAAGTGACTATTTAGCTGCAAAAAAACTTGGTTCATTGTGTTAATTTATAAAAAATGCTGCTTTTAAAGCCTATTGTCAATGTTTTAAAACCTATCAAATGTACTCAATTTTTAAATGAATATTTTCAGTATGTGTATCTCATTAAAGAATGTCACAAAAAAAACGTAGCTTCCATGTTTAAAATGGTAATTTTAATACAAATTCTTAAATCTCTTCACTTTTTATACTTGTTTGTTACGTCGCCTCAAAGTGATATTGACTTTCTTGTTCACTACGACTTACCAAAGTTGCTCATCTCCAAAAATTCTTTTTATCTAGTTGCAATGGGATGTAGCTATCAAGGAGCTTACAATACCTATGTTTTATATTTTGACGAAGATGCTCAAGTCAATTCCTTGCTTGAAAATGTTTTAATTAATCAAAAATCTTCCCTGTTTAAAAAGCAAGATGTTTATTTAAAATTAAAACAGTTTTATCTTGTTATTCTCAATACTTTTTACTCAAGCGCAATGCTTTCACGTACGTAATATATTTTGTTTGTTATTATGTTGAGTTATTAAATCAACTTTTTTTAAAGATTTTATGTTTATCCTGATGGAAGTAATTTCCATACAATCAATTATTAAAATCAGCAAGTTTACAGAATGGTCTTCACTTGCATTAATTATTTTTGCACATTTCGTCAACTGTTTCTTCTTTTGGGTTTATTTTTACACCCTAATACACACCTGTGTTTTGGGCATGAGTTCAGCCGGAGTATACGTCAAAATAATTTCAGTTAAACTAAAAAAATTGCCAATTTATTGATACCACGCTTTAAAATGTTCAAGAATTGCCGTAAACCAAAATTTCATTCAGCAAACAGAATTGAAAAAATTAATTTTCAGTTTATCAGCACATTAGTCGCCTTTTGTCGTGGCAATAAAATGTTTGGCAGACTATTTTTGGCCTATTTACTGGTGCAGTGTCCTTGCAGTGCCCTCATGACCATGTTGAGTGTCCATGGCCATGTTCAGTCAGACAAACAGCCGTACATCTGTGCTCTACTGCTCTATCAGTACTTTGGAATATTCGGAGTGCACCTCTTTGTTTCACTTATTACCAAACAGATCCTGAACATTGGTAAAACCTTGATGGAAATGATTGCAAAAAACAAACGAGACAACTTTCTGGCTGGTAACGTTAAGACACAAATTCGGTGCAGCAACTTGGCAATGCCCATTTGGAGCACTAACTACTACGCATTCACCTACGGCTGCTTTGGAAATGCGACAATCAATTCTTTTTCAAAAGCAAGTTGAAATAAGTATTTTTAATTTATTAAATAACATTAATTTTTTTGCAGTACATTTTATTGTATGGAAAATTTTTGATAATAAGTTACAAATTGGTTAAAAACAGCTCAATCACTTAACAAAAGCAAGAGTATTTGCTGAGTATAAACGACTCGAAATGCTGTTTTATGAAAATAGTAATCTGAACGATTACAGTTTGCAAACTAGTTTTTTACTTTGCTAAACGTGTTATTGCTCACATTGTACTACTGTGTCACCTGACACATCGACACTCATCAATTTGTGTTTAATTACTTTTTCCTTTCAAACCAAACATTTTTGAAAACCTCACACTACAAATTGTACAAACTTGTTTATTTGTTATAACTTGTGAAGTATGAACAAATCTGCTATCTTTGTGATATCGTCGAATAAGTTGTGAAAAAATCATTTACAGATATCCAGTAGCAGTTTCTTTGCATTCAGATATTGGAAATCCTCCAGCGCTGAAGTATTTGTCAGCCAAACAGCTGATTTTATCTTTTATAACTTCACGCAGAGAAAGCGTTGCTGATATCAGCCTCCAAAGGATTGGTGGCCTTTTCTGCCGTTCTGGTGAAAGTTGTTTGAATGTGACCCAGATCATTGACATCATTGCAAACTAAATCCACACACTGTGCTCATCATTATTGAATTGAATTGACACATTGCTGAAACTTGATCACCAGGCAGCTATGGAAATCAACTTCAACGGCAAGAAGGCTCTCGTTACTGGCGCTGGTCGTGGAATTGGCCGTGAAATAGTGAAAATCCTGCTGGAAAGCGGTGCCTCTGTGGTAGCTCTCTCTCGAACTCAGGCGAACCTTGACTCGCTCAAGTGGGAGTACCCAGAGGTGGAGTGCGTCTGCGTTGATTTGAGCAACTGGAAGGAGACGGAGAAGGCACTGCGGCCTTATGCTGAGTCCATTGATCTTCTGGTGAACAATGCTGCCTACGCCAGATGGTAGGTTTTACTTTGTTTTGCTTCTAATTGACTGAAATTAACTGTTTTTTGCCAATCCCATCCCTGAAAAAGCGTTCCACTGGAGGAGGTCACCGAGGAGATGATGGACCAGCACTACGCAATCAACGTGAAAGGTAATTTTAATGTTGGCTTTTTTGAGAGCACTTGATTCACATTCATTTCAACAGGAGCCGTGAACGTGACTCGAATCGTCGTGGAGGGCATGAAGAAACGCAAGTACGGCGCCATCGTCAACAACAGCTCCATCGCCTCGCTCTTCGGCCTGGTGGACCACCTGGCGTACGGCGCCAGCAAGGGCGCCCTCGACACCATCACCAAGGTACTGGCCGCCGAGCTGGGCCCCTTCAACATTCGCGTCAACTCGGTCAACCCGACGGTGACCTGGACGGAGATGGCCATGGCCGGCTGGTCGGACGAGGCGAAGCGCACCCGAATGATGGACAAAATTCCGCTGCACCGCTTCGCCGAGCCCAAGGAGGTGGCACAGACCATCGTCTTTCTGCTCAGCGACAAGGCCTCCATGCTCAGTGGCGTCATTCTGCCAGTGGACGGTGGCCAGACCAACACCTCCTGTCCTCCTTAGAAGTGGATTCCACTCTTTCCACCTTTCGAAAACACTTTCCCCCAGAGGCTAACATAGTCGATTCAGTTTATTGTGTTTTTTAAAATGCGTAAAAATAATCAACAAAAGTAACAATCGTAATAACATGAGAGAAAAATGAGCAATGATAAGGGGCGGTAAATGAGTGGAAGGGGCAGAAGGGGGTTTAAACTTGATGTAAGTTAAAACCGTAAAATAACAACTAGAAAAAAGAAGCGTTCCAATGTTGAAACATGAAGAACATTCTGAGGAAGTTGGCCAGCCAATCCAATTGTTGTTGTTGTTGGGTTTCAATTGATTCAATATGAAACTTTTGGTATCTTTGGGCAGTGTGCACTTTCTCCGTCTGACAGTTCTCACTGCTCCTCATCGTCGGGCAATCGGTCGATAAAGTCGCTAAAGATGGAAATGTACTTGTGCAGCGTCGAGTTGATCTTCGGGTCGAGAGACTGCAGCTTTGCCGATCCAATGCCGGCGCCCTTCTTGCCCATGCATACCTTGCTCTTTCGTCCAAAGGTCTTCTTGTCGCAGAGTGAGCTGACCAGTCCGCCGGAGGCCATTTCAATCAGATCCTGAACGGACTTCATCGCATCATGACCACACTGTCGAACGATCAGTCTGTTGTTGGACAAAAAAATAATGAGCTCACATTACATTACCAATTATTTGCACGCAGAAAAAATACTTACGAGTCAATGCAGTTCTGCCAGTCGATGAATCCACAGCAGCCCAAGTGGACGGCATTCTCAACCGAGTCCAGGGAAAACTGTCCCGAGAGGAAGTACGCCTGGAAGCGCTCCTGGCACACCGCTTGGCCGTTGTTCTCTGTCAGTGCGTGCTTGATGCAAGTGGCGTGCTGGAGGTAGTCTACAAGAAAGAGAGCAAATAAAGGTTAGCTTGGAAAAGAGAGTCCCTGACAGAATGGTAAAACACTCACTTCTTCGGACGGAGCTGTCCGGGGCGCAGAGCTGCGCCCACGACTCGGCGAAGGCGTCCTTGGCGTGTGCCATCTGCTGGTCGAGCGCCGGTTGTCGCCCTCCGTTCAGTGGACTGCACTTGAGGTAGTGGGCGTTGAGGCAGTCGATGAATCGCGTCACCACGTGGCACATGCCATCAAACTCGGTGGTCAGCGTCGCCTGCTCCCCGTTGGGCGTCGCCGCCGTCTGGTTGGCCACCATCGAGGCGAGCATCAGCCGCTGCTCTCCGTCGGCGTTCGCCCTCACCAGACAGTGCTCCACGAAGCCGCTGGTGCAGACGTCCTGCTGCTGGGGAGGCTGTTGCTGTTGCTGTTGCATCTGCGCCATCTGAGCGTAGTAGGCCTGCGAGTCGGCCTGACTGGGCTCATCATTTTGAATGTACATGTTCTGCAGCATGCCCTGCATCACCTGCTGGCGGTTGCTGGCGGAGTTCCACAGCGCCGCCGGGTTGCTGTACGCGTTGCCGTTCAGTTCTGCTTCGGCCGCTTCGTTGTCGCTTCGCTGCTGGGCGGAAGATAGTCCACTGCCGCCGCCGTAGGCTGGGTAGAGATCGCTGGCCAGAGGGAAAAGTACCGGTTGTACTACACCGGCCCCACCATTCTGCTGGTGATATTGGTTGTAGTAGAAAGCCAGGCTGGGATCAAGCAGTTGCGAGAAGAGGGCCGCAGAGAAGGCCACCACCAACAGGGACACCGAATGGGACATTTTGTTAGACAGACAGACAATAAAAAAGAACAAAGAAAAAGACACTAGTAAATGGGCAGAGTATAGCTGTTTGGACCGCAGTGAATCAGCTGTGTGTGTCAGCTGGCGAGTCAATCACATTGAAGTATGAGGCACTTTTTGTAGTGAGCGCCACTTTTTGCTTCTTTTGCCAGGCGTCGAGTTAGTTGTTGCCGCCGCCGAAGTCTCGGTAATCAACAGCAGGTCAGGTGGGGAGGGGAACTGAAGGAAAGAGAAAAAGAAGAGAACTATACTCCATGCTTTTCAGTCATCTTCGCGGTCGGTTGCACCTCTCAACTCTCGGGAAAAAAGAGAGAAATCTGCGGTCTAAGACTGCTTCTGCAGTTGCTGCTAGTCAAAGTGACACTGGTGAACTGTTCACAGTAGACCGAGTAGACGAGTCACCGAGATCGGGCAGATCACTGCTCCAATGTACAGTACAGAACAGTTTACTCTAGTTGAAGGAAAGAAAAAAGGGAAAGAGCGAAAGAAAGCGAGTGCTAGGGCTTGTTAGGGCAATGAGTCTCGCTAGAGTTACTTCTTCGGTAGCGCACACCGTAATCCTGCTTGTTTGTGCCTTCTCTCTCTCTCTCCTCGTTTCTCTTCACCAAACTCTTCTTCAGACAATGCACCTGTGACGACAGGTGAGGAAAAAAGTATGGTGAGAAGATCAATTGTGTCTGAAGCACCAGCAGAAAAGAAGTACACAAACACATACTCAGACAGGCTGTTGGATCCTAATTAATTGAGAGCACTGTCACATGTGTTAGAGGTAAGTGACAGTTGCCGCCGCTGTAAAATATTTGCAATCCTTTGAGGAAAGAAGTGTGTGTGTGTCTGTGTGTAATTGCATATAGAGCAACTCTGATTAAATGTAATTTATTGCCATTAGTGTGAATGATAAAATCAAAGTGAGAAGAGGAGAGTCTGCTGCACGCCTCATTGCACGATTGACCATCAATTTGGCGCCGGTTGGTGAGCACCAGCATAATGATGACTTTGGTTTGATTGAACTTTTGGATATTCAAACAAAAAATACAAAATTTTTTAAAGGTATTTGGTAATACGTTTTGTCACAACGTGAACTTTGCACGGGTTACAGTGTTGCAGCACTGATTTGCAAAAAAGGTGAACATTTGCATAAAGTGCAGCACAATCTTTTCTTTCGTCCTGTTCTTTTTCTTCTTCTTATCCTTCGTCTTCGCTGTTAAATTAATTAGCACCTTTGTACAGCAGTGCACAGCAGTGTTGGTACTTTGCAGCACTAATTCAATTTGACAATCGATCGGCAGAGAGACGCGTTCACTTGTTGAGATTGTTGACTTTGCTTTTACCTTTGCCTTCGTCTCTCCTGCCCCTCCCCTCCTGGCTCTTAAAGAGGATCAGCTCCAATGGACCAGCAGCAGTGTGTTCCCATGCACCAAGAGTGAAGCGACCAAATGAATGAATCAGCCAGGTGAATCGAAGTGTATCAAGGTGAACGCCACTTACCAGGCGCCACACTTCGCTCCTCTTTTATTTGTCATTTTCACTTTTCGCTACTATTTTACTTGCACTGGTTTTGACCACTGAGACACAACCACCAAACGACCACACTGGTGGTGCTGACTTGCAAATGGACTTTTTGGACAATAAGGAAACAGCAACTCAGCACACAGGAATCAGTTGGGGAGGGAAAAAATGAAGCAAGTGAAAGTAGTGAAAGTGGACTTTCACCCAGTGGCGAACATTTCACGTCGATCAGTGGTGGCTTGCTGCCATAGAGGTGCTTCATTTGAAACTCATCAGAAAGAAGGTGGTAAGTGCGTGAACTCGTCCACGATAGTGACTCGTCTCTAAAGACCCACTTAAAGGAAAGTGTCACATGGTTACCATACAAAACCCATAAAGGAAAAGATGTTTGCATTCATTGGTGTTAACTGACCCCACCTCAGCAGAATCCCCACCTAATGGTGCCTTATAAACGCATTTACCACTGCTCAATTGAAGTTTTAAATTGAAAAGTCAATGAAGCGAGCACGTTTGGCACGTTGACAGAAGCTGCGAAGACGACGACGAGGACGACAACAGCAACAATGGGTTTCGCCTAATTAGCTGATTCAATCAACACCAAGCTGTGAACTATTTCGGGAGACTGCAAAGAGGTTCCGATCGGTCTGCTTTAAAAGCGCCTCACTCACTCACTTCTCACATGCGAGCTCAATTAGCTTCATTAGTGACTTATCACCGTCGACAATACCGATAGTCTGATAAGATCTATTTTTGGGGCACAAAAGACTACCTGACTGACTGAAAAATATTCAAAACCGCAATATCACAGTGAGAACGGGCTTTTGCCAGCCAGTAGCACAGGCGCAAAACATTCACTCACACGGAAAATGTCTTCCCTGAATACTGAGTTGTTGGTCAGGTTGTAACAGTATTGCTACTGGTAATTAACCCTAACGTCAGCAACTTTCTTTAGTTTGCAAGTTTTACCGAGATCTATTAAAGTATGCGCTAACAATCAGGCTTAATTGATACCAATCATAATTATAAGGTTTCATATTCTCCTGTTGCCAGACTTTGATTCTTCGATGCTTCATTGACTTTATAAAGGAAAGCTTTGTTAATTAATTTTTTTTATTACCAGTGTTAACATTTCTATTTAACTTTCGGCAGTTACTATACCAGTTTGATAATACACAGTAATAATTTTAGAGTGAAAAAAAGTTGCCCACTTGAGCGAGCATGCTGAACTTCCGCAGTTAAAGTATGCGCGACTATAAATTAAACCGTGCACCAAAATGCTACAATTTGATAAAGCCAAAGAATAGTGAAAAGTTGTTCACATGTTTTGCTTTTGGGCCAAACCGACTTGTAATGATATTATTCCGAATTGTGCACACTAATCACTGGAATTAGCATTAGTACCTCTTTCCTGTGTAGTACCCATTAACTGCTGTTTGATTTGTACGTTTGATTGGCCAAGTGTTAGGAAGCAAAGAAATGAAGAAAAATGCAATAGAAGGAAATGCCGGAAGAAATTAAATACCACCAACAAGTGGGGCAATTTGCCTGATTACCACACACTGGCTCCTACGAGAAGAAGAAGAAGGCAAACTAAATATCATTTGCTGCAAATTAGCACAAACACACAAGTCGGTAGTGACCAACACACTGCGAGTGCTGACCAGTGACCAAGTAGAGCAATTCTCGAGCAAGTGCTCGGCTGTGGAGCTAAGTGTGCACTGGAGTTGAGTGGCAGCAGCAGCCAGTGGCAAGTCTATCTGTCAATAGGCAGTCACCCGAATCCGTCATCCTCTGCACATTGGAGAAAGTTCAAGTGCCTAAGCGAACACACTCACACACACACACACAGACACACCTAAAAGACCTTTTCCCCCGGTGATCAACTTCTCCTCTCTGATGGCCATCACTGGTGTGGTAATCACCTGAGCAGTACATGCCCGTGCACTGACCTCAAACTGACTGACTGACTTGGTCCCCTTATCGATCCTAGACACGAGACACAGCACACACACTGCAGTATCTATTCACACTTCTCAATCTATCGTCTGCTCTTAATTACCGTGCCCTCACACACACACAGGGCATCATCATAAGCTCTTTCACCTGCAATCCATCATCGAAGCAGGCTAATCATCGTGACTTTAGTAGATCACACACAGCCGTCAAATGGTAACAGGTGACACCTCTTCTCCTCTTTCCTTTCTCCTCTGAGTTCGTTAATCAAATGTTTAATTCACAATGCCCTTTAATGAGTGGCTTGCTTTGTCTCTTTGTGTTGGCTTTTAGTACATTTTTTGCATATTCAACTATTCAGTATCTATCAACTAGGCATTACACATTTTGTTGTTTCGTAGAATGAACTAAAGCCAATCAATGGTTTTTGTTGCAAAAAAAGTTGGGAAATAAACTTGCGCACCTGAATATTCTAAGTGATCAATGATTTGAGGTGAAAGGGAAAGTGTGATATGAGGATGATGCTCAGTGGAGAAAAATATAGTATTTGCTGAAGAACTAACTAAACTCTACCATGAAGTATTGGCAAGACGTCGCATGCGACGAGTGTTGCGATCTTGATCGCGAATCTTCTTTTCCATCTCAGCGTCTGTCAGCGTTTCGAGGAATGGACACCACTGATCAGCGTCAGAAGGATTTCGAAAGGGAAGATCTACAGTTGGCAGAGGATTTTCACTAAATTTTAAAAATAAAGTTGTTATTTTTTAAAAACTTTCCTAATTTGCTTACCTAAAAGCATAGGTACGTTGATACCACGACAACTGTCCTCGAATACTGTACGCAATTGCTGTGACAAATTCACCACCAAGACCGAGTTCGGCGCAAAGTTTAAGAGCAAACTCTTCTGGGTCATTCTGCTTTTCAGACATGTCCCACTCGAATTGGTCAACAAGAGAAATATTGCCAACATGAACATTCAGCTGAAAACAAATAGAGTTAATACAAATAATTTTTCTACAACGAACCAAAGTGACCTGTACCTTGAGTACAACTCGTTGGTCAGCTGGACCATCGTCCATAAAACTTTCACTGGGAAATGCGTCGATTTGCTGTCGAATAGACTGAGAAACGGCCGGAACAAAGGTGGATGAGGGTAAATCGAGATCATCACAAAGCACTTCAGCAAACTGCTCTGGAGTGATTGTTTTCTCTGAAATTAGAAGTGATGCTGTGAGTTATATTGTATCTAAACAAGTAGAATATAGTGGGCCATACCATTCTTATTCCAGGTGAATGTATCTCGCAACTTGTGCCCGTCGATTTCCATGTCCAGACGTATTGGCACCAACACCTCGGACTGCAATGCATTCTCATGAACCAGAGAAGCATCGAGATCGTCGTACAGCAGAGGGAACGTTCGTATGCGCTTCATACTGATGCGATTTCGGCCAATGGGTGTGGAGCAGGGAACGGCGTCCAAGTGGTGCGATGTATTGGGCACTGTGGGAGCCCAGTTTGGCCTCTTCGGCTTTGATTCTCGCGTAGTCACTGGTTCAGTGGTGATTGACACAGCCTTAAACTTGTCATCATTGCCCTGAAAGATCTCATCCACTTCTGATGCCTTCAGCAGCGTAATGTTGGTGGCCAGTGAGTGTGTACCAAGCCCCAGTTGATTGATCTTTTTGCGCTCTTCCACGGTCACCAGTCGACGCCATAGGGATGGAAACTTCTTGTAGAGCGAGCCTCTGAACATGCGAAGATAGTTGCCCACCTGCAATTAAAGAGAGTAATTAAGCCGGTAACCTTTTAAAGTGTCAGGAAGAAAAGCAAGCAAACATTACCTCCGAGCCAATGTAGTAGTGATCGCCATTGGGCTCAAGCTGGAAGGCAGTCGGTTTCTCTCCGAAGGTGTGCATGGCAGATCCCGGAGATGATGGTGTCACGCAATGGATGCACCAAACTCTCGCAGACTTGGCAAGAACTTGCTGTAGAAGCTAACTGCCAAAGACGATTCCTCGATTCCGGTGCTAACAGTGGAACTCGTGAAAATCCAAACAAAGCAGTCGCGAAACCACGCCTACAAAGCAACTCATAAACGACGAGACCATTTTGTTTACTGCCTAACGCGGCAAGTAGGAATCGCAACCTGCCACCTTCGGCAGTGCTCCTCTCGCCGATAGTATTTAGCACTGTGGAAGTAGTATCTTGCAGTTGTTTCCCCCTCGGTATCTCTCGTTTTTATTTGCGAAGATGCACATCTACACCAAATGTGTCATTTGCTGGTCGGTGGTTGTCTTGGCTTTCGCTGGCACAGAAATATTCGCGTCACTGATAGAGAGCAGAGGAAATTAGAGCACCTCAAAAATCAGCGGTGGTGGTGGCGGAGAGAATTGGGTTTTGTGGTCGTCAGTGAATGACGCCGTCAGGCAGGCGCTTCAATTTACCTTATCACAGTCATTGTACAAGGGGAACTTGATGAACTTCTTTTTGAGAATTGACTGTAATCAAAGATGACCAACAACTACCTGGACACTGCTCAACTGGAGCTGTCTAATGAGTCCAACGAGACGCTGTACTTTTATCGACAGTTTGTTGACTGCTTTCAGGTAAATCTACCGCCAGCGTTTGATACTGGTGAGAGAAAAATCCCCGACTAACCATTTGTTGCCGCCATTTGTGTGCTAAACTAGTGCCCCCTAATTCAAACTGCCGTCATTCCTCCTCATGGCACTCCGGCATCGGTGTATCTTAAGACCATCTACCACCAGGAATTCGCCATTTCCAAGCTAAACGCCCCGTATGTGGTGGTCAATCAGCAAAATGAGAAGTGCATCAACTGGTGCTCTGACAGCTGCAGTCCAATCTTGCTGGCAAATCTGGCCGATCAAGGCAAATACAAACTCAGGTACGGTGTTTTGTATTCGCTATCAGTCTTTTTTCTGTAACGATTACTACCTTTTACTCAGACTTAGCGAAATTGGAGACAGCCGGCTTTGTCAGCTGGATACAGTAGAATATGGTCGAAACAACCTCTACTCGCTCGTCATCGTCACCTTTATTTACTTTCTGACCATTCTCGCCTTGCAAATTGGCGGGCGATATCTCTACAAGCGATTCTTCTCTGAAAGAAGACCGGCGCCTGATGGCCTGGCGGCCATTGATGACAGCGTCAACGTGGCGCCTGGTAGCCCAGCTCCAGGGCAAATATTTCGCAACCTAAATGGAGGGGGAAGTCACGGACGATTCGGTTCAATTGATGCATTTAGAGGGTGCGTTCTAGTTGAGATCTAAAAAGGGTTTCAAAACTAAACTTCTTTCTTGTTTAACATAGGCTTACCATTCTACTGATGATATTCGTCAACTACGGAGCCGGCGAGTATCACTGGCTCAAGCACGCCCCCTGGGACGGCCTCCATCTTGCCGATGTGGTCTTTCCGTTCTTCGTCTTCATCATGGGCGCTTCAATCGCCGTCGGCTTTAAGAGTCTCACACAGCGCAGTACCTTCTCCTTGAGGGCCACTTTCAGGCGAATCGTCGGCCGATCAGTGAAGCTTTTCCTCCTCGGCGTGGTCACCAACTCCATTGGATCTGGTATTTCCAGTAATTTAGTTGTAGAGGGTGCTTTTAACTTTGTTCCACTTTTCTTACTCTCTTTTATTTCTGTCTCAAATAGCCGATTTTTCCAATATTCGCATTCCTGGGGTGCTGCAAAGATTCGCGCTGTCCTACTTTGCCGTCGCTTCCGTTCACCTCCTCAGTCTGGTGGCACCAAAACGCTGCACCAACAATGCCTTCTTCCAAAAACTGTTTCGCTACTTTCCCCTCTTTCCCGAATACTCACTCGCCCTAGTCATGAGTGTGCTCTACGGGTACTTTACCTTCTTCTGGAAGTACGACGAAAACTGCCCGGTGGGCTATGTTGGTAAGGCAGAATGAAGGTGGTCTGCCTTGTTTGCAGCCTGCCTAACTTATTTTGATTTTCAATGATCAGGACCCGGGGGACTGTACGACAACATGTACTACCCTTACTGCACCGGTGGCGCTGCCCGCAAGATCGATGAGCTGCTCTTCACCCCCCAACACAGCTACAAGGGCTTCTTCGGCGCGGTTCTCTACGACCCAGGACGAAGGCTGAAGCTGTGGCACGACCCGGAAGGCCTTCTGGGGACCACCACCTCGGTAGTGCTCACGCTGATCGGCTTCCAGGTGGGCCACATACTGGTCTACAATCACGAGCCGTGGGCGCGCTTCCGCAAGTGGTTCATAACGCTGATCGTTCTGGGAGCGCTCTTCAAGTTCTCCACTCTCGCTCTGGCCATTCCCGTCAACAAGAACCTCTGGTCGTTCTCCTTCATCACCGTCACCGGGTGCATGGCCACAGCCATCTTCTCCCTCTTTCACCTGGTGATCGACATTCGCAACTACTACTGCAACTGGCCGGAGGGGTGGCCGCTGCACTACGCCGGCCAGAACAGCATCCTCCTGTACATGGGCCACGAGATTGCCCACGACATGTTGCCCTTCTCCTTCGTCGTCAGCGGGACACTGCTCTCCGCCGGTGGGCACATTGGCTTCCTCCTGCGCAACCTCATCGGCACCACCATCTGGCTGCTGATCAGCGTCTACCTCGCAAAGAAGCAAATCTTTATCACGCTGTGATGGGCATTTAGAAAGAGAGAGACAACTTTGTCTCTCAATTTTCTGACTGTTTTGCAATATGAGTTTTAGAAGTGGCAGAAAATATAATGAATTGATGATGATGATGACTGTGATGATGAATAAGATTACAGAGGGGCGTCTCGTGAAACAGTGTCCATGTTCACGTGGTTGTTGTTGTCGTCGTTTCAGGCTGGTCCTGCTCCAGAAACTCGTCCCACTTGGCCATGCGCTTCTCCACCTCCTCTTCTGTTTCCTGCACCTTGTACTTTGTCTTGCCGTCCCAGTGAGCGGCGTCCAGTCGGCGACCGGCGAAGAAGCGGCCATTCATCAGCTCTATGCACTTGTCGGCGTCTTCAAACTCATTGAAGGTGATGGCGGCAACGCCCTCTGGATGCAGATCGTATATCTCCACCTTTTTCACCGACCCGCACTTCTCTTCACACTCCTCGCGAAGGTCACTGCGATATTCGAGAATCATCTTCGGGTCGGTTTCGAACATCTTTGGGTCAAACATGTTTTTGATTATGATCACCTTCTCATTCTTTTCTCGCTGGCCTTTGAGCTTGTCAGGTCGCCAGTCAAAGAGCTTTTCCATGCGCTTCTTTTGCTTCTCTTTGTCTCTTTTGTTTGATTTTTTCTTTTTCGGTTTCTTAGTTGGATCAAATTCGCCTTTGAGAGAAAACTTGGCGCGTTCTACTTTAATGGTGTGATCACGGAAGACGTAGCCATCGAGGATGCTCAAAGCCAGGTCTACTGACTCAAGTTTTATATAACAGCATCGCCCGTCTCCTTTTGGCATGCCATATTGATCGCGATATAGCTTGATTTTAAGTTGGTTCCTGAAAAGGAAAAACTGTATCAAATACATTTCATTTTTTGAAAGTTCACTTACTTTTCATCCTTCATAATGAGACCGCACTTTTTCATCAACTCCACAAACTCCTCCTCAGTGATATCTCCTGGTAGGTTTGAGACATAGACATTTGTATTGTGCTCATCATCAACCTCAAACCATTGGGGCTCTTTTTCTGGTTGCTTTCGCTTTTGTGCCCCTTTTCCAGCAGCTTGATCTGCGGCCTCGCCAGCTTCTAGTTTGTCATCATTTTTAGTTTCATCTTCTTTATCTGCGCTGTCTTGTGGAGTTGATGAGCTGTTTTCACCTGTGCTTTCAGCTGCTGCTGCTGTCTCTTCATAGTTTCCATAAGATGCTTGATACTGTGCTATAAAATCGTCGTTGATCTTAGGAAACCAGGCTTTTCTAGTGTGATCCCATTCAAATTCAGTTCCGTCCTGATCACGGTAGACATGAGGATTTGCTGGTGTGGCGCTGTTTTTCTCATCATTCTCCTTCCTCTTCGCCTCTTCAAGTGCCTCTTGTTGAAGTTGATACTCAAAGTCTTCATCATCTTCCATCTTTTCACGCAATACTTTGACAATCAACGTTAGCAAATCGAGATTGTTTGAGAAAAAAACTTCTGTTGTAGCCCATTCGTAAAAAACGTAAAAAACAAACCACATGTTTTTGTTTTGTTTTGAATCTCGTGTTTGTGCTTCTGTAACTTTGATTCTTTTCCAAGATGGTTACCGGTCAGCAAGCAGTTTGGGAGAAATTGACCATCCTCTATGGCTCAGAAACTGGAAACTGTCAGGACTTGGCCAAAATTGTAGCGTGGACGGTTACGGCGAAGGTTCGCAAAGCATCGCAAGCACTGGCAGTGCAAGTGATGCCCTGTGATGATTACCCCATTGAGCAGCTGCCTGAAGAACGCCTGGTTCTGTTCATCTGCTCAACGACGGGCGTAGGTGAAGAGCCACAGAACATGAAACGCTTCTGGCGGTTCCTCCTTCGACGAGACCTGCCCTCTGACTCACTGTCGCAGTTGTCATTTGCTATCATTGGCCTCGGAGATTCTTCCTTCCTGAAGTACAACTTTGTGGCGAAGAAGCTGCACAAGAGGCTACTGAACTTGGGCGCTAACAGCCTACTCGAGCTGGCACTCGGAGATGATCAACATGATCTGGGACCATACGTGAAGATTGACCCTTGGTTGCAGGAGTTTTATAGTCAATTTGTACTTCACTCGCCGGAAGGAAATGCTGAAGAAGACCACTTGATTGAGCCGAGTTTCAGCTTTGATTTTCTCGACGATAAACTAAACAAAAGTGCCTCCTCTAAGAGCGAAGAAAGCCCTTCAAGTACTACTAAGTTTGACGCATTGACGCCCTATGAAGCGACCGTTGTGGCCAATGACCGAGTCACAGCCGAGCAGCACTTTCAGGACGTTCGACTGCTGGGCCTGGCCATTGAGGAGCCTTTTCGGTACAAATTAGGCGACGTCTGCTCGGTGTACCCGGAGAACAGTGATCAGGATGTGGAGACTTTTCTCGCCATGTTCAAAGACGAACGACTACTGGGCGACTCTAGTCGGCGGCGGTTCCTGATGACGGTCCGCCAATGTGGCTCCTCCTGGATTGCCAAGTCCTCCTACTACTACCACCTGCTGCGCCACCGGAATCCCTGTTCAGTCTTTGAACTAGTCAAGCGGTACATGGACATCAACTCCATTCCAAAGCGGTCCTTCTTCCACCTCTTCCACCGCTTCAGCCAGAACGACCTGGAGAGAGATCTGTTGCGGCGCTTCGCCCTGGGCACCGACCTCGACGAGCTCTACGAGTACGTGAACCGACCGAAGCGAAGCATCCTCGAGGTGATGGCCGACTTTCCGCACACCACCCCTCATGTGCCCTTTCACTACCTGCTCGACCTCATTCCAGCCATCTGCGCGAGGCCGTACTCGGTGGCCAGCACTCCGGCCACCAGCGCTCATCAGGTGGACCTGCTGTACGCAGTGGTCAACTACCGGACGCGCCTTCGCAAGCCACGACTCGGCCTCTGCACCAACTGGCTCGCTTCACGGACCACCGGCGATCGAGTGCGAATCTTCCTGCGACCCAGCAACTTTGCCCTGCCTGCCGACCACGCCGATCGACCGCTGGTGATGGTCGGTGCCGGCACCGGTGTAGCGCCCTTTCGAGCCTTCATCCACCACCGTGCTCAGGAGGGCATTCCGGCGAACTGGCTCTTCTTTGGCTGTCGCTACCAGGACCAGGACTACTACCTCGCCGAAGAGTGGAAGCAGCTGGCCGAACGGACCCTGCTGACTGTCTTTGAGGCCTTCTCCCGTCAGAATCCGGATCAATCGAAGGTGTACGTGCAGAATCGCCTGGTAGAGCAGCGTGAGCTGGTCTTTCGCCTACTGATACAGGAGAATGGCCTGCTCTGGGTGGCCGGAAAGTCACAGCAGTATCCGCAGCTAGTTCGTGAAGCCATCGCCGACATTCTGAAGCACCAAATGGATGGCGATGACAAGCAGGTGGACGACCTAATCAGTCGACTAGAGCTGAGGAAGCGAATTCAGTTTGAGTGCTGGTAGTGGTTTGGAAGTTCTAATAAACAAATATATTTTTGAAATCAAGATGACTCATTGTTTGCTCATTCTTTCGTCGAATTATCACTTGGCGCAGCACTGGCGATAAAACAATGAAAAGGAGGCGGAGCCTATCTCAATGTTGTAGCAAATGCTATGCAATCTCTAAAAACGCATTGATTTTTTTATTTAGAATTCCGAAAAAACCTGCAACGCTGAGCTTGTTTTCCTCAGAAACACAAAAACAAACATTGGTGTCGTTCCCCAGAAAACTCTTCCTCTGAAAAAGAACGTTCTGATCTCGTGCAACTATGGCTCGTACCAAGCAAAGTCCGACTAAAGTCGTGGATAGTTCTCCTGTGATCACCAGCCGAAACAACAAAGTTCTCTCGACCAAAGGAAAACTCTCAGCCAAAGGAAAACTCTCAACCAAAGAAAAACCTAAAGCCTGTGAGCCAAACACATCCGCAAAGAAACGTTATCGTCCAGTAGCGATTCGCGAGATTAAAAGATATCAAGTAAATACTTTCACATTCAATTAACTTCTTTTACTAACTCTAATATTTTATCAGAACTCCACGCACCTTCTCATTCCCAAACTTCCATTTCAACGACTGGTCAGAGAAGTTGCGCTTGAATACAAACCCGATGTGCGTTTTCAAGTTGCTTCCCTCGAAGTAAGAACCAGCTCTCGGTAAATATTGCAATCATTTTTAATGTTCTATATTTTGCAGGCTATTCACATGGCTGCGGAAGCATACCTCATTGGTTTACTTGAAGAAGCGAACTTGTAAGCGTTGTATCTTTAAAAAATGATTTTTTTGTAATCAACTAACTTTTTAGATGCGCAATTCACGCGAAAAGAGTCACAATATTTCCGCAAGACATGCAGCTGGCTCGTCGCATTCGAGGCGAAACAGCTAACATACCACACAACTTGGGTCGCGCTCGAAGTCGTCGTAGCTAAATATTTATTCCGGTAAATTATCTGATATCTCATCATTCAGCAAATCTTAGTCCCCTTTTCAATGCCTCAATTCACATTGCAATTCACATTACCCTTTTTGTTGTAACTATATAAAGAAATTAAAATGTCCTTTAGAACCACTTTTTGATGACTGAAGTGCCGCCAGTGGGCGCGAGAGACCATCACCATGGAGTGCAAGAGTGCGCTGCTGACCAGAGAAGTGCGTACCGAACAACTGCACGTTTGTTTTGATGAACAGTGCTTTTGGTGGCATTGCATCATTTCACACGTTTCATTCTGTTGTGATATCAATTAGTATTATTTACCTTGATTGCTTAATTTAAAGAATGTTAATCATTGCAAGAATACTAACAAGAGCAGCTTAAAAAGAAGCTTGAAAAAGGGAGAACTATCATATTGTTGACAATATTTGTGGCCTAGGACTTTTCTCGAATTGTCTCTGCAAGCTAAGCTCCGAGTTCTCCAGAATGATGCACCGCTTCCCATCATTTGTACGATCATTCCAAAACTATCGCCCCTTCTTGACACGACTGACGAAGAGCTGTGCTGAAGTTGGGCCGAAAAGAAGAAACTTCTTTCACCAGTATGGCCCGCCACCCGGCAACACTACCTCAGGTCTGCCGCTTAAGAGTGGCTTCTTCTGGGCGACGACCGCTTCGGGAATGCTAATCCTCTTGAGCCAGTTTTACCATCAGCTAGGTGTACAGTTGAAGACGGCAGCGTGTAAGCGAATTGGCGACTCAAGTGGCAGTGGCACACGAAGTCCGCTTCGCTCAAACAGTCCAGCCGAGCTAGAGCTCTTTAAAGCCATTCGTATGAACGACCTGAAGAAGGTGAAGGATATCATCAACTCCAAAGAGGTTGACCTCAACACACGCCACTCTCTTGGCTGGACCTTTCTCCAGAGTGCCGCAGTTAGAGGTAAAGTATACTTACACTTACTGCTAAAAAAGGTATCAAATTTAAACTCGACTTTTCAAGGTGCTCATGAGATCGTTCAAGTACTGCTCGAAGCGGGCGCAGACCCTGATGCCATTGATGAGTTTTCAAATGCGGCTCAGATTTCATTTGAGAAGAAGCTAAACTATGTGGCTGTTTTCATGCTTAGAGAAGAGGAGTTTGCTGATTTTCTCTCCGGAAACGTTAGCTTTCTTGGCTCAACAGCACTACATTACGCCGCACTGGCCGATTCTCCGGAAACAATTCGAGTTCTGATGGCCCACCATGCTAATCCAAACCTTGAAAATGAATTCGGCCACAAGGCATTTGACTACATTAAAGACTCACAGGATCCAGCAATGGTGCAGCTCATTCCCGAGTTTACTAAATATGCAATGGAATATGAAGACTACATCAAGTAAGATTTTAAGTTTTTTAAGTTTCTAAAAAATAACCACTTTTCACCAAACTCAGACAACAGCAACTTGAATCTCGTCGCAAGTTTCCTCTGGAGCAGCGTATTCGTGAGGTGATCATCGGTCAAGAGGGTGCCATCACCACTGTAGCAGCTGCTATTCGCCGAAAGGAGAATGGATGGACTGATACCGAACACCCGCTGGTGTTCCTCTTCCTCGGATCATCTGGAATAGGAAAAACCGAGCTTGCCAAGCAGGTGGCTAACTACTTGCACGGCGACAAGCCATCGACCTTGTCAAAGTTGAAGGGCAGCAGCAAGCCAGAGGGCAATAAGTCCTTTATTCGAATTGACATGTCAGAGTATCAGGCAAAGCACGAAGGTATTTTCAGAGTTTGTTTTTTCTAAGTGTTTTATATTTACAATATTTTTGTGGAAAGTGTCCAAGTTCATTGGCAGTCCTCCCGGGTACGTGGGCCACGAAGAGGGCGGACAGCTGACCAAAGCTCTAACCGAAAATCCCAACGCTGTTGTTCTCTTTGATGAGATTGAGAAAGCCCACCCTGATGTGCTTACAATCATGTTGCAGCTTTTTGACGAGGTATTTTATTTGTGTTATTTTTTGGTATAAAAATCAACCCTTTTTTATCTCAGGGTCGACTCACTGATGGAAAGGGACGGACTATTGTGTGCAAAGACGCCATCTTCATAATGACGTCAAACCTGGCTAGTGATGAGATTGCCGACTACGGAATCAAGCTGAGAAGGGAAAGTGAAGAGCTGACAAAGGCGCACTACAGTGGAAAGATTATCAACGAACAGGAAACTGGTAAGTTCTGGCGGTGGGTGACTTTTAGTTGGGCTCAAGCTCTCAATTGTTTCTTTGTTTCAATAGAAAACCTAGACAAAGTGGTCGTTAGTCGGTACTTTAAAGACAACGTCATTAGGCCGATTTTGAAGCGACACTTTAAGCGAGATGAGTTTTTAGGACGCATCAATGAAATTGTAAGTGGTAACTTTGCTAGTTGCCTTGAACTTCTTTTAACTGCTCTCTTTGCTTCATCTAGGTCTACTTTCTGCCCTTCTCCCGTTCTGAGCTGCACAAGTTGGTCACCAGAGAGCTGGAGCTGTGGAAGGAGAGAGCCGCCATTCGGCATCGCATCAGCCTTTCCTGGGACCGAAATGTGATTGGCGTGCTCGCCAACGGCTACGATGTGCACTACGGAGCGCGGAGTATCAAGTACGAGGTGGACCGTAGGGTGGTCAACAAGCTGGCCTCAGCTCACGAGAATCGCCTGATGTTGCCCGGTGCCAAGGTGCACGTGGTCGTCTCCGAGGATGGCGAAGAGTTCACCTTTGCAAAGGTGGAGCCGACTCCTCTGCAGGAGGCTACTGAAACAGGTGCCTCCTCCTCCTCCTCCTCCTCCTCCTCCTCCTCCTCCTCCTCCTCCTCCTCCTCTATTGCAAGTGATTCGGACTCGGGCGATCAAGACGAGGAAGAGGGGAATGGTGGTGGTGGTGACAAGGGCGCCGCGGTCAATAAGATTGACTGGAAACTGAAGCTGCTTATTGAAAATCCAAAGCCGGAGAAGGCTACAACCTCTAGTGGAGGATTTTTCAACAAAATGGGATTTGCCTAACTTCCAGGTCAGGTCTTCTTTGTTTGTTTGTCATTGTCTATCAACAACAAGAGCTTTTGTTGCAGTATAAATTGTTAGTAGTTTTTTAGTTTAGCGCCCAAAAAACAGACTCGTTTTTTTGGGTTTTCTTTTAATAAATCTGCAATCACACTTTATGGCTGCTGTTGCTGTTGTCGAGATTGTTCTCAATTTAGCGAAAAGGAGGCCCTCATCCTGTTTCTCAGCTTACCGGCAATAACTGTCACTGCATTTGATAATTACGGTGTGACTAAGGAAGAGAAACGGTGCGGTGGTATATTTCCAGTCGCGTGCTAAGTTTATGAGAGAGAACCTTCTCCTCAATTCGCGTGCCGGCCTATCAGTTTGCCTACTGACGGTGGGAGTTTTTTCCCTACAGCTTCTCAATCAGCAGCAGCAGTGAACCTCACTTTAGCAAAGCGTCTCTCTTTCTCTTACTCTCTGGTTTTTTGTAGCTTGTGCAATGTTTGTTTATTCCCAACTAAGCAGGAGTGTGTTTTGGTGATGATGGTTATAGGCTGCCATTGACGAAAATGATGCTCTCTCTCTCTCTCTCTCTCTCTCTCTCTGCTAATCTGTCAACCATCAGTGCTGATAAAGTGTGGCTAAAGTGTGTGAGTCCAGTTGCACCTCTCACTCACTGCTGGTTTCTTCTTTCACACTTCCAACCAACTTGTTTCTGCACTTTGAGTTGGTTTTTCAATGTCGCTTCTTTCTTGTCAATTTATGCTGACTAGTCGGTGACATTGGAGAGCTGCTGGCCAGTCAAAAAGTGCTCTGATTCTGTGAGTCTGATGATGCACATCAATGAATGATGCACATTGGCATTTTTGGTGATGATCATGTGTGTTTTCAACAAAAGCGCCTACCTTGCACTTTTTTGAGTTTCAAAGGCTTTCTTTTGATCTGCCTAGCCTACACAGCAGTATATCACAAGTAGACACTTCTGCTAACACTTGTCGCATGTACATATCAAAATCAATTCACAATCACTGAGCTTTGCTGACACTCAACAAAACCGCACATTGAACTTTGCACATTTTACCCCTGAACAGAATAGTTTGACCATGTTTGTCAGAAAACAACAAGTATCAACACGTTTATTTTGTTGGCATGTTATTTTCTTTCAAAAACAGAACTAGACTTTTCTTCTTTTTTCTTGGGTGATTTTTACCGAAATCGATATTTCTTCTCATGTTTTTTTATAACGCCTCTCTGCTGACGGCAGCGATAGAGCGCGAACAACTGGTTCAGGCGAACCCAGATCTCAACACTTTTGTTCGGCCCACTTGCTCAATGACAGAGCCAGTTCAGAGCTATGCTGTGTTTGTAGTAGCTTTTGCCATCAGCTAATAATAATCAAAGGCTAAGTTTGTGTCGCACTACCGGTAGAGTGTGATGGTGTCGAAGATGTGTCGGACCACAACATACAAGTTCATCACCGAAATGCCCATCTACTCATTTTCTTCTCTCTCCTTGATCGTCCTTTTTCTTCCACACAGTACAAAGTGTGCCCGTGGTGGTAGTGAGGTTGTGCAATGCACACCATCAACACTGGTGCACACTTGGGCTTCACTTGCCTGCAATTCAGTAACTGACATTCGTGTTCCTTAATAATCTATTTATAATCATTCCTATCAGCACCTTTCAATGGCTTTGCCACTTCTCCATTTCCTATCAACCGGCACAACTTGATTTGACAACTGACAACCAAACATTGCACTGCACAGGCACGAGAAAACGTATGATTCACGAGTAGATGCACAAAGAGAAGATGCAGTAGTTGTGGCTGATGATGGTGATGCTACTCACTTATTATCAGTGGAAGCAGAGATGATAGATGATGGTTGACCAATGACTGAGAGGACAGTCTTCCTCCTCCTTTTCCTTCTCCTTTTCCACTACTACAGTGGCAAGTGGACATGGCTTGGGCTCGTGATCAGATCGACTGCCCATTGACTGCACATGCCGTTGTAAAATTGAGAAAGTCTAGAGACATTGCTCTGCAGGCATCACAGGCTGTGCAGTGCACTGATCACTATCAAATCATTGTAGGCAAGCAGGCAGGCGGTAGGACTCTGAACTTTGTTTGCTCTCTAAACCAGCAACAGCAGCAGCTGCAACTGTCATCCCCGCCCCCGAAACCTTCTCACTCTTTCTCTCAAAAAAAGTCTATAAAAGGGATCAATTTCTTTGGCCGTCTATCCATTGCTTGAAAGGTTCAATTTGCTTGTCACCTTTGTTGGCCACTGGAAAGTTTGACTACTGAAAAGTGTCCTAACTTTTTCCACTCTGACTGACAGTAGCTGTGTCTATTCACTTTGAACCCTTTTCAGGTGCCCCCACTCTCTGTACCAAAAACTTGTAAAATAAAGCTTTATCCTTTATTTTGGCGCAGATTATTTCCCTTTCTTCCCTTGCCCCTTTTGCTAACTTTATAGCTTTTGCGCTTTTGCAACAGGTTTTGCATTTCCTTTTCTGAGCAGACCAGATCAGCGGATCTGCTTTTACCCTCTCACTTTGCAGACGCTCTTTCAAAACTCGAGTGCCCTGGTCGAGTGTGTTCAAGTCGGAAGTTACATTTCTTTCTGCCTGCAGCTTCCAAAACTTGATAAATGGACGCCAAGCAGAGGATAGCCTCTTGCCTACCACCACCAGTGCCCTAAAGTGTGAACCATTCAGTGTTGTGTTGTTTCCCTCCCATTCTGCGATCTCATACTTACTTACTGTGAACGTGTGAACATTTAACCGTGTGAACACTTCCTCTGAAGAAACACTTCATTTTTCACCCACCCACCTTTCTCGGCACTGAAAGATGTCTCCGGCCGTCGTTGCAATTGCTCGAGCCTTCTCCAAAGATTCAGAAGCAGTGGCGGAAGTGGCAGCTGATGATGTGCCTGCCTCTGGCGTACAGGCAGCAGCAGCAGCAAGTCTGAAGCGACGAGTATCGAGTGAAGACATGTACAGCAAGGCATCAACTGCTGTACAGCAGTCGCAGCACTCTCTGCACCGTCAGCACAGCCACTACCACTACGATCCGTATCACCAGTATTGTCGAACTGGCAGTGACTACTACAAGTCCTATCACCTCTCCTACCAGGCCTACTGCCACGCTCCAAAGTCCAAGTTCGTCGACAACAGCAACTGCTCATCTTTCTCCTCTTCCTCCACCACCAACACAATTGACCCTCGCTTCTACGATCGCCTCGCCGCCCTCCGTCCGCCCAACAACTCAAAGCTCGCCAACGCTCGAATTCGAGCCGCTCGACTGCGCCGACGAATCGCCGACTTCCGCGACCGCACCTCAGCATGGATTCAACGCCTGGCGCTGCTCACCATCAGCGTCACCGTTCTCTCGTATATCTTCACGCAAAGCCTTCTGCCGAGTCGAGTTGCCTTCAATCCACTGTACCTTAGGTAGGCTTTCAAATAATGCTTTTGTTTAGTTTTGCCCGATTTAAACTTTGAATTCCATTTCTTTTTTTGCCACACAATGTAGACATGGACTTGCCTACAGCAAAACACTCGTTGGCTACTACCTGCGAGCGGAGAATGGCACCACAACTTTGGTGGGTGCACCAGCCGCCTTGGAGCTGGACGGCAAAACGGGTTATGCTTTTGAAAGTAAGTGTGATTTGAATTTTTATCTCATTTTGTGTTTTAATGTTCTAAACTTTTTTTCTCTAGACGTTATCGGAAGGGTTTCCCAGTCACCGTCCGAAGATCTGCCCTTCATCGCACGTAATGTCTTTATGAAGTTTTACGCCCTTGGCTTTCTCGTTCTCATCATCGCCATTTCCTACGTCTGTGAGCGACTGTTTGGCCGCAAACTGACCTCAGGCAAGATTCACCTGGTTGAAAATGATGAAGAGGAGGAGGACATCTCAGACGACGATGACCTACTGCTCGACGACATTGATGATGATGATGATGTTGATGTTGAGGAGAGTGAGATTGAGGTTGAGGATGACGAGGACAGCTACTACGGCCTGACTGATGACATGTACTGGGACTGCCAGCCAACCAGTATTAGAGTGCCACAGCTGCTGCCGCCGGCACTGAGCACCAAGCTCGCCCACCTAGGCCACCACTTTGCGCCACCCACCCAACTGCAGCAACTCACACTGACCGACCTGAAGATATCACTGCTGTACTGTCTGCCCCTTCGTCTCATCTCCCGCATCTGGGGATGGGCGAACGCCGTAGAGCTGCCAGTGGCCGTCCGTGCGCCCCTCTACACCTGGTACGCCACCACATTTGGCTGCAATCTGAAGGAAATGGAGGTGGAGGACTTGACGGCGTACCGCAATCTCAGCGAGTTCTTCCGTCGCTCGCTGAAGCCAGGCGTCCGACCGTTGGGCGAGGCGGCGGTGGTCAGTCCGGCAGACGGTCGTCTGGTGCAGCTGGAGACGCTCCAAGTGGCCACCGGTTATGTGGGCTCAGTGAAGGGCATTTACTACTCGGTGGAGCGCTTTCTCGGCTGCTCCGGTAGTGCAGACACTTCTTCTCCCTTTCGGCCTCAGCTGAAGCCCGGCCACCGCCTGTACAGCGCCGTGGTGTACCTCTGCCCCGGTGACTACCACCGCTTCCACGCGCCCACCGACTGGACGGTGACCGCCCGTCGTCATTTTTCCGGGCGCCTCTTCAGCGTAAAGCCCTCCTTCGTCGCCAGTCTGCCTGATCTCTTCTCCATCAATGAGCGAGTGGTGTACGCCGGCCAGTGGAAGCACGGCTTCTTTTCCATGACCGCTGTCGGGGCGACCAACGTCGGCACGGTGGCCGTTTTCTGTGATCCGGTAAGGAGACTGACTGATTAACAGAACCTTTTCAACTAAACTTTATCTCATTTATTTTTATTTTCACCTTTTTTCAGGAGCTGCAAACAAACCGTCTTGCCTACAGTCTCCACTACAGCAGTGACAAGCACTTTAAGGCTGGTGGCGTTGCCTTTCGCAAAGGTGACCTTTTTGGGGAGTTCAATCTGGGCTCCACCATTGTTCTCCTCTATGAGGCCCCAGAGAAGATGCAGTTTTGTCAAGAGCTTCAGCAGCAAATCAAGTACGGAGAAAACCTTTGCTCTCTGCCAGCTTGAGTTTTTTTTGTTATCTCTCTCTTTCTCTTTCTATCTTCCTTTTACTTTCTGTGTTTATTTAGTATTTTCTCTTTATTACAATTTTTGAATAAAAAATATTTTATATTTAGTTAATCTTACTAAAAAATGTGCATCCTTTTTGATGTCTAATTGGTGTCATTCTTATCATTTGTGTTCTGCTCAGTTTCAACCATCAGCGGAATGAGCAGTAACTGTCCGATGAAAATGTGATCTTGCGAAAGGTGATTTAAACTCTGGCGAAGAAAAAATTAATTTTGTTTTTAGCTTTTTAATAAAATGAACAACCTTAATTTCAGCCGGTGTCGTCTTGTATCTGGCAGCAATGCTTCTCAGCGTCTCCTCGTTGCTCTTCACCTTGTAGATTTCATTGCAACCTTTGAAGAGCATCAAATTTGGCTTTTGATCCGGTTCGTCAGTGTAGAAGGTAAACTTTTCCAACTTCTCCTTCTCCTCACTGAGTTTGGCAAAGTTCTTTAACTTTGACATAATTGTGCTGTCACTCTTGGTCGGACTTGCCGGCGGCTGGTCACTGGCACTGTTTGCCCTGTTCATTGACTTTAGCTCCAACTCCAGCAAATCACTGCCAGTGGGAATAGGGGTCTCCTCCATCGAGCTGTCCTTGCTGCCCTTATTTCCTCCCCATCTCCACCACATGTTGGTGCTTTTGATAGAGAGCACGCGAAGCAGCTCAAAAGCGACGTTTTCGCTGTTTTTGGGCGAGGTTTGTTTACCTGCTGAGCTTTTGTTCGCTTGTTGAACTCCGCCCAGTTCAATGGCTGAAGGAGAAGAGGGAGAAGAAGAGGAGGTGGACGAAGATGTAGAAGAAAACAAGGAAGCAGGCGAACTGGAGGGGTATATTTCATTGTCATCAAAGTACTCTAGCTGGTCGAGGTCATCAGTGTCGTCGAGAATGGACGCAAGCAACTCTTTCTGCTTTGATCTTTCGCTTTTTTTCAAGTCACCGAGGCGTTTACTGACTTTCACTGGTGCAACGCACTTCGATTTTGAAGTTTCAGTGATTGAACCATCCTCACCGTCACCATCTTCGTCCTCACCATCTTCCACAATATCGCCGCCTTCATGTTCACGCAAACAGCAGGTGTTGTTCTTCAGATGTTCCGGAGAGACGACATACTCCTGTTCACTTACCGTGTCATTCTGCGACAGACAGCGTTTTCGAATTTGCTTCTCACTTCTCTTCACCTTCAGCACTTTGCCACCTCGTTCTAAGCTGTTCTTCTGTTCATCCTGCAGCAGAACACTGTTCAGGCTCTCTTCACTGCCTGACTTTAGTCTGGAGTGTTGGAAGGCTCGCGAGGAAGAGGAGGAAACTGAGGACATACCGGCGGCTGCAGCGGCGGCAATGTTGCGCGCACTGCCGCTCCAAATGTTTGCCATGAAGAAGCTGGACGCCGTCTTGCTGCCACCTCCATTAGGGCCAGTGGAGATCATCACCAAAGACGATAGACAACAGAGTTTCTGTTTAAAAGCAAAGTGACAACTGGTGCAACTGCTGATAGTGTTTGTATAATCGAATAACACAATGACTGAGAGAGGAGGCCACCAGGCAAACAAAACACAAGGCTGGGTCGGCCGATTATGCAGTTGTTGAGGAGAGAATGAGAATATAATGTTGCAGCATTACTACTACTAGATTGCCAATAGATGACAAGTCGATCTTGCTCTGCTGTCTGTCTGGCCGTGAATTTGCTCATAATGAATTGCTCTCTCCCTGTCTCAATGATCTCTTCTGCATGCATGTTTGCAACTCTCTTTCCACTTTCTGCTGAGTTCACTTTTGCTAATTAGTCACAGTGCATAATATAAAGTAGTAATAAGCCACCACTACCTTTTGCTGAGTAAAGTAAAAAAACGAAATGAATCTTTGAAAAACAAAAATTTGAAAATTGAAAACTTTTTCAACGATCGAAAGTGGCACTCCATATTGGTAGTTGTACTCTTTTTCATTAGAAAAGAAGATACAAACCGCATATGACCGAATAGTATGTCAAAATGTAATTTTCGAAGCGGCTACTGTTGCTCAATGATTTGCCTGTCTCTTTTTCTTTATCTTTATAGCCAAGTTTCTCCGTAGTGAGATGACAGGCACTTTGAGGCGTCTAACAATGGTGATTACTTGTCATGACCAAGTTACCTGGAAAATGAAATAATAAACCACTGGTGATAGGCGCTTGTTTGAGTAGCAGCCTAATGGCTTGTAGTTAATGGTGGCGACAGTCACCTATCAATCAATATTTACTGGCTACACAAAACTAAACAAGCGGAAATCAATAAATGTTTTAAATAAGCAGTTCTCATCGGTACTGATTCAGGAATGACCACACAAATCATTTCATAATCAGCTAAATTTTCTACAGTTTTCTTCTTCTCAATACAACTAAGCCACACACTCATGATTACTTTAAAAAATAAGAGAAAACAAAAGAAAGAGGCAGTCTCCAAATGACTCTATCGATCACTGCACAGCTGTACAGCTGTACTGTAGATCCTCTGCCGTCCTCTGGTAACTGCTTATCCTCCTTTCCACTTCTATTTTTTCCAGCTTTGTGACACAGTCATTCTCTGACATTGGAAGGCGTTAGCTTGCTGTACATGTGGCTCATTCTTTGGTTGTTGCGTTTAGCTTACTTGACTTTTTTTGTCGATGCATCATCGCCAGGACAACCGGTGGTGGTGGTGGCGCATAATCGGCCTCTTCAAAATCAGTCTTTCTCTTTCTTTTAGGCAGTGTGTGCAGATGCAAATGGGTGCTCAGTCTGCGGGGTGTGCAATTGGTGTGCATCGTAATGCTGCAAAAATGTGCGACCATAACTCTTCTCAGTGCCAGCAGTTGTCCTCCCCAAGACCTGCCAACAAACTGCGCACTAGAGGCACTGGTGGCAGTAATAATTGCAAACCCATTTCTCGCCTAATTTCTCAAGTTATGGTCATTAGTGGCTAACCAGTCTCTCTACTTAACATTACCGTTCTTTGTGAGTAGTCATAAAAAGTTGTTATTTCAGCTATGACAGTTTTCTCCACTTGCAGGTTTCCACTTGTTTGAATGGCTAACTAGACTCTTCCGTGTAGGCGCTTTTTCACCTTGACAATTCGTTCATGGAGCTGTGGGTCATACTGGTGATCATCATTGGCGCAGCCATTGTCGCCTCGATCATTCTCGGCCTACTGTGCTGCATTTTTGAGTGTATGGTTTGTGAATGCATTCGCTGCATCATCTGTCCGCCATGTATCTGCCCTGATGGAGGCTGTCGTTGTGGCTGCTGCTGTGTGTGACACCTTCCTTTCGGGTTTGACGCTGCCAGAAAGGAAGGTGAACACAAAATACGAGTGTCAGAAGAAAAACAGTTTGCTTTCTTAATAACATGGGGATAAGGTCTTTAAAAACCATGCTGGTGATCTCTCTTTTCCTCTTTACAAAACCTTAACGATCATAAGTTCTAAAAAGAAACAACACTAAGCTGAATAGCGATCATCCCCCTTAATTGAAGCTTGGCAAATATTGCCGCCGTTTCTTATCAGCAACTTTCTTATCTATGCTACTTTAGTAGCGGAGTTTCTTTTTCCCACAAAACGCGATGAAGGTTCACATGAATCCCTTGTCACAATGTTAAAGTTCAAATAAAAAATTTTATTTTGTTGTACTTTTGGACTAACTGCGGTTGTTTTGCAAAAATTAAATATTGATCCATGTTGCAGTTTGTTTACTAAATATTTGAAGAATAGTCTACCAAATAATCAACACCATAATCTCTAGACTATCTCAAAGTTGAGGTCAAATAACTCTGATACATTGATTACTGATATCTATTCAAATGGGAGTTGCCAGTGGCAACTTGCCACAAACAAATACTAATACGACAAACCTCACTACGCAAGTTCAAGGATAATAATAATAACGGCAAAAGTATGATTAGTTTTTGTACTTTCTCATCTAAAACCCAACGAATAGAGTAGTCAGTGATTGGTGACAGGTCATACCTTGGAAATAAGTGATATCGTCTTTCATTTGAGCAGAAGCATTTAGTGAAATCGAAACCATTTTTACTTCACTAACTACTTTCGATATCACCAGTAGTGACATTAGGCTCCGTTTTCATACATGAACATTGTTTAAACTAGTGTGATCGGTACAATCAATCTCACCGGGACAGCTCCTCTCAAGTGGCCCCACTGTATGACTGTGGCTGAGCATATCCAGTCATCTTCTTCTGGTGCCTCCTCCACATTTAACTTTATCTCGCAATTGGTTCAATTGAAGGGCAGAGAGAAACAGCAGCAGCTCAAATCCATTGGAGACATCTCGCCAAGAAGTCAATCGATTTGCCGGATCAAAGTGTAAGTAAGTGATTACGCACATGTGTCTGCTAGCCAGACTGCCTTTATATGAGTGTGTGTGTCAAGTGTGCCGCTGTGAGCACGTTGATTTTTAAATCGCATCATTTGTGGCAACCGATAGATGCCAACTTCTTAATAGATGCATGACTAGGGATGATGCTGATAGTGTCCGCCAAGGCAAACCGACTGTACAACGCCGAGGATAAGTGTGACACAAGCGTGGAGTTTGGCTAATTGGGTGACCATCAATTTTTTTTGATCAACTGCTCGGCAGACCTGCTGACTGACTGACACCAATTAAGGCGGCTGAGCTTTGTCGATTTGTGTGATATTTGGACAGCAGGCTAAGGTGCTAATTGGAACGAGAAGACAACCAGATGCTAACCAGGTAAGCTGTTGCTGTTTGCATAATTTAATTAGCAGAAGTTAGTTGAGCGCATACTTTATTGCAATTAATTAAAAGCGGTAGTTCAGAAAGTTGCTCTGCTCACCAAGTATCTTATTGACGCTTTATTACTCGCATCAAGTGTTTGAAAAATTTGTAGGTGTTAACCAGTAATTAGTACAAATTGGTCTTCACTGTCTCATCAGTGCGATCGTTTGAGCGATCGTCTCACCGCAATGAACTGCAATGTGCACCGTTTAATAAATATTGATCTAAAGTACCTACAGTAGATGTCTGCGGGAGATAATCTAAAAATATGTTACCAATTTTGCAGGTGACAAAATTGTCACTTTCTATCCTTCTGCTCACACCGCATCACTTGACTGCCTTTACTTACAACGCCGTCTTCACTGCATAATTTCGTTCTCTCCTTTCTATCGCCAATTTCATCTCTTCACGCATCAGCAACAGAACTGACAGCAGCAATTCATCATTCGGCACAACAACTTCTTGTTATTCTCATATTCTATTTTCTTCTTCATCTTCATCGTCTTTTTCATCATCATCTAATAATAGTACCAGTTTTTTCTCAACAATAAAGAAGCAAAAATGGCATCAAACACTTCATATCAACTAAAGTATACCTCGGCGGAGCACCGAGACTCCGACCAGGACTCCTTCAGCAGCACCAGCTCACTGGACAGTCTTCAAGAGAAGATGAACTACGATGCGAGAGTGAGCAATGCCGAGACGGCTGATGGCGGTGGTCCCGTTCATTTGAGGTCCTCTTCAGCCAGCTACCGTTCCAATGCTTTCGTCTACCTGGCTGTTCTCTGCGCACACATGAGCTCCATCTCAATGGGCTGCACCTTTGGGTGGTCGGCTCCGGCGCTCGAAAACATGCACGAGTGGAAGGATTCCCCCTTTAAACCTAAAGAGGGGGAAGACAACTGGATTGCCTCTGTCCTCACCATTGGAGCCCTCATTGGCGCCATGTTTGTGGGTGAGTGTTGTTACCCGGGTCACTTTTTGTATCAAAACTAATGTAAACTCTTGAAGGCATTTGCATGGATTTTCTAGGACGTAAGAAAACTCTAATCGGACTTGGCATTCCCTATGCTATTGGCTGGCTGTTAATGGGTCTCACAAACTCGTTTTGGCCTATTCTCATTGGCAGAGCACTGACTGGCATTGCCATAGGCATCACTACCGCAGTGCTGCCCACTTATATTGCCGAAATTTCAACGCCCAACATTCGAGGCATGCTGGGAATGTCCTTCAATGTAAGAAACACTTTAGTTCAATCTTTTATTAGCCAATTTACACTTTTTTCTGACAACAGTTTTTTGTCGTCTTTGGCATGGTTTACGTAGGTACTATGAATCAATGTTTACCAGACAATGTTTGTTTGTCGTTCACCAATTTCACAATCTCTAAAAAGTCAACTTACCCAACTAAATAGACTTTGTGTACATGTTCGACGTTACCTGGAACAAACTGTCGCTCTGGTGTCTGCTGCCAGCTGGTCTGCTCTCTATCACAATGATCTTCATGCCTGAATCCCCAACGTGGTGCGTGAACAAGATTCGCGACACTTCAGAGGGAATTGAACAGGCAATGTCTTCTCTAAAACGACTCCGTACTGCCGATTCAGACGTGAAAGCAGAGCTGAATGAGCTGATTGAAGGCGCTAACCGACTTGCCACTTCTAAAAACAGGTAACAAAAGTTTGCTTTTGTTTACAATGTATAATCTCTTTTTTGTCTCAACTTTAGCAAACTACGACTTTCACCTAAAACACTAACTCGGCGTGATGTGTACAAGCCTCTGCTTATCGGAATGATGTTGCTCTTTTTCCAGCAGTTCTGCGGCATTAACGCCGTCCAGTTTTACCTCAATGAGATCTTTAAAAAGTCTAGCACAACTCTATCTCCGAAAGTGAGCACACTAATTGCCAACATTTTTATGTGTTTGGCTACAGTGCTCGGTGGTGCGGTCATTGATCGAGCAGGAAGACGGCTAATCTATGCTGTTTCAGGTAGATTTAGAAGATTCTATGATACTATTTCAAAATCTAATTGCATTTATTCTTTCAGCTTTTGGGCTGATGTCAAGTATCGCCGCATTGGGCGTCTTTCAGTTTATACATCGAAATGACAGCAGTGAAGTGGCAAATGCAACAATTTCTGCGCTAACCACCACTGTAGCGCCATCGACTGACTCTTTCAGTGCTGCTTCAATTCTTCCCATTGTTTTGATCACTATTTTTGTCTCGTGTAAGGTCTCATGTAATGTTGACTACCTTCAAACCGTTCTGATCTTGTTTCCATTTTATAGCTTTTTCAATCGGATGCGGACCACTTTCATGGGTCATCATCACAGGTGAGATTTTTGCTGTTTTGTCAATGTTTTTAACTAATTTGTACTTTTTAATTCAGAAATCACACCACCGCAAACGATTGGCCTGATCAGCTCAACGTCTTCAGCGTTTGCATGGATCTTTACTTTTCTCGTAGTCAATTACACCGGAAGCGTGAGAGAACTGATCTTTGACTATGGCACCTACTGGTTTTTTGCCAGCATGAGTCTGTGCAGTGCCATTTTCATCTACTTCCTGCCTGAAACGAAGGGCAAGACAATGGAGCAAATGGTGAAGCTATTTAAATACGACGACTAATACTTGACTTGGCTGATATCAGAACCATTATCTAACGATTGCATAACTGTTACCTTACTTAAATGAGAATAATGATCAACAATTGAATCAATTGATTCTTATTGTTAAATTCAAAAGGCTGTGCAAGGAAATCTATTTTTAACTTCAGTAAAATAGAATATCAAATTGACAGTGATAAAAGCTGATAAATGATGAATGTCCATTGAAAAAAGTCTATTTTCTGTTATTGTTATTGCCGTTGTTGTAGGTGACGTATCATTGAAAGAGTGACCATCGAGTAGTACAGCAGCATTGATATCACCACTAAGTGTTGCACTACCAGGCACTTGCCATTTCTGCCTTCCACTGAGCCTTCGAGCACGTAGTAGCTTTCCATTTCAACGGCAATTCTCTCCCCGATGGTCATGCCTCACTGAAGACACACCACCTGCAGCTCTCCGATCACTGTCAGGTAGATGTGATGTAACTGACAGTGCACTACAACTTTGCCATATATACCCACAGCAAATCGACCACATCTGCAGAGGTGCAGTACTGAAAGAGAACGTTTGAAATGAAGGCAAAACTACTTTTTCAAATTGCTCTCCAACTATTTTTGTTACTAAATCTGCTCTGTTTGCAATTAGTCACCGCTCAGTCTTATGAGTGCTTTCAGTTTCCCGAACAGAAGCCATCAGGTAGCATCAACTTGTACTCGGATGTTTTCAACACAAAAACCACCTACTTGAATGCATGGCTATTTCTTCAAGAGCGCGCCAACATCACCGTTGGCGTCGAAAGCACTTGTAAGCCAATTTACCTCTTTTACATCGGTAGACACTCCATCCGCTATCCAATGAAGAAGGAGGTGGTCAAGTTTACCGAAGTTTTGCCTGGTGTTCGACAGGAATTGCTGAGAGGTGGCCGTCTAAGCAGAAATGTGCAAGCTGACTTGCAACGCTGGCGGCTCTTTATCAGCCCTTCAGAGAGCGCCCGTGTGACACTGTCCGGACAGTTGGACACCGCTCTCCAGGCTCGTCACTTTTACCAGCACTTTCCCAACCTGCTGAACATTGAAAAGTCAAACATCGAAGTCGGTGTCACTTCGAAGATTCGCAGCAAAGAAACGGCGCAAGCTTTTATTCGGGCCATCAGTGAGCTGCAGGTGCGAGAGAAGCTACCGTTTGAGGAGGCAAATGAAGCTGTCGAAAGTAAGTGATTTTACAAATGTTTTCAAAAAATAATACTTAAAGTTTACTTTTCTTATAGAACTAGTCAAAGAAAAGTTTGCCATGCCGACAAAGGACAACACGATAATGTCTCATGAGCGATGCAAAAAGCACCGAACACCGGAACGCAAGGCCAGAGAGCGAAAGGAGTACACTGAGCTGTCGCAGAGTGCGCCTATTCAGATCATGGTCAGACAGTGGTACCAAAAGAATGGTCTTCAGTTTCCACCCTCTCAAAGTGGCAAAAAGTCGGCCAACAGCACCGCCTTTGACACAATGACCACGGTGTACCAGGCCTGCGCCAATGAGATGGCCGTTCTGCAGCACTCTCCCTGGTGCGCCCTCTTTACCACCAACGAACTGAAGGCACTCAGCTACATGAGTGACACCTACGAGTACCGAAGCTCGACAAACGCAGACAATGGCATTGCCTGCACCATCATGAAGGACCTGACCGCCCAGCTGGAAGCTGCAACCGCCCGTCTGAAGGGAGGAAGAGGACCGGTGACGCCAGGGTCGACGCTGTACTTCAGCCACAAGGGCATGATCAGTCGACTGGTGCAACACCTGGGCCTCTTCAGTCGGGCGCCCAGCCACCACCTGGACCCGAGCAACCCAGGACGGCTTTGTGTGGCCGGCGATCGACAGTTTCGTTCCTCCACTGTCCTGCCCTTTGGCGCCAACTTTGCCGCAGTGCTGCACCAATGCGGTGGTGACAAGAGCGGTCAGATGAAGCTGTTGACGCTGTACAATGAGATGCCGGTGAAGATTGCCGGATGCAGCAGCTCTTTTTGTGATCTTAACGAGTTTATGCAGTTCTACGGCAGTGCAACCTGCCCAGTGGACGTCATTTGTCCTCTTAAGAAATGAGCGAATAATTATTTTAAATTATCAAATGAGTAATAAACTTTTATTTTACTGTTTTAAAACTGCAAAAGCACGTCAATCAACGAATGTTTAGATTTGTGCCGTGAGGCAGTGAGCAAAAGTGACTATCACTGAATGTGTCCAGTGTGTTTGCTTGGAGTTGATGAAATTTAATGGATTTAGGATGTTTATGCATTGCTGTTTTCGAGAGCTGCAAAATGTGAGCGAGGTAATCTGATACATTGGGTGGCTCGGTGTTTGTTTCTCTTGTAATGATTTTTAAAAAAGAGGACAAATGGGCAGACAAAAACAGAAAAAGCGTTTGTAGAGGTTGTGGCCCCTGCCACTCAAACAAACAATCAAACAACTGATTCTTATTGTTGAATTTAAAAAACTGTGCAAGTAATTCTATTTTTAACATTAGTATGGAATATCAAATTGACAGTAATAAAAGCTGGTGAATGTTTATTGAAAAACGACTATTTTCTGTTATTGTTACTGCCGTTGTTGTAGGTGACAAATCATTAAAAGTGTGACCATCGAGTGCAGCAGTATTGGTATCACCACAAAGTGTTGAATTACCAGGCACTTGCCATTTTTGCCTTTGAAATGATAGCAAAACTGTTTTTTCAGGTTGCTCTACAACTCTTTCTGCTGCTAAATCTGCTCATAATAAAATCAGTCAACGCACAATCCTATGAGTGTTTTCAATTTCCCGAAGAAAAGCCATCAGGTGGCATCAACTTGTACTCGGATGTCTTCAATACAAAAACCACCTACCTGAATGCAAGACATCTTCTTCGAGAGCGCGCTAACCTCACCGTCGGCGTTGATGGCTTCTGTAAGCCAATCTACCTTTTCTACCTCGGTAGACACTCCATTCGCTATCCAATGAGCAGAGAGGTCGTCAAGTTTACCAAAGTTCTGCCTGGCCTTAGACGAGAACTGTTGCAAGGCGGCCGCCTTAACAGAATCGTGCAAGCTGACTTGCAGCGCTGGCAGCTTTTTATCAGTTCGTCTGAGGGCGCACATGTTACGTTGTCCGGACAGTTGGACACATCTCTCCAGGCTCGTCACTTTTACCAGAATTTCCCCAGCCTGCTGAACATTGAAAATTCAAACATCGAAGTAGGTGTCACCTCAAAGATTCGCACTAAAGAAACGGCGCAAGCGTTCGTTCGGGCTATCAGTGAACTGCAGCTTCGAGAAAAACTACCGTTTGAGGAGGCAAATGAAGCTGTCGAAAGTAACTAGTTTTGCAACTGTTTTAAAAAGCTGTTTCACTGTTGATTTAAATGTTTCTCCCTTCTAGGACTAGTCAACGAGAAATTTGCCATGCCGACAAAGGACGACACAATAATGTCATGCGAGCGATGCAAAAAATACATAACACCGGAACGCAAAGCCAATGAAAGAAAGGAGTACACTGAGCTGTCGCAGAGTGCCCCCATTAAAACCATGGTCAAACAGTGGTACCAAAGGAATGGCCTCCGTTTTCTACCTCATCAGAGTGAAAAAAATTCAGACAATAGCACCTTCGACACAATGGCTACGGTGTACCTGGCCTGCGCCTATGAGATGGCCATTCTGCAGCACTCTCCCTGGTGTGCCCTCTTTACCACCAACGAACTGAAGGTTCTTAGCTACATGGGTGACACTATCGAGTACCGAAGTTTAACGTACCCAGACGCTGACATTGCCTGCACCATCATGAAGGACCTCACTACCAAGCTAAACGCTATAAATGCCCGCCTGAAAAGAGGAAGAAAACTGGTGCCAGGGTCAACGCTGTATTTCAGTCACAAGGAAATGGTCAATCGACTAGTGCAGTATCTGAACCTCTTCAATCGGGCGCCAAGCCACTACCTAGATCCGAGCAACCCGGGACAATTTTGCGTAACCGGTAACCGAGAGTTTCGCTCCTCGATGCTCTTGCCCTTTGGTGCCAACTTTGCCGCAGTGCTGCATCAGTGCGATGCTAAGGGCCGCCAGCTGAAGCTGTTGACGTTGTACAATGAGATGCCGGTGAAGATTGCCGGGTGCAGCAGCGCTTTTTGTGATCTAAAGGAGTATATGCAGTACTACAGCAGTGCGACCTGTCCGGTGGACGAAATTTGTCCTCGTTAGAAAAGAGAACGACAATAGACATAATTTTAAAGTTATCAAATGAGAAATAAACTTTTATTTTACTTTAGTAAAACTTAAAAAAAACACGTCAATCTACGAATGTTTACAGCGATCGGCGATGCACTTTTTGTTCCACAGATTTTTGCTACAATCCATATCCGTGCGGCAAATTTTGTGGTCAGAAGGAATGCAAATGGAGTTGTTGCATTCATAGTAGATTCCGCGAGAAATGCAATCTAAGTTTCGGGTGCACTCGACTGATGAGATGCAGGCGCCATTGAAACAACGATAGGTGGGCAAACATTGAGCACTGTTGTAGCACTGCTGCTGATACTGACAGCTGACCAGTGCTGAGCAAAGGACCACAAGAATTATGGTGGAAGAGTGTGAAGAATGCATTTTGAACAAGTCTGGATAACAAGAAAAAGTACAAATTCTTGACTGTCTGCAAGGCGGCATCATAGCTTTTATACGAAAGGTGATTGGTAATTAATTTTCAAAGTCATAGTCACCATGACTGACAACTGTGTGGTTACTAATCATAAATTTAACTTACTGCAATGTAGACACAAAAATACTTTCTTCATCACGAAACATATTTCAAATGATTACTAATAGAAAATGCAACGTTTGAAACGTTGAAATTGTGTGTAAAAACGTCATACTAATTACTAACAAAAGAAAAAGTTTATATTTTGCGGCAAAACACATCACCCAATGACTAACACTGGTTTACAAAGTACCACTAATGACCAAGAAATCAAGTGACGCCACTTTCTCCGCCCACCGGTTTTATCCTGTAGACAGTATTGTCGAGTGCGGTGTGAGAGATCAGACTGTTCCGCGTAAGCATCACAGGCAGTAGCCGCAAAGTAGTGTTGATACTGCAGAGATAAGATCGACAGTTATTATTAGCAGACAAGCAACAAGTAGCCAGAAAGCCTAAATTACTGTTTCTCTAATTTTAAACTTAGCACATGGACACAGCTCTCCTGGATGATGAGGTGATAATGTGCTGGAAAGACTCCGACAACAACAGATGGCAGAGGGGCAGAAAACGGTGCGATGGTCATGAGCTTATGCTCTTACTTGACAGTGCTTCTCAACTGAAAAACTGTGAAAAAGGTTTTTTAAAAAGTACAGGCAAAACTCACACTGTCGAAACGCCAGCAACTGTCGACGCGGACTGCGCCATCTCACGATGAAATGCAATGCGTCGTTTTTTTCTATACAAAAACGTTAGCGTCTGTTGACACAAAAGAAGTGTTTTGTGTCAAAATGGACGCTGGCGCCCGCAACTGTCGATAAATCGTGCAGACGTTTTTTATCGACAGTGTGAGATTTGCCTGTAGTGCGAACTACAAATACTAAGATGATTCATTCTAGCCATTCGAGCACCAAAGTTTACTGTAGGTTAACTATGTGTGGCATTTCAAATATCATTGTTGTACAAAAAAACAAGGCAACCGGCAGAAGGCGGTGGAGGTGTTGATGGCAATTACCAGTGATGCAGCTGCCTCAGCATCACTCCTGCCTCTTATCAGGCATCGTCTTTGAGACGGCTCAGGCACTGTGCGTACGTAGAGCAGGTAGCTGCAGGTAGTAAAAAACAGGAACACCGACAGACAGATCTAACAAAAATCTGCACTACACTGCACCAGTTGTCATAAAACAGAGTAAAGTCAAAGTGCTCAATGATTGCTTAGTAAGTAAAGAGAGCAGGTAAGTGAGCAAGTAAAATCACCCACCGACAGTCACACACAGAGATTGGAGCATTGGCAAATCTTTGCGTGAGGGCAACACTGACATAGACACAGACAAATGGCAAGTGAGATCGGCTGAAAACACTGCTGAAAACAGAAAATCATGTCTGTCAGGTCACTACTTTCTCATCTTCAAGTCGAATTGACGCTGAAAACTAAAACTTTATAAAGTGCACAACTATCACCACAACATCTCAACCGAACCATGAACAACCTCAGTGAAATGAGCAGTATTAGATGACCCAAAGTGATCTACACACAACCCATCATTTATCAACTTATCCGGAATCAACAAAAAGAATCAACTAAAAATGCCCAACACCGAGAACTTGTCCCGCATGTCGAACACTGCGGAGATTCTGACGAAGCAGTTTCGTGAGGCTATGCGCCAGTCGCACATGCACGACCTCGAGGGCGCCGACAGTGGCTGGCAGTGGAAACGGTTCAAAGAGGAGGCGCTCAACTTCTTCGTCGCCGAGCACCATCACCACCACTCTCCTGAAAATCACCATCACCACCGAGACTCGACCAAGAGCGAGGCCGACTCAGCATCATCGTATGTCAGTGCCGGTAACCACGGAGGCGGTGTGAATGAGCTTTTTCCGAAGTACCGAATGCGTTTGCAGAACAACTTCTTTGTCTCACTGCTCATACTGAACATTCTTTTCAACGGCATCGTTATTGTGGTGGCCCTCCTGGAGAAGGTAAGCTGCAAAGTTGTTGCAAACAGTTCTCATTTACTCTCTACAAAAAAATTGCTCCCGTCCGTAGGCCGACTCAAAGCAGCAAGGCATCCTCTTCCTGAACGGCACCTCACTCATCATCTTCTCCATGTTCCTCGTCATCAGCTACATCGACGAACACCTGCTGCGGCCTCGCTTCAGTCGGACTCTCGCCTCCGTCACCGTCCTCATGACGATGATCTTCGTGGAGTACGGCAATGAGCTGCTGCAGCTGCAGCTCGATTACGCTCCCTACCTCGCACAACGCATCCGCCCCATCATCTACATGATCATCGCGACGCACATTCTCCTGCCCTTTCCCTCACTCAAGGCAGCCGTCATCTCCACGGCGGTAGTCACCCTCCTCGAGGTTGTCATTTCCTTTCGACAGCGCTACAACGCCGCCCCTGAGGGCCACCTGTCAGCGCTGATCAAGCTGACCATCTCCGACATCATCTTCTACCTCTACGCGGCCCTCTTCGGCATGTACATGAGTCGCCTGTTGGAGATCATCATTAAGCGGGCCTTCGAGAATCACCACAAGTACATCAAGAGCAAGTTCAACTTTTACCAGGAGCAGGAGCAGCAGGAGCGACTGCTCAACTCCTGCTTTCCGCGCCACCTCATAGAAGACGTGCGCAAGGACCTGAAGGACAGCATTCGTGACGAGGAGAACGTCCAGAATGGGAAAATCATCCAGAGTCCTTTCAAGAAGCTGTACGTGAAGAAGTACGACAACGTCTCCATACTGTACGCGGACATTGTCAACTCGATGCTGCTCACCTCTAAGCTGAGCGCCAATGAGCTGGTAGAGACGCTGAACGATATGTTCGGCAGTTTCGACGAATGCGCAGACAAGAACAACTGCCTGCGAATAAAGCTTCTTGGCGACTGCTACTACTGCGTCAGCGGGCTGCCCAAGTATGACAGCCAGCACGCTCTCAACTGCATTCGCATGGGCCTCGACATGATTGACATTATCAAGTGAGTAGAAGGTCAACTAATAGGGTTCATCATCGTTCAATGTTCTTCTTCTCCCTCTCTACAGTGAAGTCCGCAAGGTGAAGAACATCAACATCAACATGCGCATCGGCATCCACTCAGGCATGGTCCTCTCGGGTATTATCGGCGTGCACAAGTGGCAATTCGACATTTGGTCACAAGACAGCATTCTCGCCTCCAGCATGGAGCACGACGGAGTGCCCGGCTATGTGCACGTCACCAGGGAGACGCTCGATCTAGTGCACGAAATTGCCCTGCAGAAGTACATTATTGAAGGTAGGAACAGAAGGTGTAGCAGCACTACTTTCTTACACTTTCACACTGTTGTTCACACACAGAGAGAAATGTCAACGAACGCCTCGGCTATCTCATCTCACGAAAGAAGAAGAGCTCTTCAATGGAGCAGCTTGAGCGGGCGCACACCTTTACCATTAACAATCGCATACAGGCGGAACGACTAAGGGAGAATGTCAACAAACTGCGAGTAGGTGGATTCACAGCAGAGCAGAAGGGTGGCCAGCCCCTGTCAGAACTGTGTAACTAATGCTCTAAAAATATAACCCATTCCCATTCGTTTAGAGACGATCCTCCTTCTCGACGATTCGCCTGCAGAACCTGAATCTATTTCAGGAGAACAGCGTCATCAAGAAGGAGGTCGACCGCAGCAAGGAGAAGACCTTCATCGACCAGGAGGTGGAGCAGATGCCGCTCAGCTTCAAGAGCAGCGTCTTCAAGAGCCTGCACGGCATTCATCCGCTCTTTCTCACCTTCAAGTCGCCGCCCAAAAAGAGGGTCAAGTCATCAACGGCCTCATCAAGCAATGATGACCTGAGCAGCAGCAGCAGCAGCAGTGGCTCGGAGAAGGACATCAGCAACAAAGGGGCAAAGGGAGAAAGCGGGGCTGCTCAGAGTGGCGAAGAGAGCTCGCTTACCCTGGAGAAGGAGTTCCTCACGCTGAGCGATGACTTCTTCATCTTCTACCTCTCCTTCTCACTGGTCCTCTGCGTGGTCATTGGCCTGGTGAAGGGCGCCATCGTGCCCAAGGTGGACTCGCTCATCGCCACGCTGGTCATCTTCGCCACCTCCATTGGCCTCATTGTGGTGTGCATCTACTACAGCTACAGCAAACTGTCCAGCAATGTAATTACTGTTACACTCCTGAAATTAACAGCACCCACCTGAAACTAACCTGCAACCGTTCCTTTTTTAATTTTCTGAAGCTCTCCTTCATCAAGCGCAATCTTATCTGGTTCGGCGTTTCCGCGGCGCTCTTTGTTTGCTCCCTGCACGACATCATTCTGGTAAGTACTGGAAAGGAACTGGTTGTTTTTCAAAGTTCTACAATTGTTTCACCCCTACGCAGTACGACTGCGACGAGTTCCCATCCGGTGAGCAGCAACTGCCGCTGGTCACGAATGAGAGCACTGTCACGGGAGGCAGCGAGAGCACGCTCACCAGCTGGCCAGAGGGCCCGTACCTGTGGGTGAGTGTCTGCCTGTGTGTTCCGTGTCACTGTGCTCACATTGGGCACACCTGATAAGAGATAACCCCCGTGTGTTGACATACCCCGTCTTTGCCTTCCCACCAGAGCTACACGAACTGTGTGATTCTCGCCATGACGGGCGTCAGTGTGTTCATCCGAATCAACCTCTGGCTGAAGACGGTGCTCCACTTTGTGGGGCTGATCAGCTTCTGCGTGCTGCTACTGAACGAGTGCTCCCTCTACCAGAAACTGATTCCCCACTCCAGCACCGGCGACCAGTGGGTGTCCAACATTGGCTTCGACCCGACCTTCAGTCACTTCTACTACGTCTTCATGGTGGTCAGCATCCTCTGCATCATCGACCGCCAGGTAGAGTACATCTTCCGACTGGACTTTAAGCTGTCGAAGCGCCTCGAGGACGAAGACCAGGAGTCACGCGTCATGGGCGAGATCAATGAGATTCTCCTCAAGAACATTCTGCCCGCCTACGTGGCGCAGAAGTTCCTCAACAACAGCCTCATCTCCGATGACTTCTACTCGGAGTCGTACGAGTTTTGCGCCGTCATGTTTGCCTCCATTCCCAACTACTCAGAGTTCTACTCGGAGAATGAGTTCAACGACAATGGAATCAAGTGCCTGCAGCTACTCAATGAAATCATCTGCGACTTTGATCAGGTACTCATTTTAGTGTACTGTTTCCTTCATTGACCACAATTTCTTTTCTTTGCAGCACTTGTCTGACGTTCGCTTTCTTCGAATTGAAAAGATCAAGACCATTGGCAGCACGTACATGGCCGCAGCTGGCCTTCAGCCTGGCAGAGGATCAAATGGGGTAATCATTTTTAGCGATGATCTGTTAATCTTCATCTGATTCTAATAACAATCATTGAATACGTTGCAGAGCACCACCTCATTTGAAGACGAACGCAGTCATGTGCTCTCCATACTTCGCTTCTCCATCAAGTTGATGGAAACACTGAAAACGGTCAACAAGGACGCACTGCAGGACTTTAAGCTGCGAATTGGCATCGCAGTCGGCCCAGTCATTGCCGGCATTGTCGGCGCAAGCAAGCCTCAGTACGACATTTGGGTAACTTTTGCACTGAACCATACAGATCTCAATTTGATGTAATGTGTCAAAAACTCGTTTTTATCAGGGCGACACCGTCAATGTGGCCAGTCGCATGGAGTCCACTGGCGTCATTGGACGCATTCAAATGACCTGCGAAACAGCACAAATACTAGCACAGACTGACCACTACCACGAGTTCACTCTGGAGCAACGAGGGCCGATTCAGGTGAAAGGAAAGGGCAATCTGGTGACTTATCTGGTAAAGAGCAAGTTTGACTTTGAGGAAAAGGAGATCACCTATGTTTGAGGTGTGTGTGGTCCACTCATTTTTACTACAATTTCATAATAATTCATGATTCATATGATGATGATTATTTGTACAGCACAAAAAAAGAAGAGGAAATGTCACTTACTATAATAAAAAAGTATGTTCATGTAATCATATGGAATACCTGTGCTGACAAAAAATGAACATGAAATGAACTTGAGGTTTCGAATAATGCAAAAAGGGGGAAAGAATTACCAAATAGTGTTTAGATGTTCAATGCCTCCTGCCGGGCCAACTCCAGCAGCATAGGATCGTCAAAGAACTTGTTGATGCTGACGTCCTCGCTCAGGCCCTTCCTACGCCGCGTCTTGATCATAAACTCACGCGCCAAATGAGGCGCCGGCTGTGGCTCCAGTGGGCGAATGACAATGGACTTGTCCAGTGGGTCGCCGGGCACAATCTAAAGAGAAACGAAAAATAGCTACAGTTCTGAAAAACTAAAAACATCTGGTGTCATCATCAGGTTACCTGCCAGTGGTGAAAGACCGACAAGCAGAAGGCCTGTCCCTGAGTGTGAGTGCGCAGATCGGTCTCAAAGCCAAATGAGTCAATGGCGGGAATGAAGGCCTTGACGGTGTACAGCGGCGAGCCGGGCACTGGAACGTCCTGGGTGATGTGCCCACGACGCTTCGCCAGCACCGTGTACACCGAGGGGACGCAGTCGGCCGGCGCGAGCACCTCCACAAAGTTGTACGGCTCCATCAGTCGCGGGGTGGCCATGAGGAAGGCGGAGTAGGCGACACGACGGGCCGTGGGGATGATCTGGCCGCCGCCGCGAGCCGCCGGCTCCTGGCTGATGGCTGCGTCGAGAATCTTGAACTTGACATTTCGAATTGGCTCCTCACAGAGTGGTCCCTCGCGTGAGGCCCACTGGAAGCCCTGCACTACCGAGTCGCGCACCGAGTTGAGCAGACTCTTGTTCACCTCTGAGGGCAGAGTATCGTCCACCAGAACGTTGGGGCCGGTTTGAGTGGGACCAAAGGCCCAGATTGACCGAGCCGCGAGAATGTCCCAGTCGTACTTGGTCTGGAAAAACTCACCCAACTTCTTGCGGTTCCAGTTGATCTGCACAACCTCATTTTCAATGTCCTCAGCCAGGCCCTTCTCAAGCGGTTCGGCAATCATGGTGATTTTGTTCCTGAAAAAAATAAAATCATTACAAAAAATTCTTTTGCATAAAACATCAGAACCCACTTTTTGTTGGCAGTCTCAGCAAAGCACTTAATTTGAGACGTCTCCACGACAGTCTCGCAGAAGGAAACCACTGGATCCGCTACCTTGATGTCTGCAAAGTAGAAACAATAAATAAAAAACCCCATATAAAATTAAAATGACAAAATTTACCAATTTCCGAATACATCTTCCTTAAGTCGTGCATCACACAGTCGAGGTACAGCTCCCCAGTGCCCAGAATGATGTGCTCACCCGACTCTTCCACTTTGGTGGCCAACAGCGGGTACGATTTGTTGCACTTTCGCAAGCCTTCCAACATCTTTGGCAACTCAGAGGGGTTCACCGGTTCTACGGCAATCTTGATGACCGACTCAGTGTTGAATTTTAGCGGACTGAAGATGAAGAGCTCCTCATCGCACTGAGGACTGACAATGGTGGACGTCTTTGAGATGGGCTGATCGATGCCCTCAATGAGGACCCAGTTTCCAGCTGGAATACGGTTCACTTCAATTGAGTATCGCCCCTCGTAGATCCACAGCTTTCCCACCGGCATGATTCTCGAGTCCTCCTCATCAAGTGAAGAGTAGTTCTCGCCCAGAATCTTAACCGTCTGCTTTGCATGCAGTGTTCCGCTAAGCACCAGTCCAAAAACATTGAAACTGGTGCCGTCCTGTGAGGAGTACAGCTTGGTGGTGTGCACCATCAGCGGGCCCTCTGGATCACAGGTGACCATCGCCTGTCCCAGGGGCGAATCGACCGATCCACGCCAAATGTGCTGTACCTTTTTCTTGGCATTCTCCAGCGGCGACGGTATCACGTTGACGCACATGTCAATGAGACAGTTAAAGTCGCCTAGAAAGCGAGAGCACACTAGCTTCAGCAGCGAGCGAATGTTCATTTTCATCTCCTTCTTCGTCACCTTGATGCCAAGTTCGTCCAGAACGGACTCCAGTGTCTCGTCGGCATCTCCAACCACCTGAGCAAACAGCTTGTAGATGGGCTCCAGGATGAACTCAATGAAGCTGCGCTTGGTACCGCTGCCAGGCGATTTGCGCACAAACTTGCGGCTAAAATGAAAGCATTAGCAAAGGAAATCTTACAAGCAAATGTATAGAACTTACTTGGCTTTATTGAAATAGATATCGCCCCAGAGGCGACTGGCCAAATCAGTTGGATTGAAGCCTCCTCCGTAGTACTCAGAGTAGTGCTGGGCAAAGGATTTCAAAGTGAAGCAAACGCTAAAGAGGGAGCTTGCAAAGCAAACATTGTTAAGTAGAGGAGAAATCAACTGCGGTTCTCCAATGTGAGTGTGGGCTCTAAAAATGAAAAAGTAAAAATGAGAAAAACAGCTTTCTTTTACATTACATCCTTCTTACTTGATAATGCCGTTGATTTCATCCAATATTTGCCGAATTTTGTAGTACGCATCTTGAGGAGGCAGTTTTAGCTCCAGTAAAAGTCGGTCAATTTTATTGATGCAAACTGCAATGGTAAGTCCATTTTGAAGTGCATGCTTCAGCAGTCGCTCAGTGTTTAGCATGACACCTTCGGCCGCATCAACAAACAAGATGGCACCGTCACAAAGACGAATGGCTGCGCTAACTTCATCGGAGAAGTTCACATGGCCAGGGGTGTCGTAAAAGTTCATCAGATACGACTTGGATTTAAGATCCTGCATCACGACAGTGATAGGGGCAGATTTGATACTAACACCGCGCTCTTGTTCGGTGTAGAGAGTGTCTGTGTAGCGAAACTGAGAGAACACAAATGGATCAAACAAGTGATGACAACAAATAATACAACAAATCATACCGGTTTGTCTTCCTTTCGTGAAAGTTCAGGATGCGTTTGCTCAATGATGCAGTCAACAAATGAAGTCTTTCCGTGATGAAGATGTCCGATTAAGGCGACATTGCGAATCAAGTTGGCGTTGTCCATCAAGTCTGTCATGAACCTGCAAAGTAGTAACATTGAATGAAAGAACTGCCCGATGATTGTAGATTCAATGAGCACTTACTCTAAATCATAGTTTGTCAGCGGCAACTCATTGACGTGATGAGAAAACTTTTTAAGCTTGATCGGCTCAATAATCGGTTGTGTCAACGGCTGTGTATCTTCTTCTTGAACCAGTGCCTCTACATCAGGTCCATAAATCTCCTCCGCCGTTGGATAGTACTTCTTATCCTCATGCAAAACCACCTGCATCTGTTCTTCGTCATCTTTTTCGTCCAGAACCATCAACTCCTGCAAAAAAGTAATTTAGTAAACAGGCAATTAACTAAATTGTAATGGACTTACATTGTTCTGAACGCCCTCATCCTCGTCATCGTCGTTCGGCGCATTGTACTGCTCAAAATCGTCATCCTCCTCTTCTTCAGAGTCCAATTCTGGTCCAATGTAGTTGCCAAACTCATCATACAGATCGGCGTCCATTTTTGCAAGTTTTGATTGAAGTTTAGCGCAGATGATCAAGAGCCGGCAAACAGACACAAAAGCGGCAACTATCAAAACACATGGTCTAAAGCAGAGAAAGAGCAAAGACAGCACTAGTCCCTCTTCACGTTCGCTGCATTGCAGGATCATATTTTTTCCTCGCTTTTGTTTTGCGCAGTATCGATGGAGAACTAAAGTATCGATTTTGTTTTCAATTTTTTTATTTCAGCATTTCTCCACTATGGAAGTTCATCATTTCACAGGGGAAATTATAATGACTTTATTGAAAAATAATGGACGAATAAACTGAAAAAGCTTCGTCAAGGCCATCAAACTTTTGATGACTTGCCTCCGCCTTTGGTGCTTTTTGACTTGGTGGACTTTCCCTTTTTAGTGCTTTTAATCTTCTTGGATTTCTTTGAACTAGACTTGCCATGTCTTTTGGACTTTTTTGAAACTGATTTTCCTTCGTCTGGTTTTTCGTTGTTGCTGCTGCTGCTGTAACAACAAAAGTAAACTATAAGGCCGATCGCTGCGCTGATGATCATGCCAATTGCCACCGACACAAGAAAAATGGCCGCTTGACATGCCCACGGATTGGGAGACATTGCGGGTGTGAAAGTGTGGAGATGAAAACTTGCTACTGCATGTGATGAGTTTGATTTGAAACAGCTTAGCACAAGTAACACGACTTTGAGAATTTTTTACATTTCAGATTCGAACTTTACTTGTCAGCGTTAAAAAATGCAATTTAAGCTTTTGCTTCAAAATCTTATAGCCAAACTCCCGTAAACGCGCATTGCATTTTTCTTCTGTACCAAGTTTGCTCAACTCTCTCTCTCTTTTTGCTACGTCATCACCTTACCATTTGGATCAGACTTTTTGGCCTAACCACACACAGAAACCACAATGTCTGAAGACGACAAGGACTCGCTGGACTTTTCCATGGGCTCGAAGGCCTTTGCCGTGCCCGATGCAGACCTCATTCAGTTGATTCTCGGCGAAGATGGTGCCGCCGCTGGTGGCGGTGCTGGTGGGGCCGGCGAAAAGAAGAAGGAAAAGAAAAAGTCCAACGAAGGTGGTGTCGGAGGTGCCACTGCCGCTGGCTCAAAGCAGAAGAAGAGCCCTGAAGGTACGGCGGACATGAACAAGAAGCAGAAGGTGGCCCACGCCACGGGCACCGACAGTACCGTCACGACTCCTTCTATCAGCGGAAGTAATCTTTCCGACGCCCCCTCGACGACCCTCAGTGGCATCAACTCGGCCAACCCCAGCTATCAGGGCGCTGGTTCCACCGCTGTCCCTCCACGTCACTCTAACATGCACAGTGCCGGCGGTGCTAGTGCCGGCGGATCTCCTCGTGGAGCCTCTCCCTTGGTCTCGCCAAATAAGCCAGCCAATCCGTACGACAATCCGTACTGTGTGCCGAAGAAGGGCATAGGTGCTGCTGGAAGTGGTACTGCAATCACTGGTGGTGGTGGAGGAGGAAGTGCCAGCGGTTCGGGAATTGCCAGCGGTGCTGCTGGCAGTGCCTCTGCCTCCACTACCTCTGCTCCCGCTTCGGTTGCTTCCGCTTCCGCCTCTGCCTCATCGAATGTGGCCACCTCAAAGGTGAGCAGCGTCGGCGGAGGCTCTGCCGTCGCCTCTGACTTTGGCGGCAGTGGCGTTGCCTCGGTCTTCTCCGGTGCCAGCGGCTCCACCGCCGGTCTGAGCACTGTTGGCACCTCCGCCCTCAGTCAGTCCAATGCGGGCAGTTCGGCACTGGGCTCAGGGGTGGGCGGCCCTTCAGTGGCGTCCAGTGCTGCTAGTGGTGTTCGCAGTGCTCGAAGCGCCAGCAAGGAGTCGGTAGGCAGCAAGCAGAAGGCACGCCAGCTGAAGCACTGCAAAAAGTCAAAGGCCTCTGTGGTGCCCACCAAAAAGAACTCGCTGAGCAAGGGCCTCGAGGACGGGTCTGCTAGCAAGTGAAGGGCCGATGTAGGCTAGCTTTCATTTTTCTGGCCTCACTTTTCTTCTTTTACTCCTCAGATTTTCCACTCCTGAGCCAGCTAAATTTGTACACACTCATACACCAGTGCACCCTTTGTGTGCCGATTACATTTACAAATTAAATGTTTATTTTTAACTTACCCACTTTTTGTCAAAAACTCGAAACTCTTATGAGAAAAAAATTTAATTGATGGTAACAAAAAAATTGGAGCACAACAACTAAAGTTGCAGTGTTGGTAGTGCTAGATCAATGAGCACACCTTTAGAAGAGGGGCTATGAACGCCTCCTTGCTCACTTGCTCTCGACCAGCTCGCGGACGCGCTTGAAGGCGCCCTCCACCGCAGCGGCCAGGCCCGAAGCTGTGTCTTTGGATTCGAGCAGGTGGAGCCCGTAGATGGCCGGTCCGCTGGGCGAGGTGCAGGCGTCACGCAGGTCACTGGGATGCTTGCCTGACTCGAGCAGACAGGCGGCCGCCGACTGCAGCGTCTTCGTGGCCATCTTCACGGCGACCACCTTCGGCATGCCCATCTTGAAGCCGCCGTCGGAGAGGGCGCTGATGAAGTAGTGCACGAAGGCAAGACCATTGCCGCCCAGGGCGCAGACAGCGTCCATGGTCGTCTCTGGGAAGTACTCCAGCTTGGCCACCGAGGTGAGCACGTCGCGCACCACGGTGGCGCACTTCTTGCTGTCCGGCTCAATGTCGAGGGCGCCCAGGCCGAGGCCGTAGGCGACCGAGGCGTTGAGCATCACTCGGTGCGCCTCCAGCTTGTACTTGTCCGGGTGGTCGGGGTTGAGCAGCGTCTGCTTCAGGTCGGTCAGCGGAATGCCGCCCACCAGCGAGAGCAGGTACAGCGGGTGGCGCTGGTTGGGAATGTAGTTGGTGGTGAGGGCCACCGGACGGGTGCCGCCCAGCTTGAACAGCTCGCGGATGACGTGGCCGTGCACGGCGACGAAGACCACGTCGCAGTCCAACTTCGCAAAGAGGTCGTAGTTGCGCTTCGTCACCACGCAGCCGTTCTGCTTGAAGCCGTCCAGCGATCGGCCCGACTTGCTCGACACGTAGATGCGACCGGGGGTGACCTTGGCGTGCTGCACCAGGCCCTTCACAATCGCCTCCACCAGCTTGCCGGCGCCCAGAAAGCCGATGCGGGCGTTCTCCAGGGTGGCGCCGGCGCCTCGCTTGCGACCACTGCCAGTCGACTTGACGCTCGACTTGGAGGCGCCAGTGCGAGAGGGGGCCTTCTCGCCGCTCTTTGGCTTCTCGCTGCTCTTCACCTTCTTATCGCCAGCAGCGGCGGATGATTTGGTGGCAGAGGCAGCTGGCTGATCTTCACTGGCAGCTCCAGCACTAGCACCAGCAGCACCTTCCTCAGCGCCGGCCCCGCCAGCACTGGGCTGTTTGTCGCCGGGAGTGGCGCCAGTGCCGCTGGCTGGCGCAGCTCCAACCGGAGCCTCCTCAGCGGCGCCCCCTCCAGCAGGACCAGAAGAGGCTGGGGCTCCGTCAGCTCCCGAGGAGGGAGCGGCGTCGGCACCAGCATCCGAAGGCGGCTTCGATCCATCGTCAGACATGGCTGCTCGCTAGGGTGATAGCTTCAAGAAGTGTCGCCTCTTGGCAGAAGTAGATTCAAACAGAAAGCAGTTGGCAGTTCTAAAACAGACTAAAGCAACTAACACAACAAAACATTAGATATCGATGAAATGTGCAAAGGTATTGCCTTTTTATGGGCGTGAAAAGGCATTGTTGAACAGGCGTGCACTAACTTCGAATTTGCAATAAAACCTTTGTTTTGTAACAAAGTCATACAAATCAAATGCTCTATTGACTTTGCAACTTAATGTGATTTACACTTTGGCGCTGGCTGCCGTTGTTTTTGGAAATAAAAAAGTCAACACTGAACTCAAAGTGTAGGGGGTGTGTTTTGATGCAAATAAAGTCACTTTACTAAATATACAAATTCAAGCCGACTACTGACCTGCTTCCTCATTATTAGATTTAACCTTCTCAGGCTGTAGAAAAGAATGATGCTCATCATTGGATTTGGCTATCACCAGAGGCGGAGGAGGAGGGGGTGGAAGAGGAGCTTGATCAGGTGCTGGAGGAGGAGTTTCAGGTGCTAATAAAAGTGTTGTCTCAGGCTGTCCTGTTGGTTGCGGCGGCTCCGGTTGCTGAGGCTGTTGCTGAGGCTGTTGCTGGAGCTGCTGTTGAGGCTGTTGATACTCACTCTGATGCAGTGGCAAGTTCTCCAGCTCAGTGAGCAGGTCTTTGGGAGAGATTCGAGCATCCGGATGCACGAAAATTCGATTAAGAACGTCGGTAAAGAGAGCTGCACTGTGAGAAGGTGTCTGGTTGCTGCTGCTGAGAAAGACTGCCGGGTGAGCCTCTCTGAAGGCCGCCCACTGCTCAATGGCCTGAGGCAGCGTCATCGGCGTGCTGAATGGCTTCACTCCGCACAGGCAGTACACCACGAGGACGCCAATGCTCCAGACGTCCACTTGAAGGGCGTCGTAGAGGTGGCCGAAACAGTCCGGCGGCAGGTGATCCCAGGCGGCGCCCTCCACCTTGTCCTGTAGGCCTAGCGTCCTCGGCATCCACAGCGACTTGACGGGGTTCCAGGCGAAGCAGGCCATGTCAAAGTGCGTCAGCTTGCTCTGAAAAAGGGAGAAAAAGTGTCTGTTCAAAAGGTGGTCATTCAGCGTTGAGTAACCAACTAACCAGTGCCCAGTTTTCTTCGTTCACGTAGAGGTACTCCGGGCGAATGTAGCGGTGGGCCAGTCCGTGGGCGGCCAAGTGCGTCGCCGTCTGCGTCAGATCTCTCACCCACAGGTGAACGTTGCTCAGCGTGAACACTGAACTGCCCTTCAAGGAGGGTGGAAACTTGCGGCTCTCCTTCGACGCCGCCGCCACCTCCTTCACAATCTGCAGCAGTGACCGGTGCCGGGGGAGGCCCTCAAAGAAAAGAATCAACTTCTCCGCCTCGGTCGTCTCCTGGCAGATGAAGGCCTCCAACAAACGGTGCACTCGGCCGCTGATCACGCCTGCCTCAGAGCTGGAGAAGTAGCGTAGTATCTTGATGCTCTCATTGGTCATTAGGTTTCTCTGGGCAGAGGGAATGCGCCGCTTCTGCAACACTCGCGCCAAACAGGGAAAGACGCCTCGAGATACGGTGGAACCAGATCCAGTTCCAGTTGCTGCACCAGCACCAGAGCCCACCACAACACCTCCAGAACCGCCGCCACCGCCCACCCTTTGCGCCTTCAGGAACTGCTCCCCCAGCTGCTCCTGGCTTTTCTGATCAAAGGAAGCCTCTCGAAAGATGCGATACTCAGGCAAGAGGTCGCGCTCCGTCTTCTGCTGGCCCATCCGCTTGAAGCCCTCCAGGTTGAAGATGGTCATGCTGGCGGTGGAGAAGGTCGACGCGGCAATCTGTTTGGGCACTGATTTGGGCGGTAAGTACGGCGGCGGACTGCTGACGTTGATGTTCTGAGGGGATAAACAAACAGAATGTGAGATCAGAATTAATGAGGAAAAGCAAAAAAAGAAAGAAACCTTGGCGACATCAATTCGGTAGTAGGTGGTTGGCTTCCGGCGCAAGAGCTCCCTTCGGTCAGTGCAGGTAAGGCGAAAGTCCTTGGCCACCTCGCCAATTGTGATGCGGTACTCTGCCTCCACGAAGATGTCATCGAGCAATGTGCGAAACTCCTCGGCCATCATTCGCCGCTCTTCACAGCTCTTCCACAGTGCCAGCTGTTGCGCCTGAGCACTACCAGCACCTTCAGCGGACATCTGCTCAAATGGGGCAGTGCCAGTGAGCAGCTGACAGGTGAGCACGCCCACACTCCACACGTCCACGTGGGTGCCATCGTAGGGGCTGCCGTCGGCGTGGAAGCACTCCGGGGGCAGGTGGCAGAGCAGGTGCTCGGGCAGCTTCACCGGAAGTGGGCTACCGCTTGCGCCGCCCCTGAGGGGCACCGGGGCCCTCATCTCCCGGTCCCAGTAGAGGGCGGCGTAGTCGAAGGCAGTCAGCCGAACCATGCGGTCTCTCCTGCTGGACAGCAGCACCGTCTCCGGACGAATGAAGCGGTGCACCACGCCGGCCAGGTTCAGCTTCTCCACTGCCTCCGCCAGCTGAATGACCCACGTCTTGATGTAGGGAGCCTGGAAGGAGATAATAAAGGAAGATTAAGTAAACAAACCTCCACAAAGTAAGATCAGCCTACCAGACTACTAGAGCCATTCACCCAGGTTTGTCCCCATATTCGATGTTGAAGTGTGCTCTCCAGTGCGAACCACTCCTCCACGACCAGAACCTGCTGCTCCTCGCGCAGGTTGAAGACTTCAAAGACCTTGAGAAAGCAGGCGTGTCGCTGACTTGAGCCGTCACCATGGCAAAAGAACTTGAGAATCTTCAGTGACTCAGTCAGTCCTCTGCCGCGGTACTCGGCGGGCAGATTCTTCGCCAGCAGAATGTGCACGTACACGGTGTTCAGGGCGGAGGTGGTGGCGGGGGCCGCCCCAGCAGCAGCTGCTGTGTTCGGTGAGTGTTTCCGATCTGCAGCAGCGGAAGCCCCAGCAGCAGCAGCACTGTGATCACCATATCTGGCAACGAAGAGCCGCGAAAGTGAGGGCAGATTGCTCTGCGTGGCGGCAGTGTACCGCTCCGGCTTCTTTAGGTACGTCTTGTGCGCCTTCGACAACTCGCCCACCGAGGCCACCGTCTTCATGAGGGACGTCTCCGTGGTGGAGGCAGCCATGAAAGTGGCCAACTGCTGGCTGGATTCTTCAAACAGTCGCTGCCGCTCTCGAAGACTGCTCAACCGCTGTTGGTGTTGCTCGAGGTCAAGCACCGCCTGACCTGAAACGAGCGAAAACTGACCCACTTTGAGGCTTAGGATTTGTTTTGCCGGATCGGACATTTTCTCTTTAGTGTTACGTGTTGGTTCAACAAATGAGCTCAAAGAAAAGCAAAAGCTATTTTTTGCTCTTGCATCGAACATTGCGCAACTTTGGTTTTAGAACTTTTTGCCGCAAATACAAAAATTGTTGACTTGATTAGATTTATTTTGATGAAAATTGTGAAAAACAAAAAACGAAGAGAAAAAGTGAGGAATGACTGATTGGATACGGATAAGTGTTATCAAAGGACGCGTTGTGCGTCAACATTATCAACATCGACGACAACTGCTGCTGCTGCTGCTGCTGTGGTTGTTCTCCACATCTAGCCCAGGCCGTGGTCTTCGAAAAATCCTTGTGGGGTTTCCTCCTGTTCAAAGCAGACAACAAAAGTTATACAACATTGTAGTGTTGAATTGGTGCTAGAGGTGTAAGTGGTGGTGTTTATAGTGGGTAGTAGTGCAAATGCTAACAGGCAGGTGTGCAATGGTTGCAGTTTATTGATACACATCTTTTGTATAAAGTAAAAAATTAAATAAATAAAGAAATAATCAAACAAGAGTTGGCGACCAAACAAATAAAGCAAGGCAGAGAGATTATGGTAGTAATAAAAATAGCGGCTTCTTTGGACTTTTTTGGCTCTGAGGCTGGCGGCACCGGTATCTGAGAAAGGGTGTGAAGGAGTGAAGAACGATCTAAAAGCTCTACGCCACTCTCACTAGATAAAGCCAAAGTCGCTAAAAGCCAGTTCAACACATTCGTCCTGATGAGATGACATTGCAGATTTGGGGTGGTGAGGGTAGTAGGAAGGAAAGGGAGGAAGGAAGGAAGGAAGGAAACAAACGTATAAACAGGTGAGCAAAATGTAACAGAGGCAAAACAACAAGTGGCGTGTTAATGGCGGAGATAGCAGAGAAACAGGAAGGGAATAAGTGTGTGTTAGCCAGTGAGTGTGCATGCAAGCAAAACAGAATCAGAATAGCAGACTTGCCTACACGATTGTGTGTGTTATTCCTGAGATAGAAGTTAATAAGAGGGTAGAAAGCAGCATGATAGTAGTAAAATGTAAAAGTAATGTAAAACTTTGATTGTGCAGCGCAACTGCATGCAAATTCTGCTGCGTCCCTACCCAATGTCTACAACAAACCGACAGCGTCGTTCGCACTTTTGACTTACCTCCTGTACCATGTCTTGGGCGGAGATCGCCTTCAAAACGTTCTTCTTGCTCGTCTCCTGAATGAAGCCGCCGACAATGAGCTCATCGAGAATGAAGTACGCCTTCTCAAAGTTGAAGATAATGTCCAGCTCGCAGACGCTACCAAAGTACTTGTCCAGTAGTTCGACGTAGCGGTGAATTAGCTCCAGACAGAGCAGCTCATTGTCCGACTGCTCGATGGCGCAGCAGAAGTACAGACTGGCGTACCTGTGGGAAAAACAGTATGAGTGAAACGAAATGAAAAAGGAAAGAAACAAGGAACGTTACCGTTTGTAGACAATCTTCATATCCTGCCACTCCACGAAGGAGCAGTGCTTTGGCTTGCGAGTGAGGATGACGTTGATGAGGTCGCGGGTGATCTTCTTCTTCGTCTTGTCCTGGTGGGCCATGTACCACTTCTGCAGGCGCAGCTTGCCCTGCCGGCTGAACAGCAACATAAAGTGCATCATCTTAAGAGGGAGAGACACACGAGGACTGATAATCTATAGTTTAGAGGTAGAAAAAAGACAAAACAGAAAGAAAGGAGAATGAGTCGATAGGTTAGACAGACAGGTCAATCACGTTTGTCTTTTATTAGGGTTAGTATTGGTCTAGCGAGTATTGTCACCACCAACATGATCAGAAGGGCGGTCCAGGAGAGAACATAGGTGAGTATGACAACGGTCTCATTTGGTAGGAAGCATTTGCGAATGCGGTGGCCTGACTGGCTCAGCTCGAGCAGAAGAAAACTGGGGTCGACCTTGTTTCGCCAGCTAAAGGAGGCGACCGTCCACTCGGGGACGGTCATGTTTCCCACACCGTCTTCAGTGCTCACAGTGTGATTCACCGAGCAGCTGTGGTGTACGTGGCCATTGAGTATTAGGCGAGGCTTGAGGCGCTCCAGCAGGTAGTTGCTGGCCGACTTTGAGAAGCAATCTAGGCCACTTCGATGCCGCTTGAAGCGCTCAGAGAGGGGCGCCGAATCACCCTCGCTGCAGATCGATTCATTCAATCGAAAGAGCGGAAAGTGAGTCAGCAAAACGGGGTAGATCGGCCGTGAGTCAGCAGAACTACGATGGTGGAGGTCGCTAAACTGCTTGGCAATCCTCTCAATTCCCGCCATCGCCTGCTGGCAGAGAAAGCAGCTGTCGTTCTGCATCGCCATCGAGTTGAGTCGCACCAGGTGGACGCCGACCTCGGGAAAGCTGAGCAGGTCCACAGGCGAGGTGTTCATGGCCCGGTCAAAGCGATCGTTCAGATAGCGATTCGTGCGCGCGTGAAAGCCAATGTCGTGGTTGCCGGTGACTACGTAAAGCTTGCATCCAGGTGGGACGCTAAAAAGAGTCTTGAAGCGCTCAACGTACTGCTTAAAGTCGTAGCCTGACGCCCACTGTCCCTCGTCAAAGACATCGCCCAGAAAGAAGACGACGGAGGGTGAAAAGAGCGTCAGTGCACTCTGGAACGACCGGTACATCTGCCATTCACGACGCAGCTTGTCAAACCAGTGGCCCCGAATGGTGCCCAGCAGGTGGGTGTCCGAGAGGACGAGAGCCTTCAGCTGGGGCTCAACATGCTCTTCACCCGCTGAAGACGGCCAGCTGCAGGTGAGCGCAAGGTGGACGTAGTAGATGGCGAATTCACACCAGAAGAGGAGGGTGAGGAGAAAGAGCAGTGAAAGCAGTATCGTCCACTGGACTCGGCTCAGAGGAATTGACGGCAGGAAGCACTGCATGATGGCCGCGATGGTGGTGGTGGTGTGATGATTGAGGTGGCATCGATTCGCAAAATGAAAGGTGATCCCAAGTAGACGATCACACTACTTGGCATTGGACTTACATATTGGCAGAACAAAAAATGCGAGACGACGAGCGAGCGTCGAGGAGGAGAGCAGAGGAGATCAATGCGGGCGCCCAATGCTGGTGAACGGTGGCAGGTGTGACTGATCACAAATTCGCATTGATACCTATCTCTCACTCTCTTCTTCTCTTCACCAGATACAACACTTCACTTCGGGGAGATTTAGGATGGGCAACGACGCTACGTAACGCAACAAACAGCAACATCAGTAAAACAACAGCAGTCCCTGAGCGAGTGAATGAAATGTGTCAAAATAGTGGTCGCCGCACACGTGATTTAGCTTTGTTTTTTTCTGCCGCATCCTCAGGATTCCCACGATTCTGGATAAATTTTGAATCATGAAAGTCAACAAGTTTGAAAACGTCTACACGCATTGCGCCGTCAACTGTTATCCTCACTGTCTTGACGTCAAGCATGAGCTAGTTTGTTTTGCTTCACGAAATTCGGTGGCGTTCTACGATCTAGATGTAAGTAAAGCGTTTTTGTTTTTGTAATCTCCTCTGACCTTTTTAATTCTGTTTTTAGAAACGGAAAGTGGTGGCAATATGCTGTCAGCACAAGGACATGGTCAACTCGGTCCGCTGGATTGCCGACTCTGCAGATAAACATCTAATTTCATCATCTGTTGACAAAACATGTGTCATTTGGGAGAGGACCGTGACAGCAGACGAGTCAGTTGATTACGGGGCAAAACTCGTACTAGCTGGCCACACTGATTCTGTGATTGTTGCGGATTCTGTTTGGGACAACAACACGACGTCCTTTATTTCCATTTCATCATGCAACGATAAAGTAGTCCGCTACTGGAAGAACGACAGCCTAGTGCTCTCTAAAGATGTAAAAAGCTTTATCTTCGACATTAAGATTTACGCCAATCTAACCCTCATTCCCGGACTGGTGATCATCACTACTGGATCCAACGAGCTTGTTACCATTCAAAGATTTAACGTGACCAACAGTACTGTCGAAAGTTTAATTTCTCTAAAAGGCCATGGAGACTGGATAAAAACGATTGACCTCTGCCAGTTTGGCGGTAAGTGACTTGAAATCGACTTTAAAGTTTTATTTATGAGTTTTTGTTTGCTATAGAAAACATATTCCTTGCCTCTGGATCGCAGGACTTTATAATTCGCGTCTACAACATCAAACCAGCGTTTGAAAATAACCAAAACAACCTGCACGAGCAGTCATTTTCACTAAAAGAGGAGACGCTCAGCAACTCTGGCAGCACAACAGAATCCGCCAAAGTGTTTGCCGTCAGCTTAGAGACCGTCTTGTGCAGCCACGAAGGCTGGGTAACTGAGGTGAAATGGCACCTTTCTCAGGAGAACAAGCTGTACCTTCTCTCCTCGTCAATGGACAAGACGATCATTCTCTGGGAACCGCTGGACGACATTTGGAATGAGGCAGTTCGTTTTGGCGAAGTGGGCGGCAATGCCATCGGTTTCTTTGGTTGCAACTCGATCCCTAAACGCAATCAAATCGTCGGCTACTCCTTCAACGGCGCCGTCAGCATTTGGCAGAAGCAGCAGTCCGACAGGCAGTGGGCAACATCAGTGCCGATCACCGGGCACTTTAACGAGGTGACCGATCTCTGCTGGGAGCCAAAGGGAGAGTACTTTCTCACCTGCTCAGCCGATCAGACGACCCGTTTGCATTCACACTGGAAGAGTGCTCTTGGCCCGTCCACCACCTGGCACGAAGTCGGTCGCCCACAGGTGCACGGCTACGACTTGAAGTGCATCGCCATGGCTGGCCGGCTGAAGTTTGCCTCCGGTGCCGATGAGAAGGTGATTCGCGTCTTCAGTGCCACCAAGTACTTTATTGACTCGCTGATGACCATTAACTCCTCTTCACCTGAAGGTGGGGACCACTCCTTCTTTGAAGGAAGTGAGGAGGAGGGTATCGCCGAGTGCGCCGTTGTGCCCGCGCTGGGGCTCTCCAACTCGGCCGTGTACGACACCTCGCAGATGACCGACGAGCAGCTGAAGCCGAGGGCGCTCACCGGCCCGCCCACCGAGGAGGTGCTCTTCCAGAACACACTGTGGCCTGAAGTGCAGAAACTGTACGGCCACGGCTATGAGCTGTTTGCGCTGGCGGTCAACCGGAAGGGGACACTGCTGGCCTCGGCCTGCAAGGCCGCCACCGCCACACACGCCGCCGTCATACTGTGGGACTTTAGGAGCTGCAAAATTCTCGCCCACCTTCCCTCGCACAGTCTCACGGTGACGCAGGTGCGCTTCTCTCCTGATGACCGCCTCCTGCTCAGCGTATCCCGTGACCGAACGTGGGCGCTCTTTGATGTATCAACTGCAGCAACCACGGGGGCGGGGGAGTTTCCCCGTGTCGCCTTCAGCGACAAGCGCACCGGTGTCCACTCGCGAATCATCTGGGACTGCGCGTGGACGCCTGATTCGAGGGCTTTCCTGACCTCATCCAGGGACAAGTCGGTGGTCATTTGGAGAATAGAAGAGGAGAAGAGTAGTGGAGGAGGTGACGATGAAGGGGCAGCAGCAGCATCATCTGCCCTTCAAGTGACCTCCCTTCCGGCGGTGCTAACGCTCGACGAGTCGGTCACTTCGGTTGATGTGCACGGCAGCCTTTGCGATCCATACCTTTGCTGTTTGGGCTTGGAAAATGGTCACCTACTGTTGTACAGCTTCAATCTCACTGGCGTTGGTGATTGTTGGTCACTGCTGTGCAGCTTTGATCGGCATTGGTAAGTGTTTCTTTTGTGCGCTCTGAAAATGTGTTTAATCTTGCTTTTTCCTTCAGCCACACGCATGTCATCAACAGGGTTCGGTTTTCACCAAAGACAGTCCAAAGCAAGGAGCACCGTACCGCTGTAGTACAACTGGCCTCTTGCAGTAGTGATCGAGCGGTGAAGTTGTTTGAAGTTGAGCTTGATCTTTGAGAACAACACACGGCTCTGTTTTATGTAGTAAAAGGTAATTATTGCTCTTGTTTATTTTCATTCATTTGTACAGTTTTTTTGAGACAGTGTGTGTGAAGTTTTGTTTTATTTCGGCATCTTTTTGATGAACTTTAATGCGGCCGAGTTGATGCAGTATCGCGTCCTTGCCGGAAGGGGTCCATCATCAAACACATGGCCCAAATGTGCACCACAATTGCTACAAGTTGTTTCAGTTCGAACCATGTCTATATTGAAAAGAAATGTAAATGACTACCCTTCATGATCTGATGTATGGTAGACTTACTATGAGTGTAGTCATCCGTACAATCAACAGCGTCACCGGAGACTGGCTTGGAGAATGCTGGCCATCCGCAATGGCTATCAAATTTACTCTCGCTCGAGAAAAGATCCTTTTCGCAGACCACGCACAGGTAGTCGCCCTTCTCGGTGTGATCGGTGTACTCACCGGAAAATGGTCTGTCGACAAAAAAGTTAAAAATGGGTGTTAAAACTGCTGATGTTTTCTCGAGAGCTCTGTAAATACTCCTCACTTTTCAGTGGCCTTGTGTTGCGTGACCTGCAGTTGAATTGGGGTCAGTTTAGCTAGCTGCTCTTTGCTCACGGTAATCTTCGGCTTGCTGCTGGTGCTTGCTGTCTTCTCTTCTTGACCCAGTGATGACCTCTGGTCGCTATTGCTGTTGCCCATCATTGGTGCTGCTGTTGTTGTTGTCGCTCAGCTGTCCTCACCTGTGAATGACACAGCACTGTGCTGTGATGGCAATTGTTGACAAATATGGAATGCAAACGCAATGCAATGATAAGTATTATGCAATCAAAACACAACACAACAGCAAAATATATCCACTCAGTGAGGATCCAAGGATTCACACACTTGCACGTGGATATAGTCTCGGCAGTGTGTGTGTGTGGCGGGAATCCGCCACTGTCTCCTGACTGAATTACCTCAAAGTATTCCTTACAGCATCAGCTCTAATTGATTAACATTTTACAATTAAATTAGATTTTCTTATCATTATCAGCTGTCTTGGCAGCGGACGTCTTCTTCTGGACGACCACCAGAAGTTTGCTGGGCATCTTTTTGGCGACGGAAGCCGATGATGCTTTTGCCTTCACCTGGCTTGTTGAGTCCTTGCCCACCGAGGTGCCACTAGTCTTTTGGGGCACCACCTTTAAGCCTGATGAAGACGTCTTGGTGCACTTACTGCCACCTGCAGCCGCCTTGGGCGGGACGCTTTTCAACTCAGACGGAGGCTGCTTTACAGACGGTAGCTCAGTGGCACAACTGCCTTCTGACAGCTGCTGCTTGCTGCAGTTCACGGTGGTCACAGCTGCGAGCTCCAACGCCTCTGACTTTCCAGAAGACTTTGAAGGAGGAACGTACGAGGAGAAGATGCCGTCTGTCGGCGAGGACTTTGACGATGAGGTGGGGCCGCTGCCACAGCCGCCGCCGCTGCTGCTGCTGCTACTCTTCTCCGACTTCTCCGACTGTTTCAGTGGAATGAAGGCCATGGCACTCATGTCTTTGACGAGGAGGAAGGTGCGATTCTTCGGCTCTCCGGGTCGTTTCACTTTGACCACCTTGTAGGCGGCCTCGGCAGCCAGGCGGCACTCCTCCAGGGAGGTGCTGACTAGCATCACCTCTGCCGGCTGCAGGCCGCCCATGCAGTGTAACAGCTGAATGTAGCTCATTTGCTCTGGAGCGGATAAAGTGAAGGTGACAAAAACTAGTAATAGTCCTCACAAGAAGTTCCCCCACTCACCACTGGGACTGAGAAAGTCCGGACTGAAGTAGCCGTCAATGTAGCCGCTCAGGTCGCCGGCGCTAGTGAAGGCGAAGAGCTTGTGCTCGGTGTCGATGGCGGGCGAGGCGAGTCGCGAGTAGACGTACTGCTTGATGCCCTCGCCGTGGCGTTTCTTCAGCGCCTCCACGAAGCGCTCGTGCACGGTGATGGCGGCACGGCCAGCGGCCATGGCGTGCGCCACCACCCACTTGATCAGCTTGTAGTCGGGGCCGTTTGGCCTGCCCAGGTCCACCTTCTTGCACTTGCGCTTCATGCGCCAGTTGATGTAGAAGCACACTGAACCCTGTGTGTAAAGAGAAGAAAGATTCAATAAAGTTATGAAGTGTAATTTTCCAGTACTCACAATGATGGCCGCCGGTGTCTGCGTGGACTTGAAGATGACCGGCGAGGTGGGGTCGTTCTCCCGTTCATCGTACGACTGCTGACGCAGGTCCTCCAGCAGGTCGAGCAGCTCCTTCTGGTTGAAGAACTCATCGAGGAAGAGCGGCAGGTTGACGCTGGCAATGTTCATATAGTCGAATTTCAATCGGCCTTCGGTGATGAAGACGTCGATGAAGCGGTAAAGGATTGCCTTGGGACGTTCAAGCATGTGTATGTGCGGTGAGTAGGACATTCTGGTCAGTGCTTTTGGAAAGAGTTCAATGACGTGAATTGGAATAAGATTACTGAGTTTTTATTGCCGTTATGAGTAGACGTAAAATAGAACTACAAAAAGAGTGCTTTGTTGAATGAAAAATTCACAGATTACTTTGCAAGGAACACTGGTGGAAAGTAGCAAAACTAATGCTACTTTAATAATAACAAAATTAAAAGCTGTACAACAGTTGTACATTTGTACAGTGAAAAATTTAAAATTTAAAGAGGAGCCGTAATGCTCAACTCCAGCTGAAGGGAGGAGGATGTGCCAAGGTCGCTGGAGGAGAAGGTGGTGGTCTCCTGATGGTGCGGGCAGCAGCACTCTCTACTTGCCCGCAATGGGCGATTGAGTAGAGGGCGAAGGTGGCTGGGAGGCTGGCGAGGGAAGTGCGCCAGCTGTTTTAGCTCCCGGAGAGGGCAGAGCACCACCAGAAGACTTGGCTCCAGGCGAAGGCAGAGCTCCTCCACCGCCACCGGTTGACTTGGCGCCATGTCCCGGTGATGGGCTGCCACCATTGTTTCCGCCAGGAGGGCCACTTGAAGAGGAAGCCGAGGAAACGGAGTTTTTGGGAGCGGGACTTCCTCCGCCGCCGCCAGAGCTGGGACTGGCGCCGCCTGCGCCTGCTCCGCTCTTGGGCAGCGATGGAGGAGGCCCAGCAGCAGCCTTGGGAAGCGGAGAGCTGCTGGGAGAGGAAGCAGCAGGCGGTGGGGGCATGGTCTTGCCGGCGAAGGCACTCTTGGCGCGCTTTGAGCTTCTGCGCGACTTGACCGACATCGACTTGGCTCCACGACTTCCCTTGGCGCGGCTCTTCATTTTCCCGCCAAACTTGCCCCCGCCGCCTCGTTTTCCACGACCACCAAACTGGTTGTTGTACTGGCCCTCGATGTGCGAGACAAACTTCTGCAGGGAGTGCAGACTGAGGGAGACCAGGGCGTCGGGGTTGGCGGCAGGGCTGCCCAGACCGGACAGGCCGCCTCTTCCGCCTCCTTTGCCGCTAAAGCCACCACGGCGGCTGCGACGAGATCCGCGGCGACTGCCGCCAAAGCCGGCAGCGCCCATGCCTCCCGATCGACCACGACCACGTCCACGACGAGAGCGACCACGGCGGCCACGGCCTCGAGCACTGCCAAAGGGACTGCCATCAGCAGGGGCGGAACTGCGGCGAGAACGGCGACGGCGGCGACTTCCTGATCGGCGGCGGCGACTGCCGGAACGAGCACTGCCTGCTGATCGACGACGACGACGGCGGCTGCCACTGCGGCGGCTGCGACGACGTCGGCCACCTCTTCCTCCGCCTCCGCTGCCAGGCAGAAAGCGGCCCTGCTCATCTCGTCCCACCGAAGATCGGCGTCCACGACGGCTGGAGCCGCTGCGGCGGCGGCGAGATCCGCTTCGACGACGACGACTGCCAGAGCGTCGGCGACTGCCACTGCGACGGCGGCGACGACGACTTCCCGGTAGCTTGGCTGAGGCGCTGCGGCGTCGACGGCTGCCAGAGCGGCGGCGACTGCGACGGCGACGACGCCCACCACGTCCACCAGAGCCACTGAGTTTGCTCAGCTCATCGAACTCGCTCTGGGCAGAACTGCGGCGGCGGCTGCGGCTTCGGCGACGAGAGCCACTTCGGCGACGGCTGCGAGACCCGCGAGATCGGCGTCGGCTTCCAAAGGCGGCCAGACCTCCTCCACGACGGCCTCGACGACGACGTCCACCACCTCGGCGGGAGCTGCGGCGTTTGCGACTTCCACTGCGGCTGCTGCTGCTGGAACGGCCTTTACAGCTTCGGGAACGGCGACGGCCACTGGCAGAGCGTCCACGTCCTCGACCGCGACGGCTTCGGCGACGACTTCGAGAGCGGCCCGTCACCGGCAGTCCGTCATCAGCAACCGAAGACTTGCGACTTCGGCGGCGACGACGAGAGCCACGCAGTGACTTGTTTCGGCGACTGCGGACGCTGCCGCTGCGACGGCGACTACGACGGCGACGACGTCCACTTCCTGAACGTTTGGCAGAGCCGCGGAGAGACTTGGTTCGACGGCTGCGACGGCGGCGACGACTTCCAATGGCGGGAGGGCCATAGGCGGCACTTCCCTTGCGACTTGATGACTTGCCACGGCGACGACGAGAAACTTTGCTTCCACCGCTTCGACCAGCTCCGGAGCAGCAACTCAGGCAGTAAGGACCATGGCCGGCCCCTCGTGATCGCATTCGTCCACGAGCCATGATTGTCGCCTTTGAGCCACCAAACTAGATTGTCGTCAGCACAAGCACACAAAGCAGTTTTGGGTTCAAGTGATAAAGATGACGTGTGCTTTTTTGCTAGCAAAGTTGGAGTAATTACAATTGCAAGCAACAGAGAGTAGTGAGTTGTCTAATGTCAGTGGTACCATGTTTTAAAGGTTTAAGCAAAAGTTCTATATTTTCACCTTTTTTAAGCAAAAAAGTTCTAGATCCATCTAGACACTTTTCATTTGAGCGCCAACTTTGAATTCAATTACTTTGAGTTTGAAAAATGTTGCATCCGAATGGCAATTGTAATATTTTTTTATTGTGAATTAAAATATTTGTAATGTTATCACATGTTTGGAGAAGTAAATGGGAAAATCATTAGAGGGATGACTAGAAATAAGAAGGGGAAAATAGTTTAGTGATGGGAAAGGTGGGGCATTTGTGCGATCAAAAGTAGTGGTCATAAATTGTTTTCAAAATACAGACCATTCATTTGGTGTTTGAAGCTCTTTAGTTTTGTGTACAACAGACAAAATACTTTTACAAACGATCAACAGAAATAAAAATTTTTGACTAGAACTTTTGACTATGAAAATGATTTGAACGTTTGGTTTTGTTGTGTCAACATTACTTTGTCGTACGGCGTTTCAGCTTCTTCTTTTGTCCGAAAAGCTTTGAATAGAGACGTTTAAATGCATTCTTAAAATCCGGACTGCAAAAAAACAGACAAATTATCCATCAAGTGTCGACAAAATCAAAGACAAAGATTACCTAAAGATTGTGTAGAGCAGAGGATTGAATGCACTGTTACTCCAGCCCAACCAGAGGAGAAAGTCAAAAACGTACTTGTTGATGACGCAATCTTTGCAAAAAGACATGTAAAGGACGCAGGTGAAGAAAGGCAGCCAACAGATGAGAAAAATGCCTGAACAAAAGATGAATATTAGAATAAGAAAAAGAATATGATCTCAAAGTTATTTTACCTGTGATGATAGTGAGCGTTTTAGCGGCCTTGCTTTCCTGTTTGCTTTCATTACTGTCATATCGGGTGATTTTACTTCTAAACTGCAGCTTCTTCTTCTTCTTCTTCTTCATGCTTTTATTGCTATCAGCAGTTTTGCTTACACCTCGTTGACCACTGGGAGAGTGATGCTTCACTGATCTTCGAGTGGATGAGGTTCGTCGGTGATTGAAGGTGTTTGGAGTTGCAGTAGTGATTACCAGTGAGGGAGGTGATGCTGTTGTGGTGCTTTTGACCGGACTCAGGCTGACCACCACTTGGGCGCCACTCTTTCCATTCACAGTGACGCCGTTCGCTGAGGGTGATGGCGATAAGGAGGGGCAGTTGATCATTTTTTCCGCTTGAGTCTCAGCAGGAGCAGTTGTTGAGGATGATTTACGGCTTCTACTTTCATTTGGAGCAATCACTGCAGTTGGCACTTTTCCCGTTTCTTCCTCTTCCTCCTCTTCCTCATCTTCCTCCTGAAGTTTCTCAATAGGAAATACCGTAGGAAAGTCTATCGTTACACCGCCGTTTGTATCCCCTTCTTCCTCTTCCTCATCATCTTCCTCTTCATCCTCCTCCTCCATCTCCTCATCCAGTTCCTCTTCGTACTCCTCTTCAGTGAACTCCTTTCCCGAAGAACAAGCATCCGCCACTGTTTCTCCATCGTACGAGGCAAAGTCATCCACGTAGACGACAATGTTTGAAGTTGGACACTCTGGCAAATTGACAATGAAGGAGTCCCTTCGAGGATGCTGGTGCTGATGATGGTGATGATGATGGTGATGGTTGTGGTTGTGATGCGTAAAGTGGTGCAGTGATGAGCGTCTCTGAAAATCAGACATTCTTCGGTTGTTGTTTGTCGTCGTGGACTCTGTCGTCGCTGACTCCTTCGCCGACTGATCACTGGCAGTGGTGCTGCTGCTGCTGGCACAGCGCACATACTGCTCACACATGTCTGACTGCTTCTGCTGCTGAAAGGCGAGAAACTGCGCGATGGAAAGGCGTTTTCCCTGCAGCGTCGCCTGGCTGATAGCCGCGTACTCCCCATTTCCTACTCCATTGTTTCCTACTCCTTTTCCTCCTTCTGCTCCGGCACCGTCAGCTCCTCCTCCTCCTCCTCCGTTGATGACAATGGCTAGTGGACTGAGAGAGTTAGGCGACGTCTCCGAGAGCATTGTCGCCGTGGTAAAGTCCGTTCCGGTGGTGGAGGCGCTCGAGTAGACGCCCGAGGAAGAGGTGCCCGGGATGGCACTGGAGCTAAAGTAGTCATCAGCAGGGTTGAATGACGCCCTGTGGCCGCTGATGCTGCTCGTGGTGAGACAGGCAGAAGGCAGCTCCTGTCGACAGATGATCTCCGATTCCATAGATTTTCGAGGGCGGTAAAAGCTGGGCCGTCGACGAATGCGGTACTTGTAGCGCTGCTTCTTCAGCAGCAGTCTCGACTGGGCCACTTTAAATATGCTGCGTAGAGAAAAAAATAAAAACAAACAAAGTTTTAGTAAAAGTGAAAACACTGGAGCACCTGTCAACTAGACTTAGTCAAATAAATAGTGAGTGGTCGGTAGAATTTTTTTCTGTTCTCCGAATCACTGGCAGACGCTAATTATGTCGCCAGGAGAATAGACCACGGACACTGCTGCTACTGCTGGCCCTGTTCTCCGATTGACGTCATTGTGAGTGCCTGCAAAATGACTGCACTGTGCATCTTTTAGGGAAGAAGCATTGCAAGGAGTGCAAACGTGCCCTAAAAAACTAGTGCCCCAGTGCAGTGCAGCGTCTTGGAGCTCAATCATTTTTGTGGCCTGGGAGACAATGCTACCGCTGTAAGATGCTCTTTGCTAATTGTAATCTTCTCCAAAGAGGCTCTCCTCTACTCCTCCTGTCAAAGCAGTCAGTTTTTCGGGTACTGCTGACTTCCCACTGGCGAGCCAATTAGAACTCATTACTACTAAAACTAACCTATTAGGGCATGAAATTAGCGCCCAGTGCCTGTTTTTCTACTCAAAGCGAGACAGGCATTAGGTGTGCGTGTGTGTTCGCCAACGTTTTTTTTGTGTTTCCGATATATTCCATAAATACGACGACATTGATGACGATGACGACTAATACGACTACCGACTACTTATATTTATACGTCTATGAATAGACACACAAGCTTATGCTGCAGACGTTTTTAATTAAACATAATCCTTTCTTTTCACTCCATTCAGTTTTTCTTTTTGCCTCAATCTCCTTCCCTCCCTTTTCACTGCAAAATAGGCTTAGTGAAATGGGTAAAATGTTAATTAAAATTTATTAACAAAAACATGCTGAATATTGCCGCTCACATGATATACAAAGGGGTTGCAGCTTAACAAAACGATTACCCAAAAGTAGACCAGTAAAAAAATAAAGTAGAGCACATCCAATAAAAAAATGTGAGATAGCACTGAATTCCCGCTAACCAACTGAAATTCTAGAAAATCTCAAAACTGAAACTGCAACCTCATTTCAAATGGTAAGCAATAACACTAAAAAATGTGCGCTTTTTTTCAGTTTTTGAGCAAAACACTTTGTGATAAAATGTAAAAACTGGAGAAACTGCATTTTGAAATGAACAACATAATTAGCACTGCTACTGTTCAGTAGCACGTGCTTTATGCGAGAATGCCTACATCTCCATTACAGTAGCTTAGAAGTGGAATTAGCAATTGACCAAAACAAAAAAAAATGTCTTTCGTGCGTCATAATGCGTCCTTAGTGTGAGAGAATATGTACTCTGTTTTGACTTGCTGAATCTCTCGCACTGGATGACTTACCGGTAGTAGAGAAAGCAGAGGAGAGCACTGGGTGCGTAGAAGGAGAAAACGGTGGCAAACACCTGGTAGGACATGGCCTGCGAGACGAGACACAGCTTCTGGTGGATGATGCGCTCCTCAAAGTCGGCGTCCTTCCACCCGAGCATCGGGCCCAGCGAGATGACCCCGGAGAAGAGCCAGATGAGGAGAATGCCCAGACAGACATGCTTTGCCTTGCGCCGGTGAATGTAGTCCACCGTGGTCACCGCCCAAAAGCGGTCACAGGCGATGGCCAGCAGGTGAAAAATGCTACAGTGGACAGAGGAGGAGGATGAAGCTATTAACTGTGTTTGCAAATAGCACACACTACTTACCTAGCCGTACAGCAGAGCACATCCACAAAGGTCCACATCTCGCAGAGTCTGGTGCCCAGGTTCCACTCCTGCGTGACCTCGTAGAGCGCCCCAATGGGCATGACCAGACAGGCGACCAGCAGGTCGGTGACGGCCAGCGACAGCACCAGGTAGTTGCCCACCGTGCGAAGGGCTCGCTCGAGGATGATGGCAGAGATGACAAATACATTTCCTGAATAGCAATGAAAATTGGAATTGATGACAAAAAGCTTACTTTTTAACAGAAAATAAGGACAACTTACCGATGATGGTCGTAAGAATGAGGCCAACTAGTGTGACGGAGACGAGCACCAGAAAGAGCGTATTTGAGCTGGTGGAGGCGGCCGGACCGGTGCCCGTGAGGACGCTCGCCTCCGCAAAACTGTGGTTCAGGTGAAAGTTCACTAGAGGCATCAGGCCGCCGTATGGGGACGATTCGGGGTCTTGAAGACCACCACCTCCGTCACCACCGTCACCACTACCACCACCACTGACAGCACTGACTGCCGCAGCGGCGATGCCCGCTACTACCGAAGAGGAGGAGGAGTGGCCGCTGCTGTTGTTGTTGCTGTTGCTATTACCGCTGCTGCTGACAGTTCCGTTGCCGCTGTAGCCCTCCTCAAAAGCTCTGGTCAAACTTGCGCTACTGTTGAAGAAGAAAAGAAGAGAAGTTCCCTCTGTAGTGGTGGTTTCTGCACTGCTGCTGCTGGCTGACAGATTGGCACTGATTCGCATTCTGACTTGTGCAGACAGAGGGCAGTTGGCAGCAACAGTGATCACCACTGATGAGAGGCAGCAGCAGCAGCAGCAGCAGAAGCACTCTCGGCAAAGTGTGCTTCTGATAAAGCGATTGTTTTGTGTTGGCCGAAAGCAAAAAAGGGCTGGCAGATTTGTGCTCAAGCGGACAAAAAGTACGGGCGGTAGGTCATGAGAGGAAGAAGGAGGAGGAAGAGGAGGAGGAGATTGGGAGTCCAATTAGGTGATGGATATTTTTTGCGCCCTTTTCTTTTGTTTTAAAGCAGCAACAAAATTGCGGTGCCGTTGTCTGATTTGTGCAAAGTGCAGCAGCTCAACGAACGGGTAGACAAAACTTCACCTGAGGGCTAAAGTGACAGGCTGAAGTGAGGTTGCTGAGGTTCCCGCTGCACTTGCGGTGGTGCTTTTCAGTGGTGCTTGGCGCTTAGGGTAGTGCTGCATTCGAATTCAGGGTGCAGCTTCAAGTGCTTTGAGTGCGTCCAATTTATTGTGCGTTCGGTTTTCTTTTCAGTGTTACCTTTTTTCTAGTCAGCGGTGATTGGACAGTGTGTTTTAGTTGCGCTACAAAAAAGAAGACAAAACCAAAATCTGATTAGCGTGATGTGAATGAAAAAAGGAGAAGGTGAAGTTTAGAAGTAATAAGAGTAACTGAGAAGCTACCTCTACACTTGACATGCAGTGAGTGGTGCAATACAAAGTGTTGCGGCTTTTAACTCAATTAATCCTCATTGGCAAATTAATAATATGGCTGTAGCAAAAAAGTACTTTAACAAATCAAATTAATTTGCCCAAACAGCGAGTTCAACGCACACTGAGGGGCTGGGAAAACACCAGTCAGTTGGTGAGCGGAGCTACTACTGAGAAACCAAAGAAACTACAACGTATTTCTTTTTCTGTAAATCACAACAAATTAATGTTGCAATTAATTAATTAATAATTTACCGTCCCATTTTGCTGTCTTTCAAACTGCCAACCGCAGACAGTTTACCTTCACTCTGCACAAATCATGATGGTTTGTTTATTTTTGCTGCTTTTTTGCCTCTGCCATTTAGCTACCTCGAAACGGCAAACTGGAAAAACTGACAAATGGGAAAGCAAGTGCAGTGCTGCTGCAGTGATAGCCACCCTCTACATTGTGTGGTTGTAGCTAAAGTATTAATATTTATGGGCAAATTAATGGCCGCTAATGACGAACATGAGGTACTGGTGGTGAGAATGGGGCACACACTTGTCAGGCAAACAGCTTGCCGGAGAAATGCACCCCCAAAACGGCATTGTCAGCAAAAAAACCACCATTTTGGCCCACTTTAGCTCAGTGACAGGCTGCGAACATCATTTAGCACTAGCAGTAGGGGTAACAGCAAAGTGGCAATATGCTGCACTTTAATTAGTCCAATAGGCAATTAAGTCGATGCTGACGCAGTCACTTCAGCTTCAATTCGTCGCCGCTTTGCAAATGTCAATACGAGGAAGAATAATTTCCCTTGGGCTAGTGATTTTAAGGACGAGGACGAGGTTGCCCGGAATAGCAGGAAAAGTTTCTGCTAAAAGTCAAGTTGAAACAGACATCTTAAGTGATCAGCAGGGCGCAAGAAGGTTTCCTGGCTGTGAGGGTTCTTCTTCGTTACAAGAAATGAAAAACAATAGGCAAAAAAAGTTAGGTAAAATGGAATTAGAAAAAAATAAAATCGGTTTCCTCACTGTGAATTCCTTTTTCCTTTGGGGCGTCCCTTTTAACTTGATAGTCTTTGTAATTTAATTTGAAATCTATTTAGAAAGGAAGACAAGATGTCAGTGTATATGGAAGCTCAAATTCGATGACTTTGCTTCAAAACAACTGAAGCGTTGAAAGGAAAAAAGAGAGAAGGAAAGACGTCGGCGATTTCTGTCAATTCAAGGTGTCACATTAAAAGGCAAGGCAAGGTAAACAAAAAAAACTAAAAAGGGAGCATTGGTAAACAAAGGTAGAATCTCAATTGCCTTGACTCAAATGTCAGACAATATAATGTGTGTGTTTAAGAGAATTTGCTCAATTTCGCTGTAATTAAAGTGCCCCTTTCTATGGATGTCGTCAATGTGCTAAGGTGTTGCTATCGTTTCCGGAAGGTAGGCTCGTCTTGGAAAACACACACAGCCAAATGGAACAGTGAGTATATTAGGGCAAATAAATAATATTCTAGCCTACTACGTAGCTGCAACTAAAACTGCAATCGAATATTCTTGCAATATTTAAAAACTATATAAATGATCTGCCAAGCAGAGTGGCGCGTATGTGCCAACAAACGACAGCCGCCGCCGTTCGCTTGGTGTTTGGTGGCATCGCCTGACGACGACAATGTCAACGACAAATGATTCTGCTTCAGTTTCACTTTTTTCTTCTCTCTTTTTCCTCCCGTCATCCGTCGAACGGAAATAATATCGTTTCTGGCGCCAAAAAGTTTCAAACTGTTTGAGTTTGCTTGAAATGGCGCCCAGTGTTGGTGCTTTTGCTTTTTGCCGGTCCGTCGGTCGGTCTACAGTACAGTTTGTCCTGGCTCCCGGCTCCTAGAGATAGAGAGTGCTACTGGTGCTGGTGCATTCACGGCAAAGATTAACGTCACCGAGAGTGCTGGATGTGGCAGCGGATGATAAACAAAATAGCAGCGGTCGAAAGAAGCGGCGTCGGCAGCAAATTAAGCACAGCGAATTAGAAGAAGAAGGCAAAAGCGACGAATAGAGAGGAGCACAAGAGGAGGATCAATTGTCAATATTTAGCTTCGATAATCGGGAACGCTCATTCTCTCTTTCTCTCTCCTGCTCTGATTCTTTTTTCCCGTTCGCGCACTGTACGAGAGTGAGGCTGTTGAACCGGAGAAAATTGAATTTTTGCTTTGTTTTCTTTTTGCTTCCCTTTTGCCTTCTTTTTTCCTTCTAAAAGGCTGAGCAGTTGCAGTGAATGAAGCTTATGACACAATAGTGTACGAACAGGCAGTGCTCTTCCCTGTGAAAGCTCAGCTCGGCTTAGCTACGTTGGCTAATTCGGAGAATACCAAAACCTTCAAAAGAGCTTGTTTTGCTCAACTCTCTCCGGCTGCTCAGGAGGCACACTTTTTTGGGGACACTGATTAGATGGTTAATAAAAACTGAGCTTCTTTTACACCACTGCTTAGCGAGAGAGCTTTAGCGGGAAATCTCATCCAGTCAGAGAATTAAGCGGAATTAGAGCTGTCATTTTTAATAATTCACTTCATGTAGTGGCAGGAAATATGGAAAGAAATGACCGGAATAAGCAATTACCTTTTGAAAGGAAATTATTGCCAAAAATTGCCACCATCATCATCGACGTCGCTGTGCAAATCAACGGAAGACACTTTTTCTCTTTCTCTTTCTCATTACTACTGCGCAATTACCCGGTTGGACAGATGGCGACTTTCCCAAATGGTTCACTGTTTTAATTGCCTTCTCAAGGTTGTAATGATTTTTTCTGTCCGTCTCAAATCACTCACTTTTTTACTCATTTTACTTTTTTGTGTGTCAAAAAAGTCAAAATGAGTCTCTGCTAGTGTCGAACTCCTTTAAGGGGAAAACCTTAAAAAAAATTTTTCATTTTCATCTCTGACAAGAATTCCCAGAACCAACAAAACTAACGAGTTCTGCTAAAATTTGAGGTGACATGTTGCAATAGCAGCATATTTTACTCAGCATTCAAATTTAATAAATTGGTGAAATATCCAGTAAAATAGAAAACTTTTTTTTAAGATACACATGAGCACATTTCTTTTTTACTTTACAGCAACTTTAAGGTTTCAGCATAAAATAAAAGCTAATGTACAGCGGCCAATTGCAATGTAAACTTTGGAAATGACCTTCCCTATTAGATTGTGCACTGAACAGTGCTACAAATCGATTAGGTAATTGCCCGCAAAAATGATACACTGAATCAATTTTTTTTTCATTCTCGGAAATTGGGGAAACAATCATTCGAGTAGAAAGTCAAACAAAGTATTTCTTCTCAAGTATCTTTGAGTTTCGTTGCTAAAAATGAATACCGGTTGTGTAAAAAATATACGCGTGTTAGTATTTTTTTAAATTTTTTTCCGTTTATTCACATCCTCAAAGTCAATGCCCACAACCTTTCAATATTCAAGTCGTACATTCAGTTGAATTTAAGAATCACACATGAATCATCATGTTGATGATGATTTAATTGCATCGTCATAAAACTAGCAACTTAATGTACACTTTCTTGTTTATTTTTTGACGCTAAAAATTGCATCAATTCTAACAGTCAGCTTAACTTTCTTACAGATACATCTTCAAGTTTCTACCCAAACATTAAGCATGATTCAGTAAAGTTTTTCCTTTTTATAAACACTGACGCAAGTGCAGTGACATATTGCTGGTGTCAATGAAACAACTGAAAGAAAAAGAAAGTGAGAGCACATTAGCAGAGAGTGTGTTTCTTTCAGATTTTTTGCTTGCATCTGACGTGAGAAAAACCAGAAAACTTGAAGACAAGTTTGGCTAACTGAAAGCTAAAAACTGAAAAAACACACTACTAGCTCACAGCAAAGCAAGTGCTAATCGGATGGCTCGTCGGTGTCCATGTGTAAACATTTCAAACAAAAAGGATGAAACAGCGAGCAGCTATCACGTCAACGGATAATGGCTCGCGGAGATGGGAACCAAAAGTAGCATCAGAAAGAAAGGAAAGAAAAAAGATGAAAAAAAGTGCTATTGCTAGTCTACTCCTTAAAACGGGCTAATTTGCTAATAAGCTAAAAAGTGCAAAGACGTCGCTTAGAGGCGCAAGATGATCAGTTGCCCATTAGTCTCGACGTGTGGCCAGAGAAATGGAGAACGGGAGAGTAAAAGAAAACGGAACAGCAAAACCCAGATGCACAATTTTCCTTTGATTGCATCAAATTGGTTTTGTTTACATTGCAAATATAAAGTTTACATTAAAATGATCCTACACTGGCAATGAAATACTACCCCGGTGGAGTGGGAGAATGAAAGCTAAGAAGTTGATCACCGATAAAATGGCCATGCGGGAGAGCTAGTGAAGTTTTGCTAGTAAATAAAAAAGTCAGAAAAAAGTTTGAAAATTCGTTTTCAATTGAAAAATGTCAATGCTGAGCCTCTTACTGGTTGCCGTAGTAGGAAAGATTTGTTTGCTCACTTCACTTTGTGAATAATTTTAATGTAAATAGAAAAAAAACTGACAAGATTTTGAATTTTTTACTTGATTTGCAGTAACTTGTTAAGAAAAAAATATATTGACAATAGTAAAACAGAAAATCTATTTGAAAAATTAATTAAATAAAAAAGTTAGATATTGGATTAGATATTGGTGACCTGAATGCTGACTTCTCTGTTGTGCCATTTTTAGATATGATTTATTATTTTTCAGAGCATTTCCCTGAAGCCATTCAGTATTTGTTGTATCCTCATTCTGCATTTGATTGTCGGCCAGAATGTTCTCTGCAAACATGTTTCAACAAAATGACACAACAAACAAAGCGTCAGTGTGCATGCAGCAGGCAAACCAATTGGGAGAGAGTGGAGGCATGTAAAAAACACGCAAACTTAAGTGCTTTCAATTGCATGCTGTACACACGCACACACTTGCAGAACAGCGACCAGCACAAACATCTTCAACTTTTTTCGTTTAGTGTTTGTCTAAATATGCGTGTGAAAATGCGTAGATTTTTTTCAACCACTGCCATCATAACCGTTCTCTATTGCTTTACTAATTTCTCCAGTCAGGGGCTAAATTAAAATTTCATTTCGCATATAGGAAGAAATAAATAATTCACGTTTAGAAGTAGTGGCTTTGGCAAGGCTAGTCCATCTCTTTTTCTCTTTCCGGCTAAATTGGCAAACTTTCGATGCTCGCCATTTGCGTCATTTGGTGGTAATGTTCAGGCAGTGGCGGCTGCCACCATCACCAACACCAACAGCAGCCCAATACACCAGTACTGCACTTCAGTTCACCATTCACAATTCTCTTGTACTGTCTTGTTTGGGCTAAGCTTGGGCGAATGAGTGAGTTAGTCAGTCTCTCCAGATGGGCACAATACGGCTCGCCACTTAAAGCCACTGAGTGTTTGACTGCATTTTGAAATTTAAAGTTATGTTATCGTAAGCACAAGTTGGCGCTTTTGTACGTAAGCAAGTTGTACAATGAGTGAAAGACACAAAAGGGGAACAAATGTGCCACAAACAAAAGTACACACACGCATAAATTTGAGTAATAAAATTGGGTGACATTTGCAAATAATCGCGGTGAGAAGCAGTAGTTAGTAGTGCTGCTGGTGATGGGAATGGCAGTGGCGTAAGCCAAACAGCAAATGCAATTGTGTTGCGGAAGCAACTAAACCGACGTCAAGTGAAAAATAAAACACTTTTCTGATCATTGCAAACCTTTTTACTACAGCAGTAGCAGCAGCAGTAGTAGTAGTCACTATTGACCGCTGGCAGCCATCAGCTTTGCCAAAAAAAGTCATAAAAATGAAAGCAAAAGTTGCAAATTAAACAAATGGTATCAGGTAGTGCACTAAATCTGACGTGATACAGAACATTGCCTAAAAGACGATAGTAGTGTATGTGGCATTTAACCATTGAAAGCACAGCCCATTTATTAATGATGACATTAATATTACATGGTCAGCAGTGATGCTGTCAGGTAAAATATTGTAATAACAATTCACGGTCGATTCCATCACAATCTGGGTGATTACGCAGAGTGATGCAGCAGTAGAAAGTTTAATCTTGCAGGCACAATCAACGGAGAAACTTAGCTTTTGTTCTAAGTGCAAAGTGCACCTACTGAGAGCAAAACTTTATCTACAACTACACCTGAAGTACATGAACTTAGAAGAACTGAAGAAAGCGATTTAGCACAATGTAGCACTCAACACAGTCATTGACACGCACTAGCTTGTACTACTACTTCAAATGGCTGTACAAAAAGCAGTGCAGTGAAAATTAATGATGTTCCTTAAAAGAAGAACATTTTGAGACTAGAAAAAGGGGGCCGATCTACACTGAACACACACTCCGGGAAACGCCGTCATGCATGCATGCATTTACGTGTCACGTGAGATGCTAACAAAGGACAAACAGACACAATGTGCAAGTGTAAAACACCAGTATGGAAATTGATTCAGTCGTGTCGCTGTGCTGGCTAAACTTAATTTAATATATCACAAAAAAGAGTTTCAAGCCAAATTGATTTTCAATTTTACGCCGATCAACATCATGGTGAAAAACTGTTCAGGGCAAAGTTGCTGGTAAAGTGTGCGATATTTGTGGTGATAGTCTGGTGGATGGAACAAAAGAGGCCATCAAAGTGGGCCATCACAAGGCCGAGTGACATTTGGCAGATGGTGATGCCGTGTGATGCTGCTGTTAGTGCTTGTTCGTGTTCACATTCATTCAGTCATTCGAGTGAATTAAACTTTCGTAGAGAGTAAAAAGTGAGTGTGAGGGTAAAATGAACGCAGTAATATCTTGCCCATGAACTCTTCACAGTAGTATGTCTCTGGCGTTTTGGCCCAACACATTCTTGCCCCTCCTCCTTCCCCTTTTGCCCCTTTTCCGCACCATTGGAGCGCACAATTAAGAGAAAGCAGGAGAGTTCAAAAACTGCTGCTGTTGACGGTGTTGAGCTAAAAGCGGAGTCTGACAGAGTGCTCAGTTGGCTAGTTGCTGGCAAGCCGAGGTACAGCATGCACGATGGAAGATAAAGTAAAGTTTTTTCTCCCACTTTTTTTCACTTAGTACATCAGACGCAGTTAGTTCACACATCATGTCTACACGCCATCAGCAGACATTTCCGCAGATGATGATGTAAGACAAGAGCAGAAGCATGTTTGCTCGGTGTGTGGCAACAGCACAATTTGGTTGCTGCTGCTGCTGCTTAGACGTCGTGCTTAATGAGCCATTTCTGATGATGATGTTGGCTGGGAGGCAACGAACGCAGTACAACAACCAGGGCATTAAGGGGCATTACTTGGAAGAAGTGAAACATCGATTTGTATTTAGTGGTCGCCACTTAATTAGACACTTTAAACTGGCCAGCACTCTTGGCGGAAGAAAAGGAAGAATGTAAACAAAAGCAGGGCAAATAAAGTAGACACAGTGAAACATGAGACAGCAGGCAGCTGCATTGAATGGGTCACATTATTCAAGATTGAGCTAACACAACAACAGCACTACGCGACTTGTCTAGTGTGCAGAGTAAGCGACAGTGTGGAAAGCAATTAATGTGTGAATGCTGTTAATGGTGGAAAACAAGACATTAACAGGCAAATCATCTCATGTAAATTGTCGATTCTCAACACACATCTCTTCTTTCGGTGGTATTTAATTACTCTGCACAACTTGCACAGCAGTTGTAGCGTAGTGATCAACAAGCTGTTTGCTTAGAAACTAAAATTGACGTCATTTTGTTCTCTTACGCCTAACGTTTCAACTCCATTTAAGTTTATCATTATTAAAATTTGTCATTTTGCGAGACTCAAAATGAATAAGAATAGCCAAGAATAAACTTAAATAAATCAAAAACAAAAATGGATGATGCCGTCAAAAATGGGCCAAATGAAACTACAATTGATGACAGTGATCAAAGTTGTAGCAGTATAAACTCAGATATTGTGCACTTATTCTCTTTTGAAGCCATTCATTTCAATCAACATTCTGCTTTGATGATGATGATGCCTCAGTGGTACCTGTTCAGTTGACACATGTATTGCACTAGTACTCACTTCATCATCATAACGAGTCCCTGGAGTCACGCTGGCACATTATCCTACTACCCTTTTTGCTTTGTTTTGTAACCAAGTGTCATCCAGACATTCCATTCAGTCAATCCACTGATTAGATACTAAAGCCGTCGGCAATGTGGGCACTGAAAGTAAGCTACAGTGACGTACTTCTTTCCATATTAATCATACCGAGAGAGATTTGACTGTGCTGCTTCGTAAGACAACAACAACCTTTAGTAGTGAAAAACAGTGGCGGAACATTAGTGAAAATAATCAAAGTAGTAGTAGTAATAAATCAATATTCCCATGAAAGATGAGTGCAACTTACTTTGCAATTGAAATGCTGCAAAAAAAATTTTGAGTGACTTAAAACTAGAATTGATTTAAAGGATGAAAAGAAAAACTGCATTTGTCAATTTTAACTATCCGGTTTGTTTTAAATCCATCTCTTTTTTCTCAGTTTCTATACCTTTCAATTTTTATAAATTTTTTTACTTTATTTTAACAAACACACATTTTTAGAGATGTTTTCTTTTACCAAAGCCTTTCCAAATGAGGTGCCATCAAGATATTATTGTTTTTATTGTTACCCACATTTATTTCTCTCTTTGTCAATAGTAATCACCGACAATCATTGCAGAAAAAGAAAGGAAAATATTATTGCAAAAAGCCACCGATTGTTACACACAAAGACATAAATGTGCAAACTAATAAATAAATAAATAAATAAAGCAAAAATATATCTACTTTTGTTATCAAAAAAGTACTTTTTGTATTATTTAGTTTAGCTAAAAAATAAAAACAATAAACAATAAAAAGAAAAAGTAAGCCTTTACTTACACACTGCATCTTCAATACATTTTCAATTGGCCGATTGGCTATCATCTTCAATTGATGATCATAAAATTGCGTCAATTCAATGCCACAAAAAAGTGGTAGTCGTCTTCACGCAAAGGACCACTTAAGTTTGGCAGGGAAAATAACCACTCAGGTGATGGTCTGGCTTAGGCTAAGGTATTGGAATCACATTTCATCTCCTCCTTCTCCTGCTCATCTCCAGCAATGTTTCTCACCCTCTTAGTCTCCCACTGTGTTTCAACTAAAAGGCTCATTTCCTCTGTCGGCAGCTCTCTTTCCTCTAATTCACATCTTCTCACCATCAGACACGGCTAACCTACACTCTACTTTCTCCTTTTAGCCGAAAACATGGCAAAATCAATAGCACGCCAATTCAATTTACAACCGTCGATCACACTTCTTCCTTTCCTTTCTTATACAGTTCTTCACTGGAAGAGGATAAGGAGAAAAAAAGAGCTAACCTTCAGCTCAATCAATCGAACACTCACATGGAGTGAGACACGTTGTCTTCTTTGCGTTTCAATTTTTGCAAAAGCAATATAAAAGAGACAGAAAAACAAACAAAAGGCAGTTATTACGGTCTGGCCGTAGCACTAATAGAAATTACTTTCTACTTTCTTCAAATTACACTTGGCAACTGCAACCTTCCAGCAGAAGTAGAACCTCCACTTGCAATTGCAGCTGCTAAAAGCTTCTGCTGCTGCCAAAAACAGCATTGAAAACCGGATTTGACATTAACAAATAAATTAAAAATTTCAAATAATAATATAAGTTATTAGATTGAAAAAACCTAGTTGTCATCAATTTTTAAATCCCCGTGAACATTTTAGCTGCTGCTGTGGCTGTTTTGGATCACCGGCAAAGTAAAGAGGAAAATTACCCAGTAAAGACTCTGGTCATTTTTAGCAGTATATGGCTGCCCAGTTTCTGAAACGTTATAAAGTGCATTTGCAGAAAGGTTTCAGTTACAACAAAATTATAAAAAACAATAAAAAAAAGTTAAAAATGAAGCAGTAAAAAACTGGACAAGAGCACAAAGTGCAGAGTTAAGTATAAAGTGATGTTCAGCAAAAAAATATTATAGTCACTGAGGCTCGATGGCTTAAAGGTGCTACCATAAACCTAAAAAAGACAAGGTCTAACTAAACGGTAAAACAAAAAATAAATTGGTGGTGACTTAACGTAACTTCCTTTTATTGTTGAACTGTATTTGCTCAATGTACCCTAGACACTTTGTCAAGTTGACACTGTGTCAATGAATTGTATTTTTCTGTTTCTCAAACATTATACTAAAGTCGGGCATTGATAAAAAAAGAAACCTCTAGAGAAAAGTTTTCAATAAACGCTAAGCTATTTTTATGCATAAAAAATGAATAGACAAATGCATATTGCGTTTATTCCAATAAAAGTTTACTGTCCGGACTCTGCAAAGTTTATGCAAAAGTGCAAAAAAATAAAATTTGTTAAAACAAGATTGTTTTATTAAACAAAAACGCTAATTTTTAAATAAATAAATATATTAAATTTTTTTTGTTACAGAACAAAGTTTTAACAAAATAAAATCAAAAATCCTTTTACGATTTTTTTAAAATGAAGTTTGAAAAAAGTTTCAATATTGTCGACAGGAAAAACATTGAAAAATGTAAAATAACGACAATAAAAGCCAATAAAAACAAGTAACTTGTTCGATCAATTGTTGATTTATTCAAATTGTAGTCAAAAAAGTTTGTCTCAAACTTAAAAGTATAAACAACAAAAATTTGATGTTATTGTATTAAAATGAAGAATTGAACCGTGTCTGCAAATGCAACAATACAGTTCAAAGCATTTTCATTTACTGTAAAATGCAGTTGTACAAATTGCCAATACAAAATGCAGGTTAATGCCATCAATAAAAAAACAAATTTATATTTAGTGTAAAAAGTTACTGTTAAATTTTAGTGGACCGAGAAAAATAATGATTTGTAGAGAAATGATTAAGTAAAAAATTGAATGTCAAAACAAACTTTTTAAATAAGAGCAAGACAAAGTGAAACAAGAAAATATGCAAATTCAGCCAATTTACATTCAGTGAGAGAATGAGAAAAAGTTTTACTCGTCATTACTCGTTTGACATTTACTGACAAACGTTTCAAGAGCAGCGGTAAATGGTACTAAAATGCAACTAAAGTCCTTTTACTTTTTGCTTTTAGCAATCACAAACATATTGGGAGAGTACTAAAAAAACAATGAAGGAATTATGACGTAAAAGAAGTAAAAGAATGCGACAACTTAGCTGTAGTTGTTGTTTTTATCAAGTGATTGGCTGTTGCAAAAAGTGCAAGTTAAGCAGATTAACTCTGATGTGCGCGTGTAAATCACCCACACAAAAGGTAACAAATCAATTCCAATTGACGACACAAAAAATTACTTCTAGATGATGCATTTGTAGCTCAATTTTTAGCTTAATAAAAATGAGCTGTTATTACAATATAAAGCGTTTTTTAAATAAAAATTTTAACAAACACACCGATAGTAATTCTGCAATTTTAAACTAAAACTCCTCGTCTTTTTATTTGCCTTTGTTTTTTCTCAAACCTTCTAAATGTGCAATAAATGCTTAGTATAAACTAGAAAAAGAGCTATAAAACTTGCACTTGATAAAGAAAAATATATTACAATATTAAATTGAGTTTTAATAGAAAACGATGAAAAAATATAAAGTAAAAGAAACGTTAATAAAGTACAGCTTGAAAAATACCATTCAAAGTGTATTTAGGTCTCGGCATCTTTAAGTTTAACAAAACCTGTTTTTATATGGTTTTCAAAATTGTGTTGTAAAGGTTTTATTGAACAAAAAGATTGCTGCTTTCAAAAAAACTTTTCACTGGTGGCTATTATAAATGCTAATACAAAATAAAATAAAAAAATTGAAATTCAGAGTAAACAATAGGTTGAGTTAGTTGGCCTTTCACTTAAGCACTGCCAACATGCTACCGACAATAACTACACAAAAACAATATGAAAAAATCTCAGCATTTAAAAGACAGAAGAATAGAAGGTAAAAGATGCGTCAATAAGCTACTGAACAATCGAAAAGAATGAAGTGAAGGGCAAAAGAGAATGTCATTTTAAGTATTTGTCAAGAAAACTTTATTCTGTTTAACTGTTTTCCAACAAAGACAATTCTATGGAATTCAATCAAATCACAGCAGTAACTATATGATTATAATAATGACAGAAACGAAAGAGAGATGCTACAGGAGCGATAAATGCAGTGCAGGCAAGTCATCTGAACATACTTTAAAGCGTGCACTGCCAGGCTAGTACACATGTTCTCGTTCGCTAAATGAAAATTGTAATTTTAACAGCCATAGGAAAGTGCAAAACATTTTTTGTATAATTTTTCCAATGTTGCCATGTGTGTGTGCTGTTCTAGACTAGTTCTCAGTGCGGTGACACTAATTAAAATCTAATGATCTTGCTCAGTGAGGAATTTCTCGCGCTTGATTGCTATCGATTTGCAAATAAACTAAAGCAAGGGAGAAAAATGAAAAAAAATAAAAATAAAAAGAAATGAACTAAATGTGCACAAAATGTGCAGAAAAATTAGAGAGAAAGAAAGCGTAATTGGTGAAGCTTAATTATTAATCGATTTCAAATGAGTGTATGTAATACGTTGAAATGTTAATGGGAATAATATGAGTGCAGTGTCGAGGACAGAGGGAGAAAAAATACTAGTCGACAAATTAACAAAGTGTGGCAAAACGTCTGATGGCCAATAGTCAGTTCAAAGGGTCACCCACAGTCAGCTAGTCAGCAAGAAAAAACACAATCAACATTCACTAGAAGTCATTTCAGCACACATTCAAGGCAACTAATTTAAATGGAATTTTATCCTGTTACAATGACTACGATTAGGACGACTAGAGTACAGTCAAGTGTTTGACCAACTAAACAGAATCCTAATGATTGAAAAATATTTCTTTACTAAAAATGAAATAAAAATATCGCATGTTGAATAGCCAAGAATAAAGAACCTTATTGTTAGTCAACTAATAAGACAAACAAATCATTAAAGGAACTTGAGAGCAACATCTAAAAATGGTTGTTGACGGACGTGAAGTAATAATAGCAGTTTAATAAAACTAGTTTTATAAAAAAAATCGTTTAAAAAATAATTTTTTTTCATTGATATAAAAAATTTTGTACATGTAAAATGTACAAATGAACAATTGGCGTAATAAAAAGAATAAAAACAAGGAACAAATACAAGAATAATTAAATAACGCTACATTTGTTCTAATCATTCTCTTTGCATTCAAAGTTTAGCATAAGCAGGGCGTTGCAGGAAAGTACAAAGAAAAGGTAATAAGTGCTAATTTTAAAACAATGTTAGAAAAAATGGTTGATACTAAAACACAAAATAGCATAAATTGTAGAATTTCAGCAAATAAAAAGGTAACATCAGGTAGCTCATTTATGTTTTAGGCAATCCCTTGTGCGCTCACAACCCAACTAATTTCTAGGCCTTGAAAATCACTCAACAGAAATGCAATCTGGCGGAAACGGCAAATAATACGAAAAAAGGGCTAAATATCGCACTGCGCCTAAAAAAACATGGGAATTCACTTACCAGGAGAAAGCGAAAGGACTGTTGTCTGTCACGAGAAGAAGGCTGCTACAGCTGCTGCTGCTGCATTAGTGCTTTGGCCAATTTTAGGGGAAAAAGCGCCTTTTTCTTTGCGGTAATTGCCACTGTATTAAAAAGAGTAAGAGAAAAGAAGTAGCAACCGTGAAATAGTGGCGTCAACTTGATAAACGTTGAAAAGGGAAAGTATGCAAACGCATTGGCGCAAATTGGATTGGATTGCACTTGCAGGCGAGAAGAGAAGCGTAGGTGTCGGCTTTACCGCGTCACGCTTTGATTTAGTTTACTCGGCTGTGTGTGTGTTTACCTAACAACGCCAGATGATTGCTGCTACAGTTCGGAGGAAAGAGAGATTCAAAGTTGACTGAAAGGCTGAAATCGGCTTGAGTTGGGCGACTAATCGCTTAACGGAAATGTGTGTCAATTTAAGGATGACTGCCCTTGAAAAGCTGCAACTTTGGTGTAATTTTGGGTACTGCTGCGGACATCACCAATGAATAATTTTTTCTTTCTCAACTGCCAATCATAAGCTGAAAGTGAAGTTTTCGGGTTAAGATGAGTGAATAAACACAGAGGGAAATATGTAGAAAAATGTTTCCGTCATGTGGTTTTCGTTTTGCGGTTTCAAACTACTGATTTTGTTTGGCAGTAGACTAAAGGGGCTGCCTATTAATTGGTGGCAAGAAGAATTTTCTTCTCTTTTCAAGGTGCTCCTTAAAAGGTGCTATTACGGCGGCAAATTGAAAACGACAGTTTGTGTGATTGAAGAAATGATGATGATGATGATGATGATAATGACACTTGGCATTCACCTCACTGCTGCTGTTGTGAAGGCAGTGATTTTGGCGAATGACACCGCTGAATGAGCACTGGTGCTCCAGTAACCGTCGAATTTGCCATCATTTGCAGAAGCAGTAGCCGCCGTTGAATTGACATGAACATAAAGGTAAAACGGCAGCTGCATTGTTGTTGTTGTTGCTATTGTTACAACTTTGGCTCTTTGTTGCGCCTTCAGTCTGCTTGCGACACTGTGTGTCTCACTGGCTGATTGTACAGCAGAAGCAACGGCGGTAGACAATTTGCATGATTAGATTGCTGGCTAGAAAATCATAGGTGGCCTACAAAGTGTTGTTGTGTTGTGCTGTGCACTCTGTACGTGTCAGCCAAAGTGTTTGGTTCTCTCCGTCCACAGTTTCGATTCAGTTGTCAGGTTGAACTTGAAGAGCAGACAGAATTTGAGACAGAAAGCAGATGCTGTGCTGCGTTCATAGTCAAGGTAGCAGCAATTTGGCAGCGGCAAAGAAGCGTTTGGCGTAAATTTATTAATAATTTAAAAGTATGTGGGTAAATAAATTGCACACCTGCAATTTGACGGCAAAGAAGAAGTGGAAGAAGACGAATGGTGTTCCACTCACTCTTTTATGGCGCGCACTTTTGAAGTGCCTCTCTGCTTTTATTGCTCACTTTTAAAGTAAAAGACAAAAATTTTAGCTGTTTTGCTGCGATGATGATGGTCAGTAAGGTAAGACTAGTGCAGTGGTGGTAAGTGCTGGTGGCAAAGAAGGAAAGAGTGGCAATTTCATGGGCAATACTATTTTCTTCTTTCTTTTCTCCTCTCTAACTCATTCTACAAGAAAACTTGTCAACTAGCCACCATTGACTTGCCGCAATTGCCGTCGATATGACTGCAGCACGGGCACTTTTATACACTACCGACCGACTATTCTCTCTCTTTCTCTTTCTTTCTCTATTCTCGCCGCTTCTCTAATCAATCGCCGTGTGTCCGTGCGTCGGAATGGAATGGAAGTGTGCTGGTCGTGCCCGGGGAAGCGCCGCAACGTGTGCGCCACAGACACACTCACACACAGTCTCTACAGAAAAAGAGAAAGTGTACGTTTGAGCGAGAAGTGAGAGAAGAATCCCAGGCTCGATTCGTCGCTGCAGAATAGACTTCAGAGAGCTGTAGCACCGTCAGTAGCAGCTTCATTTGCAGACTCTGAGAGAGAAAGTGTGAGAGTGGCCCTTTGCAATGAATAGGTCTGCTTGAATAAAATAAAATCAACTCTGATGGTGGAGATGCTAAAGGCAGATGCTGCCACTGCTGACGCCCTCTGCGTTAGCACATAGGCATATGTCACATTGTAGAGTTTAGTCTGCGAAGAATAACCATGTCAGTGACAGTGAACCAGTGTCCAGCTTAGTTTATGCACACACATGATGATGCATCATATGGTCTGGGTTTGAGTGGTCTAGCAGAGTGGTGCAGAGAGTGTCCGAGTCAGTCAGTCAACCAGTCAGCACAGAGCGCCATAAAGAAGCAGCAAAAATTAAGGTGAACGTCACTGCCTGCTAACAATGCTGTTGCATCAACATGCTGACTAATCTCCCTAGAGAATGTAACCGTGAAAAAGTGTGGTAGAATAGAGTAGTGGAGCAACTCACCGTCCCACCTCTCTTTAAAACAAAATTCTCTGACAACTGAAGAGCCGGATTATACGAGTGCAGTTTCTAGCGATCCAATTAAGCAGTAGGAGCAGCATCAACAGGATAGTGATGTTAGTGTTGTTGTTGTTGTCATTGCTCAAGGTCTAAAGGGTAAAAAGTAATAGTAATAATAACCGAGAAAGGCATAAATCGGATTGACTCTCTACAGAGACAATCCTGAGAAGGTCCAGGGCAAATGGCACCTTCTTTTATTGTTGTTGTTGTTTGCTGTCTTCTAAATCAGTGCCAAGTGTCAGTCTGTCTGAGAGTAAACTGATGTGTTGAGCTGGAATTCCTTGATGGTGGCCACCGATGGGTGGTCATTAGGTGGCACTGTGGGCCTGTTTGTGTCAGTGGCAGACACAGTGTGTGTCTAGTGAAATATCTGCTTTTTCTCTTTCCCTCTTTCTCACTCTCTCATTAGTGTAGCATCACGGCACTTCTAATCAGCACTACTACCTTCATTAGGGCAAACCTGAGTCACACATGCACACATTCACAGTATTTCACCCTAGGACCATTAGGGGAACGCACAGATCACCTAGAACTGTACGACAGCACAGGCACCATCACCATCCCCATCTATTCTTTTGCTTTCTTTTTTCTTTATCTCATTCGCTTCTACCAGGCGACCCAAAGAATAAAAAGAAACTCTCTTGCCAGACAGTAAATGTTCTCCTTTCCCTCTCCAAAGTCGTCTTAAGAGCACTCTTCACTGCTGTTGCAGCTGATGATGATCTTCCACTTTAACTTTCACTTTGCATGCCAGAAATTCTGCTGGCACAGCCTACCATTAATTAAAGTCTCAATTCAATAGTCAAAGTTAAGCAGCGTGGCACACCACTGCACTCCTATTGCCCTTTTTCCCGTTCAATAATCGTGCCCATTAGCCTCAAAAGTGGCAACCCAGCGAAGAAAAGAGAATAAGTGAAAAGTAGGCAAAAGTAGCTTTGGCATTGACTTTCTCTCACCCTTTTCTTCACTGACTTAGTGCTTCACTAAAATGACTTAATGAACGTGAACATTTTATGCATATGAAAGTGAAATGATTCGATCAGATTAATTGTGTTCTGTGTGTTCAGTTTAGTAGAGATGAGAGCAGAAACTCAAAACATAAATGAAAACCAACTGCTGGTGCTGAAATAATATGAAAAGTTTTTAAAGAGACACATTTTCTTATAAAACAAAATTCTACATTGTCACCCTTTTCAGTGGTCATTAACAAAAAGGGCATAAACAGCAACAGCTACAGCAACTACAAAAGGCAAATTTTCATTGCCAAATTCTGAACGTGCATTTGTGGTGGAATAGCACTCAAACTAACACAGACATTGAACACCAGCAATCGACAGTTGAACTGTCCGATTTTCCCAGAGGACTATTCCACTGGGCTGCTGGCCATTGCAGCTGATTAGAACCGGTAAAGAAAAGAAGGCAAGATGGGAAAGCGAGAACAGGGCACACAAATGCTAAAAGTCAAACAAATGAGTCAGAATGAACAATGAGCCTAGGAGACAAAATGGCACTGGAACTTCCAGTCTGGAAGGACTGAAGGCAAAGTGAAAGTGCAGCGAAATAAAGTAGATAAAAGGGAAAAGAGAGAAAATGATTTACTGGTGGTTACCAGTGTGTCTGCAAAAGAAGTGCTCCTAGGCACAACTGAGGTGCTGCAAAATGAGCAGATGTAGAAACAACTGCAGGGACTGAAAATGTGATCGAATAAATAAATTTAGAAATCATTTTCAACGGGAAAGTGGATAACGTCACTGTTAGTGAAGAGGTGAAACCTAAATTGAATGCCCAGACGAGGCTTAATTTAATTGTAAAAAATAAAACACACGCTTTTATGCTAACTCTATCCAATAAGCACACTCAAAGAGTGTCCTAGATCTGTCTGGTCTGCCTGCATGCTTAGATCGTCTAATTGCAGAGATATTCCTGGCAAACAAACAAAGAAAGTATTCAGCACATGTGTCCATCCGTTTGTAATGCAAGCATTGCACTGTCTTTTATTGTCTCCCATCTCTGAATTCAATCGTACTGTGGCATAGGGAAAAATAAAAATAAAAAGTGAAGGACGCTCTGATAAGAGAGAGAAAAAGGACAAGCAGTGCTATAAGAAAAAGAGATGAATAGCCTAGAGAGCGGCCCAAAGGATTGCAGTGTTTGCTTGAGCGTTAAAAGTATAGTGAAGATAGGGAGAGAAAGAGGGAAAGGGAAAAGAAGCAGTTATGAAGGTACCCGCACTAATGGCGTCAAATGGAAAAGAATGAACAGTGAAAAGAACTCAGGCACAGAATGTGTTCACTACTCTGACGGACTGCTACAATGGAGAAGCAGAGTTTGGATGCGGTACTGTCAGTGGCGATGCAAATTAGATTAACTAGTAACTGGTACACTGGTAAAGGAGGAAAAAAGTGCCACCAAACTTAGGACTAGTGTCGCAGAGGCAAACGTCCAAACGAAAAGCTAAACTTTATATAAGCACTAACTGCCTGCAACGAGAGGCTAAAGTTGGTCGCTCCAGTGTGCTCTGGTGATCAGGCAGAAAATAAACGATGGCCCTGCAAAAAAAATGTAGATGAAGCCACATGAATGGAGTAGGCAGAAATTAGCTTTTTGCAAAAGGCAATCTGATCTCATTTAGTGGCTCAAAACAAGCGTCACATTATTATTACAAAACTGGGTTGAATGATAGAGATAGAGAGCGAGAAATAGAGGCACTGCTGACCATAGACACCATCGCAATGGCCTAATGCAAAAAACTGAGCATTGAAGCACTATTTTAGGCAATATGCGGCAAGCAAAACACGTCACCGGTCTACGTCAGAAGACAGAGCTAATTAACGGAGAAAGCAAGAGATAACAACTGGGGTCTAGTTAACAGTGCTGCTTACTAAAACAGGTAAAAGGATTAATGAAAATTAATGAAAAAATTGTGAACAAAACAGATTAATTTTCAGTGCTGAACAAACGACTAGATGATAAAAGCGTAAAAAAGTTAACAAGCAGAAAAACTAGATGCAAATAGAAAAGGCCAAACAAGGCAAATGGTGATCAGCTGATACTGATGAAGGTGATGATGATGATGCTGTTGTTGCTGTTTATTCAACCATGAGATTGGTTTCCCCCTCTTTTTTGACTACTTTGTAGCAGCCATAAGGATTACCATGCCTGCTTGCAAGCCCATTCAGGAATTCTGGTTAGTAATCTCAGCAAGTAAAAAATTTTTTACGAGCATCTTTTCTACAAAGCGCATTTTAAAAATTTTAAATTGTTTCAATTTAGCAGGGATTAAAAAGAGATGCAGCAAAGTAAAAAATGATGTCATGTGAGTTTCTCCTCTTTCTATTTTCAAGCATATTTCTCTTTATAGAAAAAATCTATAAGAATGCCAAAGTTTAGAATGAAAACACATAGGTACATAGTGGTATAAAAATATCGTCGATAAAAGCATTGTCCCTGCGGCTCAATCAGTGATTTCTGTTTTTCTTCCAACTTTAGACAATGCAGTTGAGCTGTTGTCCAGTGTGTTCTGTCCACTACCATAGAAAAGATTGACTTCCGCACAAATCACATTAGCCAAATTCAAGGGAAACCCTACTGTACATAAGACGACAAAGTGAATCATCCAATAACAGACAATGGAACACTAAAGCACTGCTGAATAATAGATTATGTCTCTTAGACTTGACTTTACTCAACTTCCAAGTAAAAAGTGAAAGTAAAGGTTTTATCAGGAAAAACACAACAGTGCCCTAAATGTAGAGCAGTTGTACTGGCTGCAACTTAAAGGACGACTGTATTTAGGAAGAAAAAAGAGTAAACATGGTTCTCAGAAGGCCACTAGGGCACTCATTTACCCGGTTAGGCGGACTTAACAGTGAATATCACAGTTTATTTGAAATCATATAATATATTTTTTAATTTGCAAGTAGAGTCTAATTGATAATAAAAAACGAAATGATAGTGTGCCATTACTCTTCAAGTGAAGAAGAAGTTTGGCAAGTTAATATAAAGTGGCAGTAAAGGTGGTGGCATTAGCACAATGCGAGACTGTCATGGCCCATTAGGTACCGACGAGTTCGATCGATTGACCGTCCTGGCGCCAATGTGCTCAGTGTTCTCAACACTCACACAGTCAGCATTCACAGCAGACATATGTTAATTTATGCAATTTATGCAATTGTGTCCCCTTCTTCTTTCTCTCCTCCAACTGTAACTTTTGTGTGAGTGTGCGGCAACGAGTGGACTGGACTCGAATGCGACAATGACCACAAGTGTTGCCAGTGTTGGCAGTGAAGAAGCGAGATATACATTCCACTGCTACTGTTGGCTTTGAGTGTTGGCTATACACACTGACAGTTAAATGGCTGTACGAAAGCTAATGAAATGCAGCAAAAGTCAACGACAATATGGCTACCACTGATGGAGGTGCTAAAGAGCGAAAGAATCGGTATAGACTAGAAAGGAGCATACACAACTTTTCGATTAACTTTCCCCACTTTATGATTGCAAAAGTAAATACACACAACCAGGGAAAGGGAATAAAAGGGGAATAAAAATGTATGAATGGGCAGAAAAAGAGGGGAAAGCAGTGGTTGTCTCAGGACAAAACGCAAAGAACCACAAATATTGTGAGGAGGAGTACAGTGAAAAAAGTGAAGAGGAGCCAGACAGAATGTGCAAATGCGGCAATTTATACACTTTACCAAAACGACCTCTAGCATTTGCATTGTTAAAAAATGGTGGCACACACATTAGTGTGGAAAATCGGAGAAGGGGAAGTAAAAGAACTAGCAGTCAAGTGTTCACAAAGAATAGTTTTAAAGTTTGCCAATCAATTACCGCAATGTACAGTTAGACAGAAAAACAGTGCCACAGCTGTAACCACAGTCCTCTTCTCTATCTTGTCAGTGCAATTTATTCAGTTGTGCAATTCATTCAAATGCTGGAATGATTTGAGTGCATCACTCTACATGCCAAAAGGTATTCCGAAAAGTCCAGTTTTGGCAATTTTGCTGGCACAGCCCAATACCGGGAATTACAGCCTGTGTTTGCATGTTGAATGAGTGCCACAGCTGCCACATTCTGACTGGACTAAAAAGTTGTTCATCGGTGCAAAGTGAAACAACAACACGGTAAAGCACTATTTATCACCTCTTTGTGCACTGAAGCTGCTAAAATAAATGGTGGTGGTAAGGCGGATTAAGCGTGAAAGATGCATGACTTTTTGGCATACCGCACACATGTGTTCACCCAGGTAAGGCAGTAAACAGACAGACGGACAGGTTTACTTAACATAAAACTGCAAAAAACAAAAAAGCACATTTATCAAACTTATCCGGGAAAATCTGGTATCGTGATTCGGAATGTAAAAAAATCAGCTGAATATCTTTAGCTGGTCAAACACGCTGGCATAAAAAATAACCTGCGTGCTGGAACGTGGAAATGTTTTACTTTAAAAAATAAATAAATTGTGGTAACTTGTTTTATCAATAAAAAAGTTGAACCAGTTTAACCGTGAGAACTTTCATTTGTGATTTGAAATGAAAAAAATAAAATCAGGTTGTTGATTGCAGCTCATAACCAAAATCCTATTTATGCAATATTTAGTGCAATATTTACTAAATCAATACACGAGTAAATAAGTGACAAAAAAATGGCAAAGGCCAAAACAGAAGCAACACAGCTTTTCACAGTGAACAACAAAAATGAATTTGCATTACCAAACAAGACATAAAACAGTGACAGCAGAAAAAGATGAGACAGCAAACAGAATAATATTTACCAAAGTTGCAGCTAGTTAGTTGAGTCAGGCATGGGACTAATTGCAGGAGAAGTGTGCAAGTGAGCAAGGCAAGCAAGGTTTCAGCTGTGCAATCCCACCTCCCAAACTCTTTCAACATCATCTCCACCTCTTTTTCAGCCTGCAAACACAAACTGCAGTCAAATTATAATAAAAACACTTCTTAGAAGTGATCAAACAAAAAAAATACAGAGAACAGATTCCCCTGTTCAAATAGCTGCAAGCCCTAGAGTGGCAAACAATTCTGCAGTTCAGCCAGTTGCAGATATTGTGAGTAGAACTGCTTGCACTACTTTTGCCCATTCGGCAATCAGGCAACCGCTGCAACAACTGCTGCTGGGCATCACTTTCCGGGTTGGTTGGTTGGCAAATGGCACCCATCAGAAGATGAATGAAGTGACTGCCGTAAATCCCGACACACTCACTAGCTCACATTGAAGATAGCTGGAAAGCAGTATGAAACAACGAATGCGGAACTAATCAACAGCGCACACAGAGGGTGATCGGGTGATCGATGCCAGGCACAACTACAGCTCTGCAGCTGCAGTCATTAGTTTGCTAATTGAAACATTAGTACCAAAAAGTACGAATGTTGCAATGTTGCCTGAATTCGGGCAGCAGCCATGTTGCTGCAGGCACGTGGCACAAATCATAAGCTGATGATCAGTGATAGTGCTACTGTTCAATAGTTTACTGATCACTAGAAGAGAGTAGTGCACCATCAGTGTTGGGGCACAGGCGGCACAGAGCAACACATTCGACCAGTGGCACTAGCAGCAAAAGCAGTAGCCTGCAAAGTGTCTTTCTGCTTAATGAGACATTTATCACGCTTTCTGGCTGCAGCACTGCCAACACTGATGTTGATCTATCTGTGCTGGACAATCAAATCTGCGTCTGACTGGCAAGTGTGCTGGCAGAAGTGCTGGCGACATTCACAACGACGGCCATTGTGCCCCTACTTGAGGGTAATTGCACTCTCAATGGCACTTTCTTGCTCTATCTCTTTCTTCCTGTCTTCTCTGTTCTCACAAGTGCGGGGCAACAGCTTATGACCGAGAGCTACTGGCCACTGACCAGTGACTGCTGCTGCTGCCAGCCCAGACGATGACATCCGTGTTACAAAGAAAGGCCGTCAAAGCTGGAGCAGTATAAAACCCTCAAAAGGTTTGAGTGGTCAGTTCCTTTGCGGCAGCTTGGTAGTGGAGGAAACAACAGCAACAGCAGAAACAGCTTTGTTTGAATACCAATCTTTTTGCTATTAGCAGAGCACAGGAAGCATCCAACTGCAAAACATCCTCAAATGCCCAGCGAATGGCTGAGATTAAAGCGGACAGAGAAGAAGATGCCATGATCAATTTGACAGCTAGGCCTACTACGTCAACCAGCACCACCACCACTGCTAACAAGAAGTTTCAACTCCGCTAAGCTGATTTCACCCTTAAAAACCATTTCACCGTACAGCTGCCCTTTTTCCTACTCCAGTCTTTCCCGAGTGCCCTTCTTTTCCCCTTTCTTTAAATGTCACCCGCTAATCTGGCAGCACATAATCACACTCCATCACCACTTCAGGCCACTTCCACTTGCCCAACAACTTCAACTGCCTGTTTGCTGCTGCTGATGGTTGGTGATAATTAAAAAAAAGTTGATGTAGCAGTAATGCAGCAGCTATATACAGCTGGAGCCGTCCGTTTGTCCATCAACTGCTGAAAAGCCAGAGAGAAACTGAGAGAGTCCACATAAGCTCCGACGTAAATGCAAAGAAGTGACGAAGAAGGAGTGAGGAGAGTCTGATGAGAAGAGAGAACATTGTCTAAACTGCACTTACCGCCTCAAACTCCCAATTTGACCTTGAACCGTTCTTTGAACCCCACCTCGTGATGACCTTCCTTTTTCGGAAAATCTGGCCTCTCTTTTCTCATCTTCCTTTTAGCGCTTCTGTTTGCATGCACCAGCACAGGCACCAATTGTTGCCATCACTGGCTACCACTACCCTCTACTTCATTTCGACGATCTATTTACTGCTGTTTGGCTGTTTTCAACCGGTCTACTCCTCCAGCGTCGTTCTCTCCTCTCCTCGAAAAGGTTCTCCACTGAGTGGTAAGTGTTAAATTGAAACAAAAGAGTTAAATCACAAACTTGCTGACCTCTTGTGCATGCAGCGACGCCTCAAGTCTGGTTGTCCATCTCCTCTCGGCCTCACCGCCGACTTGTGCTCAACTGGCACCGCCTGGAGGGCAGCAATCTGCACGGATCATGGGTGGCACTGTACGACCACGAGCCGACGCGCTACAACTACGACTACGACTTTGTGGAGCGCGTCTTCCCGACAGCCACTTCGGGGAAACACTTGTAAGCGAGGGACTTTGATTGCAATTGTACAGTAATCATTTTACCATTTTTTTGCAGCACATCGAAACCGTACGAGTACTTCACCTTCCAGTCGACCTTTGACCGGCAGAGCAGCAAGCAGCACCTGGACAACTTTCTGCTCTCTCGCAATGACTCCGCCCTGACCGCCCTTTCCAGCAGTCTCTGGTCGGGCTGTGTGAAGTACTGGATCGCCTATGTGGTCAACGGCGGAGGGGGCGGCGGCGGTCGGACGACGTTGGTGGTGAAGAAGTGCCTGCGCACCAGACCTCGGTGGATGGAGGAAAGCATGTCCGTCATTGGCCACCGCTCGGTCATTGAGCTGGCACTGCCCGGCACGCACAATGCCGGCAGCTACGAGGTGGCCGCCAATAGGCGCTTTCCACGACTGGACAAATACATCTACTGCCAGGATGAGTCCATTTGGAATCAGCTCATCTATGGTGTCAGGTAAAAATCTATTTTAAAACTTTGATTTTAAAGAGCGCTTTAATAACCCCTTTTACAGATTTTTCGACCTCCGCCTCGCCTACGACGAGAAGGGCAGCACCGACCGCGACCGCATCTGGATCGCCCACGGCCTCGTCCGCGTGCACATCTCACTAGCAGAGGTCCTTGAACAGGTGCTCGCCTTTCTCCTGTCCACCTCCCAGGAGATCATCATCCTCGACTTTCACCGCTTCGAGGAGGGCTTCGAGGAGTGGCAGGGCGAGGTGGACAGCCGACATGCCATCATCGAGCGCCTCATCCTCGACTACCTCTCCGCCTTCATCGTCCCTGTGGAGCTCGGTTTCAGCAAGTCGGTGCGCGAGCTGGCGGCCGCGAACAAGCGCGTCTTCGTGTGCTACGCCCGCGAGAAACGCAATCGACGGCACTTCTTCGTCAACTCGCTGCACGTCTGGCCGGAGACAGACGACGCCGGCCTCCTCTACCGCTACTTAAACGAGCGCTCCTGTCGCTCGCCTTCCGCCCCCTACGTCGTCTCGCTGATGGGCGCCCTGACGCCGCGCTTCTTCGGCCTGCTGCGCGACAAGTACGACGGCGTGCGGGCGATGGCGGAGACGGTGAACCACCAGCTGACGGTGCGCCTCTTCGAGGACTGGTGGCAGTGCATGAACGTCCTCTCCACCGACTACTTCCTCGGCAACAACGCCATCGAGCTGACGGTGGAGGCGAATCTGCAGCGGGAGAGGAGGCCCTGATGACGACAACAGAAAGAAAAAGGCATGAATATCAGCACAAAACAAAGAAGGAGGAAGTACGAAACTCCTTCGACTTCCTCTGCCTTCCTAGCAAGCAGCAGCTAAAATCGTTCCCTCAAATTCGATCTCTCTTTTTTACTCTCTAAACGGACGGGCAGCCCCACCGCGACCACCACCACTACAGCCAGCACCAGCAACTGCCAATCAATCATCTCACCCCCACACACACAGATGGTGGCATATTGTGTCAGCAGCAGCAGCAGCAGAGGCAGTGTCATCAATAAAGTGACAATCACTAGCCGCAGCACCAACACCAGCGTAGCATTCACACATTGACAGTGCAGTCAAAGATCGATCCACAAATGGCCGACGCCGCCGCCGCACCGCCATCAATTGAGGTCAATCGATTCGGTTTTGCCTGAGAATTGAAAGAAAAAGAAACAGAAGCTGAAGATAGCAACAGCAGGAGAAGGAGGATGGATCGAGGAGAGTTTTTCAGCACCTTCTAATGCACCGTTTTTGCACTGTGCTAAAGGCAAGAGAGGGTTTCAACAAAATAAGATATTTTGTAAAGGACCATTCAGTGAACAAGAAACAAGAGGAGGACCATAAAAAGTCAAAACCAGCAAACTCAATTGGCAATCGGCAAGTGAGGCGGCAAATGTCATCATCTGCTGCTGCTGCATTCATTCATTCATTCAGCCTGGAGCACTTTCAATTTGCATTTCCAGGGCTCTAATTTACAATTGTTACGCGAAAATCGCGCGCGCAAAAGTATATAGCGGGATCTCTAGTGATTGTCTGTGCCTGCTTGGCTGCAACCACCACCCCCAATCAATCCACTACAACCACTATCCATTTGTGATGCTAATTGAGCGTTGAATGAAGCCTTGTCGCCGGAGAGCGAGAACTGCTGAGCGGTCCCAATAATAGCGCTCGTCAATCGGAATGAGATGTTCGGCGACAGCAGCAGCACCAGCAGCAGCCGTTTAAACGGGCCAATATTGCCAATACCAACCGATTGAGTACGTCAGCAAAACAGTAAAACAGAGAACAGAGTTGACTGATTGACTGCAATGATATATGCGCACAGTGCAGAACAATCGGCAGATTGAGTTCTACTGTACAGAGGAGCGGATTCAGTTTACGTCAGCACAAGCACAGGCAGACAGACACTACCTGGCCGTGACAGGCGTGTCAAGTCGAGTTCTGCTCAAAAGTACAAAGCATTTCGGGTGACTCTTTTCCATTGTCCAACATTGTCGTGCTGCAGGTGCTTCCGTTGCCATCCACTGATTTGAAATTACAATTGAAAAAATAAAACAGAAAGAGTAAAATGTGAGCGCCTAGTTCGGGTTGAATTGTCTGAGTGTGTGTCGCACCAATTCGTCGTCCTCGGTGCTCACGACTGGCGCACTCGCACTTCAATTCGGGTGAGCTGTCAATCAAGCATAAGCGGCTTAATTACGGGTCCATGGCAGTGCTAGCCAAATGCAGCTAGAAGTCGTAGTTGGTGGTGGTGACGCCAGCAACAGCACCAGCAAAGGCGGAGAGGGGGACGGCGGCAGTGCGCCAATTAATCGAGGCGTCCAAGTCCAAGGCTCAAGTGCCATTGAAACTGTCTGGGTCAGTGCAGTCTACTTGTGCTCGGTGACAGTCGTAGAGGAGTGATGGCAGTGGTAGTTGTAGTTCAATGGCATTCACTCCAACTGAAACTCAACCTACGTTCGAATTGTTGTGCTGTGAAATTCCCCGAAACTCAGACCCCTATGTCCGATACTCCGTTCTTTCTCTCCGGGAATATTCCAGTTGATTCAAGTGTGTTTGTGGTCTTTAATTTAATTTCTAATTTAGGATGCGCTGAAGGTTGTTCTGCTGTTACAGGCCACGTTGCTGCTGATGCTGATGATTCTTGTGGTGGCCAGTTGAAAGTGGAGCAAAGTAGTGGACGGTAGAGTTAATGGAGGGGAAAAGTCGATTTGGCAGCAGCAGCAGAAGTGGTTCGCCTCACTTGACGCCGGACTTGATTGCGGTGGTCTCCGGTGTTGCTGTACGTCTCTGCTGGAGCACTCACATCGAACCGAAGCAAACCACAAGGCAAAGCAAAGCAAACCCGAACACCGACTGGACAATTAGTGCAGACAGGCAGTGATGTGGCCAATTAGTGCCTGCAACAGCCTCCTCCTCCTCCTCCTCCTCCTCTGTGTCCAGTCGTTGTCTGCATTTCATGTGCGTGTTTCCTTATGCACACAGACGCAAGCACACACCACCACGGGGAGTTTAGTTACACATGGCTGACAGTTTAATGGAGACAAATGGGGAGTTGGCTAGCTGAATGCTGCTGCACATGGATTGAGGCCTTCTTCCCTTCCTTCCATTACCGGATAGACGTAATGGAGGCCATCGATCACAAAGGCATCCTAGTACCAGTGAGAAGGAAGAGGAGGAGGAGGAGAAAAAACTTTCACAGCAATTGCCTTTACACTGTGTGTTTGCTTACTCTTTTTCGAATCACTGTCCGGGAATGCGAGCATCATGAAAAGGCAAAAAGATACTTTCTTTTTTGTACATTATTATACAGACTAACCTTTTACCCGGTATAGTGCTCGCCAAGGTGGTGAATAATCGACCAATTAACTGTGTGTTTGCAGGCCGAGTTTTGTACCTTGCAGGCATTGCTGCTCCATAAACAAACTGTTTGTAGCTACAAAAGCTCATTTGCCGAGCGAATATATGAGGATTTAGCAGTGTGGGCGCGCAGAATAAGCAGAGAATAAATGCCGTAGCACTTCCGTGAAGCATTTCCTGGGCAATTCAGCAAATCGACATTTGGAAAAAAGTTAAAGTAATTGGCAAATTACGAGGCTTTTTTGGAGCTCATTCGCACAAGTAAATTGAGTTTTCAGGCCAATTGTGTCAATTTGAGTCAAATCGTTTTTAATTTCGTAAAAAGGTCAACTTTCGACTGCCAAAAGTGCCGGTGACAATTGAGAAATATAGCCAGTATATTAAACCACAAAAGAAGGAATGAAATTGGATTACGGTAAAGGCATCGAAGTGAGTCCCACTTCTTTGCACATTGACAATTTTAAAATCTCCTCTTTTAAAATGGCAGTATTTTTCTGAATATCGCTTACAATTTCTTCTAGATTGGATTTTGCTTTCAATGTCGCGTCCATTTTAAACTTGTCTTTAAAGTTCGTCTCTCTAGTGATCGCCAGTTCTTGAGAGAATCTCGATTCTTCCTCTTCAAACAGCCGCCTTATTGTAGCCAGCTCGTTTCGACACTTTTCCAGTCGCTTTTTAGCATACTCCCTTGGCTCATTGTCTTTTTTGTTCTTTAAATCATCCAAGAGATCCACAATGAAATTGAGTACCTTTTCTTCGCCCATCTGAGAAAGCTTTGCGCGATGCTGAACGGGAATTATGGAGTTAGTTTCACAACTTTTCAAAAGGTCGGCGGCTATTTTCACGATTCCCCCTTGATCTCCTTGAGGAACAGGTAAATTCGTCTCGTCTACTGAAGTTGTCTTTGTCTGTGTCGTTGAGTTCAGCGGCGAAACTGATGACCGGCGACTTTTGGACTTGGCGACCATGTCCTCGAGCAGATCATCACCGAATGACATCTCAATGTCAGACTCATCCTCCGCATCGGTGTAATTGTCCGCCGTCAGGTACTTCTCGTAAATTGAAAATACTTTGTTGTTCTCCATCTTCAAAGGCCGAAGATGCGATGCACAAAGAAAGAAAGGACAGAAGATGCAGATCAACAGATTTTGGCGCAACGGTTTTTTGTTTTCATTTGTTTTCAAAAATTGTTGTGCAGACAAGTAGAGCCCTCTGTTGGGGGACGATGCAACCTTCGTACAGCGCTGTACGAAAAACAACTGAAAACGCTGTCACCAGTTGGAAACAACAAATGAAAGTACAGAAAGAAGTATCCCAGTCTCATTTGCCCTGTTTCATATTTCTCTAAAGACCATTTCAAGTTTTGGTTAAAAATTGTATTCAAGTGAATCCTGGTTGACATTACCACCACCACTACCACCATCGCCACTACCACGACGACCACTACCGCCGCTATCTGGGCTATGCCGTTACGCCACCGGTATTTGATGATGAGCTGATATCTGTCTCTCTGTCTCTCTCTCTCTTGTTCTGGTCGCCCAATGACAGAATGGCACGTCAACAACAGCAGCATCAGCAGCAGTGGTGGCGGCGGCCAGCTGTGACAGCTGCTGCTCACAGTGTCAGCTTACTCGCTCGCTCTTGAGAGTTCGATTACTGTGATACGGTGAGGATAAAAACGAGTCATCATTAGTGACAGCGACAGATCACTACAAGACACTCTCCGCTCAACCAGTCAACTAGTCAATCTCCTCTTTCTCCCCCTAAATTGCGAGACAAAATGCTGGCCCGTAACTCCATTTTGTTGTTGTCGTCCACCCTGCTTTTCGCCGGTGTTGCCCTCTCCAGTGACAGCGAGGTGACACAGCTCACGTACCAGGCCGTGCGAAAGGTAAGCACGAAGTGTCATCGCCATGTGGGATCACCCTCACAAACTTCCTTTCTCTTGTTTGCAGGTCGTCGCCAACTTTGATGCCGTTATAGTTAAGTTTGATGAGAGCTATCCCTCCAAGTCTGAACTGGACAAGCAGTACAAGCAGTTTGCCACTGACCTTCGTTTCACGCCCAGCGTTCTCGTGGCCGAGGTGAAGGTGCCCTATCGCGGCGATACTGAAAAGGACGAGGATGTCTCTGAGGAGCGCCGTTTCGCTGAGAAGCTGAACGCCGCCAAGACTGAGTCGCTGCCGGTAGTGGTGCTCTTCAAGCGCGGTCAACTCGACTCGCCGATTACCTTTGAACGCAAGGCCGAGGATGGCTCCGACTTTACGGCAAAGGCTCTGCGCGACTTTGTACGCACCAGCGTGCCCAGCGTTCGAATTACCCTCGAATCGTGCATTGAGTTGCTGGACGAGCTGGCCGCACAGTTCACCGCCGAGAAGGTGACCGCGGAGAAGCGCAAGGCGCTGCTGAAGGAGGCCGAGGCGAAGGCCGCCAAGCTGACCACCGAGGCGGACAAGAACAGCGGAAAAACCTACGTGAAGATTATGGAGAAGATTCTCGACCGAGGCAACCTCTTCATCAGTAGTGAACGTCAGCGCATCGACAACATGCTAGGCGGAAAAATGTCCGAGCAGAAGAAGAAGCAACTGCAGGCCCGTTTGAACATTCTCGAGAGCTTCCAGAGTGGCACCGCCGCCGCAGCCACTAAACAAGAGCTGTAAAAGCACTTCACTGTGCGACCGTTTTGTTTGTTTGAAGTGTTGTTATAAGATGAGTATTTTTACCGATTTGTATTTCATAACTTTTCAAGTGCATTTGTTTTTTGTTACCAAGTCATCTTTTTTCAAAATATTAAAAGCATTGTATACTTTTCAAAGGACTACCATTTTATTGATCAAAGAAAGATAGTAAGATCGTACAGTCTGTCAGTAGAGCAGATTTTTTGTAACAAGGATAAAACATCATAAAAAGATAAAATAAAACAAAAGAAAACAAAAAAAGAAAAAGATTCTACAGTGAGATTAGTGTGGCCTAACTTTTCTTACAGCAACAGAGCGCACCCGACCACCGAAAAGAGCAGCTGGATGCCATGTAAGCTGTCATGCTGACTGCAGTGACACAAAGGCCAGTGTGTTAATGTGTGACTTGGGGAAAACTTCTTCTTTGTTCAATCAAGAACTAAATGGCGACTTTTTTGCTTGGCAGAGATTGGGCGAGATTATTATTAGAGCAATAACCGTGGTGGTTGCAACAAATGTTATACTGAAGGTATTGGACAGGGCATTGGATAGTGTTGGTGGTGGTCAACTTGGCCTTCATTTGCTTGATTAGGCCTGGCAAAACCGGGGTTGAGTTGATGTTGGTTGTTCACAGCTTAAGGAGAAAGTAAGAGAGATAGAGGGGTGGTGGCGTTCACAGAGAGTTCAGGAAGCAGAGGGTGAGAAGCTTCTTTGTTGAAGGTTGAGAGAGGTGTGTGTTCACAGACAGGCAATTCGAAATAATCGTTAGTTATTTGGCTTTCCTAGATGTTTGTGGTGGTGGTGGATGTGGTGTTGATGGTGGGAGTATCACAGTCGATGTTCTGTGCTTTTTGAGGCGTTGAATGCATTGGGTGGTGATGAATGATACGCGATTTCGACTGCGGAACCGAACCGAATCCAATGACAATCAGAGTTGAGTCATCCAAGGTTATATGTGTGCCTGGTTTCCCTAACACGTACTTGTGTACAGTATCGTACTGGCAATGGTGAATGTCAATAAGTAAATAGATAGACAGATTGATAGAAATGTGTTGAGAGAAATGGAATGTAAAAGAGGAGCTGTTGAATTGCTTGCTGTCAGATTAAAGCAGTGACACAGTGTGTAAAACGCAGATTATTCTACCTTAAGAATGGTGGAATTATTATCACAGGTTAGTTGCAGTTGTTGGTGGTGGTGATGATGTTCAAGTTGTAGTGGTCGTAAGATCTTCAAATGAGAAAGATGTTTAAAAATTGGCATTGAAAGGCATTCTCGCATTTTCAGGAGTCGCCGGAAATGTTGTGTGCAATAAGTCACATGGTGTTTAATAAAGCCTTTGATGATTGTGGAAAGATGTAGCACTTGTTTGATTGATGATTAACAAGAGCTGGTGGTGGTGGTATCAAGATGATGGTTGACTACTGGCAAATCACAGCTTCTTTGTGGAAGGGAGAGAGGTATTGCAGAGATGGTGGTTTCCTTCAGTTAGGGTGCTTCCTATCTAAAGTAGAATACTTTTCTAATAGACTAAATGTAACAGCAAAACAGAGTAGCAGTAAATTAACTTTCAAGCAAGGTTCGCTGATAGGTCATCTGAGGTTCATAGCCAACTTGTTGCAGTTCAGGAATCAGATGGTCGGCGGTGAAAGACCAGTCGTAATTAAACTTTTCTGAAATCAAGTTGCACAGCTGTTCTTTGCTGGTAATTTTACAGGAGCAGTCAGGTATTTGCTTTGATTCCTCGATGCAGCGGCTGGGAAAGTGAAAGTTGTGTAATGTTCGTTCCCGAAGTCGAGCGATTGCCACGAGGTCAATGTCGTCAATATTGTAGCCTGTAATGAAGGTAATTGGTGTTTAGTACAAGTCGATTTAACGAGAGTGATTATAATGTGATTAACAAAAACAAATGACAAACCGATTATCGTCAGACTGTGGAGAACATGACAGCGCCAGGCGAACATGACCCAGGGATTCTGCAGAACGGTGAACTCCTGAAACTTTTTAGACTGGTAAAGGTGGTCAACAAAGACAGCCGTCTCGAGGTGCTTTCCTTGACGCAAGTAAAGCTTCTCGAGGAGATTCTTCATCTGCTCCTGAGCCTGTCCCTCCTTCAGCTCAAGATAGTAACTCCTGAAGTGGCGAATTGGAAGGTCGCTGGCAATGAGTGACTCGATGATGAAGTCGAAGCTTTCCGGCTCAATGTGCAGCAGATTGACGGTGGCCGAGAGTTTAGGCAGGGTCCGGTGCAGCGAGGCCCAAGAGCAGGCGTCAATGGTGGCACCCCGATGGTGATTGTACCGGTGGACGTTGATTTGAAGATGTTTCAGTTGAGAGAGTCGCTCAAGTTCTTTGATAGCGCTGGCGTTTAAGCAGTCAAAGTCAATGGACAGAGAAACGAGGGAGGTGAACTTCCCAAAAGCAGCTGGTGACAAGAGCAGTGGCTGTGCGTACTGAAAAACGTCGCTCTTGATGGAGCTAATGTGCAACCGTGTGATGGACTGTTCTACTTTGGACTTGCTGAGCTCCTCGAGGAACAGATCGACATTGCTGGTCAGGTGGTCGAGATCACCTAGGCATAGCTCTTCGAGCTTCTTGCACTTGCTGAGCAAAAATCGAATCGCCTCAGAAAGGTCGCTGTAAAGATAGGTGAAGCCTCGAGAGCTACGAAGCAACGGAGTGACGGGCACTAGAACCAAAGAGCTCAGGTTGCGACAGTTGGCAAAGGTGCAAAGGCCAGCAGCGGATAGATTGTAGATGGGCACCTCATTCTCAGAGAAGAACTTGATGATCTCAGTCAAGTCAATGACGTTCAGCGTAGAGTTTGGGTCAAAAAAGATCTTCAAACCAGTGAGCAGAGGGGCACACTTTTGGAGGAACGCTTTCAGGTGCTCATTGTTGAACGATTTCTGACCTTGTTTGAATCTTCGCTTTGCTGGGCTGCTGCCATTGCCACCATATGGCTGATTTCGGTTGCGCAGAGTGAAAACGCTGAAACCATACGCCTGTTTACTTTCAGTGTTGTTGCTGTTGTTGTTGTTGTCATTGCTGTTAGCACCACTGTGGTGGTGGTTGACCTTGGCTGGTGGAATGGTGAATTTGTGCGCGCAGAGGTTCACTCGGAAGTTTCGGCATGGGAAGAGCGTCGAGGTGAAGAGGACATTGCGCCAGGAGTGGCAGGTGGAGGAGGCTTTCAGGCGGTGGCTCACATCGAGGTAGGAGTATATGTTGCCTAGTGCCACCAAGGGCAGACTGTTCCACTGGGGAGGGACATCGCTGGACAAGGGCAGGGGATGACGACGGCGATGGTGATGGTGATCAGCACTTTTTGCTGGTTTTTCGCTGCTGCTGGTGCTCACTGGCAAACTGCTTTGGACTTTGAACTTTACGATAGATGATGGTGCTTGCTGTTGTTGTTGGTGGTGTTGAGGGTGGACATCGTCGAGTTTGGTGGTGCTCGACGAGGCCGACATGGGACAGGGGAGGAAAACTAATAAAGAGGTGCTGAAAGAGGTGAAAAATAGTATCTTGTAGTTGTGAACATGTAGAGCAGCTGCAGCAGGTCGAAGCAGCCTGGTCACGAGGACACGACGACGAGGAGGATTGGACACAATCAACAACTCGCGCGAGCCTCGAAGCCAGTGCTCTTCTAGTCTGCCAGAAGTGCAAAACAAGAGGAGAAAACGACACTGCAGGACTCTCACTCTCACTTTTCCTTTACCTCGCTCATATGTTGGTCTCTCCTTTACAGTTACTCTCTTTCTGTTAGAGATCACTGTGTTTGAATCCTCGTTGCAAAAGTTTTCCACTCAATGGTACAATGCAGTGAACAGGGCAGTTTGGAGGAACTTTTGGTGGCAGCGACCACCACTACTGAAGTGCGTAGTAGCACACTGTGGCTCTTTACAGCTTTTCCCTTTGAAGTGTGCCGTTGTACAGCAAACGCTGTACAATAGCAGTCCAATGTTGTCCAATGCTGATTTCGATACACACATTTTCTCTTTGCGACACACACACAACACATAGATGTGAAAGATGATGGGGAAATGGGAGCGTGTATGCGCTGGTCTGCGTTTATTGACAAATGAGAACAATGAGAACAATGTGTGTGTGTGTGTTTGCACACCAACTTCTTTTTTTCTTACTTGCTTTTCAAACTGCTGGCACTCAGCCCTCAGGACGACCTTGCCGCCATTAGCTTGTTGCCGCTGCCCAGTCCTGTCCCCACCACCTTCTTTGACGTCCTTAACTCCGAGTCGGCGTAGAACCTGTAGTTGACGGTGTCGGGATTGCAGGCGGAGGCAAATTGGGTGATCTTGCTGCACTTCAGCCCTCGACAGCAGGTGCCCTTGTCCGGGCCACAGGGCTGGCCAATGTCTCGACACATCAGACAGATGTTGACGATGTTGTTGTTTATGTTGCGCACGCCACAGCTGGTGCCCGGACAGCACTGCTTGTCCGGGTGCATGATGTCACAGTGCTGCTCCTGAAGGCGACATTTCCGACCTGAAAGACAAACAGCCAAAACACTTTTTTGTGCATCAAAGTTCCAACACATTTCTTCTTTTTTCACGGGTGAACTTACCTTTTGGAACAAAGTTGCACTCGATGAAGGTGAAAACTAGCATCAGCAGCAGTAAAACTGTAATGAGAAAGACAATACCGTTTCGATTTTGTTGAGGCATTTTTTATTGGCTTTAAATTGGTTTCTTAAAGAACGTTGTTCTTTGAAACACACACTATTGACTGCTCAGTTCTGTCTTTGATCGCGGATGGACAGCGAATGGCTGTCGATCTCCTCTGACCGGGCAATTAAGCATTTTCGGACGCAGCAGCAGTCGGCACCTCGGACTGCCCATAAGTTACCCGAACAACTCTAACTAGTTTGTTCGACCTACATGCACATCAAGTTGCTTTTTTTCTCCACCTTTCTACATCACAGACTAATTGCCATTTCTAATCACGAAACGCACACACATAGGCATATTTTTAGAAAAATATTTTTAAAAAAAGGATGAATTTATTTTCTTAGTTGGTTTAGCAGCAAGTGTTTAACGAAAAGAGAAAGTGTTGTGAAAGCGGAGATTGCCGTTTACATTAGGTCAGTTGCAACTCATGTGCTCAGCGACTGCCAAACATCGAGCTGAGCTTCGAGTCACGAAAGAGGGTCCAGGCGTGTCCACCCGCAGAGGACTTGTGTTCGGAGTAGGAAGCGGAAGCAGTCGATCCGGTGATGGCCTTAAAGCCCAGATCGTAGAGCTTATTGAGCACTCGCACAGGAGCGTCCTCGATGCGAAATGACCAACAGCGACCTCGCGAGTCGTAGCGAGGCTCGGCCTGCAGAAAGAAAGAGAGGAGATTATGCTCATAAAGAAAAACTGATTATTCAACTCAGAAAAAAGCGCACCTGGAAGTAAGCGTCTTTGATCACCGAAAAGGGACACTTCTCGTGCAGATACGGGTCAATGGTGGAGATGGACGTCGGTCCGCGGTGAAAGTTTTCGGTGGAGACGAGCACGTACGCCATTCTGTCTGGGTACAGCTTACTGTAGCTCAGGTCAGCTGTAGTGTCTTGAACCAAAGATGAGGTGGTGTTCTCCGGCGAAGTGGATGAAGCGGATGAAGAAGAGGAGGACGGGGAAGAGGGGCTGAAGTCAAATGAGACACTGCCTAGGTGCACTGATCTAGGCCTGACTCGGTCCCTGCTGTGTCTGCCGCTGCTGGTGTTGGTGGTGCTGGCTGCCAGTTTGGCCGACAACAGCGATCGGCGGGGCTGGTCGTCGCTGCTGCTGAAGGCAGCAATGGTGGCGGCCGCAGCTGAGGTAGAAGATGTGTACGAAGAAGTTGTGCCTTAGATATTCACCTGGCTGCTGCTTTTGTCTTTTGTCTTCTCTTCCTTTGTTTGCCACTAACGAGATGATGTGCTCTTTATATAGACTTTTAGGGTGACACTGAGGAGTCCGTGATCGCGCCAAAAGTAGTGATCACGAGTGATGGTTGAGAGTCTCAATTAAGTGGTCTTCTATTGCCTCTTTTTCGAGATGTCGAGAAGTGAAAGTGGCAAGAAGCTGAAAGCCAAAAAAGAGGTTTAGTCATCATCTTCCTCTGCTTCTTCTTCTTCTGTTTCTAAAAGTGCAGATGTTCACCGGACAATCATTTGGCTGACCAATCGGTATCGCAATTAGACGGCAATTAAGCTGTCCCTGTTTGTTATGCCAAACATTGCCAGTTGTCATTTCACCCGTCGCTCATTTTGTCATCTCGCCCACGCGGTGATTGTCCTGTGCTGAAAGGAAATGTTGTTGCCATTACTTTTTGTTTCTATTTCACATCATGTCGTGACCAGAGTGAGCGGAGTTCTATCTTTGTCGATGGTCAAGTTCAATGCGAGTTCTGAACCGTGCTTTTACGATTGATTTCCTCTCACGTGGTGGAAGTGTCAGCACCAGAAGAAAAAAACCAAACAAAGCTGGTGTTGCGTGGGCGCCATTGTCATGTACCGTTGTGATTATTAAACCCCTTCGTCTGTTTATCGAAATTCGCAAATTGTTTTAATTTCACAAATTGAAATCGCTGATTTTTATTTGCCATATGGGCTTTGCCCAGCACTGTGGCACTTCCCCATGCCGACATGTAAACAATGGGCCTTGCTACCCAAAGTACTGCCGCAGTACTTGAATAATTTGCACTGAATAAGGAAGAGAGATGCCCCGAATAGTGCCGAGTGCGTCAGTGCCCACCAGCACCATCACTGACGGACGATGTTCCCTGAGCTGAAGAAAACAGGCAAGCAATCACTTCTTGAGCATCAACTCACATCTTGCCAGACAGAAAGAGAGGATAACAAGCTGAAGGACATGATCACGAGCTGATGTTGCCAGCGAGGAAAACAGTAGTGGCAGCATCGACAGCATCACTGAAAGGTCCGCTGCACATCCTCTGGTGTGAAGGAAGATATCGATGGCGATCTTTATTTAGTTGAGGAAAAGTACTGATATTGGTGCTGGTGGTGGTAGTGCCCTGTTTGTAGCAGTTTGCTGATTACCGACTACACAGCCGTACAGTCTCGACGAAGACACACTTGAAAAAGTACGCGCATCAGTACTTTGCGACACTTTTCTTCCTTTATATCCTCAATCTTTTGCTCCAAAAAGATGAAGTACATTACCTTCAATCGACACTACAAAAATGTGAGTTTGTGAATCTGTAAAGGCAAGAACCAAATTACTAGCTTGTCTCCACCTAGGCATTCGCCCATCTCTACCGGCGAGCACTGTCCAGCAGCAGCAACTCAAACATCAACTCAAATTCCAACACAACAACAAAGAGCACATCGACAGCGCAACGAGATGAGTGGCGCAAGCTGGCCACCAAGCAGATGAAGGGAAAAGACCCGGACGGCCTGATCTGGAAGACAAATGAGGGCATCAAACTGAAGCCGGTGTACTTCAATGAGGACCGAGAGGGCACCGATCGGACGGAGCTGCCCGGCAAGTTTCCCTTCACCCGTGGTCCCTACCCGACAATGTACGCCCAGCGACCGTGGACGATTCGCCAGTACGCCGGCTTCAGCTCCGTGGAGGAGAGCAACAAGTTCTACAAGGAGAACATTGCCGCAGGTCAGCAGGGCCTCTCGGTGGCCTTCGACCTGGCCACCCACCGAGGCTATGACAGCGACGACCCGCGGGTGCAGGGCGACGTGGGCATGGCCGGCGTGGCCATCGACTCGGTGGAGGACATGAAGGTCCTCTTCGCAGGCATCAACCTGAAGGACATCAGCGTGTCGATGACCATGAACGGCGCCGTCCTCCCCGTCATGGCCTTCTACATTGTCGCCGCGGAGGAGTCGGGCGTCGAGAAGAAGTACCTCTCGGGGACGATTCAAAATGACATCCTCAAGGAGTTCATGGTGCGGAACACGTACATCTACCCGCCGGAAAGCAGCATGCGCATCATCGGCGACATCTTTGCCTACACCAGCAAGAACATGCCCAAGTTCAACTCGATCTCCATCTCGGGCTACCACATGCAGGAGGCGGGCGCCACCTCGCTCATCGAGATGGCCTACACCATCGCCGACGGGCTGGAGTACTGCCGAACGGGCGTCAAGGCGGGTTTGTCAATTGACGAGTTCGCCCCGCGCCTGTCCTTCTTCTGGGCCATTGGCATGAACTTCTACATGGAAATCGCGAAGATGCGTGCCGCCCGCCGCCTGTGGGCGAACCTGATTCGGAAAAACTTCAACCCAAAGGACGACAAGTCGTGCATGCTGCGGACGCACTGTCAGACCTCAGGGTGGTCGCTCACCGAACAGGACCCCTACAACAACATCGTCCGCACGACGGTAGAGGCGCTGGCGGCCGTCTTCGGCGGCACCCAGTCTCTGCACACGAACTCCTTTGACGAGGCGCTGGCGTTGCCCTCCCGTTTCAGCGCCCGCATTGCCCGCAACACGCAGATCATCATCCAGGAGGAGACGGGCATTCCCAAGGTGATCGACCCCTGGGGCGGCTCCTACATGATGGAGTCGCTCACTGATGAGCTGTATAACGAGGCGATGGCCATCATCGAGGAGGTGGAGGAGATGGGCGGCATGGCGAAGGCAGTGGCGGAGGGGTTGCCGAAGATGCGCATTGAGGAGTGCGCCGCGCAGAAGCAGGCGCACATTGACTCGGGAGAGGAGGTCATTGTCGGTGTGAACAAGTACCGACTGGAGAAGGAGGAGCCGATTGACGTGCTGGTGGTAGACAATATGAAGGTGCGGGAGAGTCAGATTGCAAAGATTGAGGCCATCAGGGCCAGTCGGGACAAGGCCGCCTGTGAGCAGGCGCTGGCGGAGCTGACGGAGGCGGCTCGCAGCGGTGGAAATGTCCTCGAGAAGGCGGTGCAGTGCGCCAAACTGCGCGCCACTTTGGGCGAGATTTCCAATGCCATGGAGGCGGTCTTTGGGCGGTTTGTCGCCGCGGATCGACTGGTCAGCGGCGCCTACTACAACTCCTACTCGCACACCGACGAGCTGAAGGCCATTCAGGAGAAGATCAAGGGATTCGAGGCGGTGGAGGGTCGGCGGCCGCGTATACTGGTGGCGAAGATGGGCCAGGATGGGCACGACCGAGGGGCGAAGGTGATTGCCACCGGGTTCGCCGATGTGGGCTTTGACGTCGATCTGGGGCCGCTCTTTCAGACGCCGGAGGAGGTGGCACAGCAGGCGGTCGATGCTGATGTGCACTGCATCGGCGTCAGCTCACAGGCGGCCGGCCACAAGACGCTGGTGCCCATGCTGACTGACTCGCTGAAGAAGTTGGGCAGAGAGTAAGTTGGATCGGTTGTTGGGTGTTTTAGAAGTTAAATTAACACCTTTCTTTCTTTTTCCACAGAGACATTAAAATCATCGTCGGCGGCGTCATTCCCCCGCAGGACTACGATTTTCTCTACGAGCACGGCGCGGCGGCCATCTTTGGCCCGGGAACGCGCATCCCAGTGGCCGCCATTGAGGTCATTGACGTCATTAAGAAGGGAAAGTCCAGAGCAGAGGCGACGGCCAACTAAAGCACTGTTACCTTCTTACCACGCCTCTTTGCATTCCAGGGAATTTTGTGTGCTTTTAAATTTCAACTCAGTCTTTGTGATAGTGCCCACCACCATTGTACCCAATACTCCAATTCAATCATGGGCTTGTGTGTGTGGTGTTTGCTTGTTTGTTTTATTATGAAATCAAGAAAGCACTTATTACAGCAATAAAAAAGAATCAAAATAAATAGGGCGAAGTAAAATAGATCAGTATGGGAGAAAGAGACTTGCTATACAAACAGAAAGTAGAAAGAGGGAGAGCTCCACAAAATGACACAGTGGACAAACAATGGAGAGAGTGGTAGGGAGAGAGACGAATTGAAAATATAAATAGTCCTAGAATTTGAGATGAAAAATATATCAGGTGCACTTCTTCTTTCACTGTTCACTTTTGTTGAATGTTTTGATTGCGAAATACGATAGGTCCGCCACCGGCACGAATTGGTTTTGCTGAAGGAGGAGAAGGAAAAGAGAGTGAAAGTTAGAATAGGAGAAAAGAATGCAAAGTTCACAAATGTAAACATACCGATTTGAGCAACATGTCCGCGACGAGCAAGGTTCTTCTGTCTGACTGCCTCCTTGATTCGGTCCACCTCATGTTGGTACCGCTTTCGGTCCTTCATCGCCGACTCCTTCGCCTCCTTCAGCGCCGACTCTAACGTCTTCACGCGCTCCATGGTGGTGCGAAGGCGCTTTTCCAGCTTCGGAAGCTCACACCGCAGCTCGGCGTTGTCACGAACCAGCTGAGATTTAGGAAAAGAAAAGGATCGATTAGATAAAAATAACTAAAAAAGTCAACAAGCACTGGTACTGACCTGCTTATGAACCTTGGTCAGCTGTTCGAGATTGTTCTCCAAGAAGGAGATTTTCTGCTTTTGCACTAGTGAGCCACCGGAGTTGGCGGCATCGTCGGGCTCCTCGCCGACGACAATCTTCTTGAAGCGGTTCTTAAAGTCCTCCACAAAGAGCTTGCGCAGGTTGAAGAGCGACTGCAGCTCCTTGGCGACCGTCTCCTCCAGGCCCTTCAGGTCCTGCTTCGCCTGGTCGCACTTTTCATTGAGCAGCGTCAGCTCCTGCAACTTGACGCTCTTCTCGTTCTCCTCCGTCTTCAGGCGGTCGTAGTCCTGCTGGAGGCGCTCCAGCGCCAGCGTCAGTTTCTGATTGCCGTCCTTGAACTGGTCAATCATCGCCTGCTTGTCCGCAATCTCGTCCCTCAGCGTGGCCAGCTGCTTCTGGTGGTTCTCCCGGTGCTTCTCAATCTGGTGCTCCAGGGCGTTCTTCATCTGCTCCACCGAGTCCTTCTCCTTCTCCTTCTCGATGCTGGTCACCTGGTGCATCTCCTCGGCGGCCTTCAGCTTGGCGCACTCCTCATTCAGCGTGTCCACCGTCTCCTCCATCAGCCGGCGCTTGTTCTCCGCGTCCCTGATCGACTCCTGCAGCGAGGTCATCTTCGCCTCGTACTGGCTGATCAGCAGCTTGCACTCGGTCAGCTCCCGTTCCGCCGTCTCCATCTTCTTGTGACTGGCCGTCTGGTAGGCCTCCAGCTGGACGGTGCGCGTCGTCAGCGCCTTCACCTCGCTCTTCATCTTGCTTACGTAAAGCCGGGCGACGGTGAACTCGTCGTCCAGCTTGCTCGCGTCCCCAGACAGCTTCAGCTCGCCGATGAAGCTGGTGTTCTGGTTGGCGCCCAGGACGATGCCCACCTCTGCCAGGTCCTTCATCAGATTGGTGACCATCTCCATGTAGCGGCGCTTCTGGTGGGTCGTCTGCTCCTTCAGCTGCTGCAGCTCGCTGTCGCGACTGTTGAGGGCGGTGCTCTTCGCGGTGAGGTCCTCGCCCAGCGTCTCCACCTCGCGGCTCTTCGCCTCGTACTCCTGCGACTTCTGGTCGTAGTTGACGGCGAGCTCCTCCAGCGCCTGCAGCACCTCCTTCACCTCCTCCTTCAGCGACTCGTTGTCCTGCTGGATACGGGTCAGATCTGCCTGCAGCAGGTCATTATCACGGCGGCCGGTGTTGAACAGCTCCTCCTGGTCGACGATCTGCTCCTTCAGCTTCTCAATCTGCTGGCTGAACTTGTCAATCTCGTCGTCCTTCTCATCGAGCTGCGCGTACAGCCGCGTCCGCTCCTCCTCGAACTTCATGCGCTCCTCATTGGTCAGCGGATCCGAGGAGACGACGCCGGTGTTGTACATGTTGCTCAGGTGGTGCGCCTGGCCCTGGCCGGCGAGGGCTGCAGAGGGCGCCAGGCCGACACCGCCAGCACCGGCACCAGCGGCGCCACCCAGGCCGCCCACTCCTCCTCCTGCGGCGGCCAGGTTGTGCACCGACTCTGAGAGGCTGAGCGTGCTGGTGTCGAGATCGCGCGTCAGTCCTGACTGCTCGTCGGCGGGCACCGACTCGCCGCCCCTCCACCGCATCAGCTCCTGCTCTGCCCGCTGCAGCTGCGCCCTTAGCTTGCTCACCTTCTCCCGCTCGCGCTCGTACCGCCGCTTCCACTCCTCCGCCGTCAGCTCCTCATTGACGATGACCACGTTCTTGATGGTCTTTGCGCGGCGGCCGAACTCGAGCGTCGACTTCGTCTCCATCTCGTTGAAGGACGCCGGCGAGCAGCAGATGATGATGGTGGTGCGCGAGTTGCCGCCCAGAGATTCCTGAAGGATGCGCGTCAGCTTACTATCACGATATGGGATGTGAGATTTCTGCAGAGGAGGAAATTGTCATGTTAGGTTAATGAAGAAATGTAGACAACGAAAGGGTCACACGTACATTGCCATCAGCAAGAGCAGATATCACATTTCCAAGAGCAGATAGTGATTTGTTGATATTCTTTGCCTCATCAAGCACCATGCCTTCGGCACCGGTTTTGCTAACCTAAAGGGGGATAAGACATTTTATTAGATCGTTGAACATAAAAAACGCAGCCGCTTTACTAACCTTTTCCGAACCAGCCAAATCGACAAGGTACAGCTTGCCGGTAAGCTTCTTCTGGTTCTCCTGGTTCTCCTGCTTTACATTGATCAGGAACACTGAATGACTTCGAGAGGAGTGCTCGTTCATGTCTAGAGAGTGATGTGATGAAAGACACATTAGAATTAAAAAATGAGTGCTATCAAAAAATGAAAAACGTACTCGTAACGGCAATGTGGCGGTTCGATTTGCCCTCGTCAATGACCTCCATCACCTCTTCGGGACAGGTGACGAACCGCTCGGTGGCGCCCTTGACATAGGTGCAACGGTTCTTGTCCTCATGTACCGACAGGTTCACTTTTGAGACGTCCAGTAAATCTCTAATTTTGTCAAGGTAAATTTCAAAATAAGAGACCTGTCAAAAAGGGGGAAAACAGTTACATTAGTCTCCCTGTTCGCTCAATCAAAAAGTCGTTAAGAGGCAATTACTTTAATGTGAAACTCAATCGCCTCGTCCATTGAGTAGATGTAGTTGAAGATGTCGTTGACGATGCGCGGAATAATTCCCATGTAGAGAGAATCGGCCAGCACGCCCTCCATCGTATGCGTCTTTCCGGAGGAGGTCTGACCGTAGGCGAAGATGGTGCCGTTGTAGCCGCCGAGCACATCCTTCACGATGGCCTTCGCAGAGTCGTTGTACACCTTCTCCTGATTGGCTTTCGGGCTAAACACCTTGTCAAACATGTACGTTTTGCCCTATGTAAGAGGATAAGAGGGAAAAGGGAAAGAAACATTAATTAGTCCAAATTAAGGCAAGTGTGGTAGTCATTCATTAAGTGCCAATTAATGTAGGCAATTTAGAAAGTGCAGCTAAAGATAGGGAGAGAAAGATTGTTGTGCTAATAATAATAAAGTCATCAGAGACCTCATTTCCGGAACTGCTCTCAATAATAATATCAACAACAGCAGTTTGCTTATCAAATACACCCGTAAGAATGCCGGAGAATGAGAATAATCAATCGATCGGGCTGATGGAACTGCCGCCGCCACTGCTAATCATAAGCAGCGCTGATCATTAGGACATGGACAAGAAAGCAGCACACAACTGAGAAGTAAGGAAATCCTATATGCGCGCGTCCTAATGAAGGGATCGAAACGTGTTTCATTTCCTCCAGTGCACTCTCATCCGTGGCTCATCTGTGAGTTTTCCACTTGATTATCAATTGTGTGTGTGTTTTGTGTCCAGTGTGCGGTCGGTCAGAGCACAAAGAAGCAGTAGCTGTATATAACTCAATCATCATCAGCAGCAGTGCGCCTCTGCCTATCTGGGAGTGTATTCGAAATGGGCAAATGTTCAGTCGAGTTGATGAGATATCGGCAGACACAGTGTGTGCATAAGTGCGCCAAGATGACAGCCCCATTCAGTATGCACCCCGATGGTGATTGATATCATCACCACTGCTCAGTAATTCGAGAAAAAAAGCAATAGCCTCCTCGAATAAGAAAGGCACACAGTGTGAGCAGTGCTCAGTGCACACTGCCATTGCTCCTCGGGATGGATGGTCATCACGAGTCAACAGCGAGCACAGTTTTTGTCACAGAGACAGGACACGAACACCAAATATAGAAATCTTATCAGCGCTCGTACATAGTCAGACACTTGCTAAATAGCTGGGCTCGTTGTCAACGAAAATACAGAAAAACTAAACTGCCAGCGCGACGCAGAGAGCGAAAAAGAGAAAGAAAAAGAGACAATAAACCCGGCTCGATTTGCTCGCCTGCTTGACTTTCCTCTCATAGTTTTATCGACACTTCTACAGTGTCGAATATAGAAAGTTTTCCTATCCACACACACAAACAGTGAAAGATTATCCTAACAATATCGCCACCGATAGTTTATCTAGTGACGCTTACACGTCTCTCTCTCTCCGACTACCTAGTGGGAGTGCAAAGTAGAGCAAACAGACAGACAAAGCAAAGAATGGAAAACAACGGTAGTGCAAGAAAGTGCAAATGCAGATTAAGACGGCAGATTAGCATGGGATGATGATGATGAGAAGGAATCGCCACTGCTGTTGCCGCAACAGCACGCACTAGTAAAGACAGCGCCGAACTTGGAGTACTGCCATTCACAGTACTTTTTATTTGCGTTGTGTTTTGCCCCATTCATCCCCTTCCCCTCTCCATCATCTTGTAGTTTATGTAAGTCGTCGTTCGCTCACTCGCTCATTCAGTCAGTCAGTCTGTCTGGGTGACGTGTGGCAGAGACGAGGGCCGAGTGTGCGAGCGAGTTATAAAGATGACAAAGAGGAGCGATTTAGAGCAGCTAACACCCGTGTCTGCTGCTGCTGCCTATAGATAGACATGATAAGAAGCGCCTCGGTGTTCGGCGCCCAGGTTCACACAGGAGGTTACGTAATAGCGGTAGTAAAATAGGCACCTAACTATGCAAAGAAAAGAGGAGATTACACCGCAGCAGCAACTTACCCCAATGGAGACGGAGTCTTCGGTGGAGGGGAACTTGACAATAAACTTACTTCCCGCCTTCTCCTCGGAATCGTTCAGTGGCCTGAAGCGGCACACCACCTTAATGTTACACTCGCCTGATCCGTCGGCCATTTTGAGTAGTGCTGATTACTGATTCAGTGATTATAAATAAGTGATGACTTAAGGACTAAGGACACTGGTGGGAGTTGACTCAACACATCAGGTATATTGCAAATAGTGGAAGTTCCGCCGCGAGTATATAATTTTCAAGGTGTGCCCCAAACGTCAGAATCGCTTCAAGAATCGACGTTTTAAACTGAAATTGCCAATATTGTTGTTGTTGTTGTTTGAAGCAGAGGACGCCGGAGTAATCGGATTACTCCACTTTTCTTTGCATATGGACACACAACAAATGTAAATGACTCGATTGTTATTGTGGTGTCGGCGGCGGCGGTGGCGGCGTCTGAGAAATGATGTCGGCGGATTGATGGTGCAAAGTGCACGTGTTGACCAAATAAAGTCAAATGACTCCTCGGTGGCGATTAACACGTTTTACATTTCACGGAGAGAGAAAGAGATTTCTTTTGGTTTCCAACGCGTCTCAGCGTTGTTTTGTTCGGCCAGTCTGTAAGTCTGCAAAGATGTCAAGCAGCAGCTGCCACCGGAGGTGAGAGCACCACTGCCTTGGCTGTTGGTGTTTGAACTTTGAGGATGAGGCGAGAAAGGTTTGTAAACACTATGACAACACGACGACCTGTACATAAAAGGAAAACACACCGGCCAAAATGTGAGAGTGAGTCAAGTGCAGTGTGATCGTGGTGGTGTTGGTGGTCGTGGTAGTGCTCTTCTGCGGTGTGGCAGAAGTAGCACACCAACTCGCACACACACCGACACACAACTTACCTGTCTGCAGCAGTAGTTCCTTGATCAGCAAAAGTGCAGAAGGTAGGACGAGGTTAGCAGGAGGAGGAGGAGGAAAGGCGAAACAAAAGTTGAAAGTTGAGACGAAAGGATTTAAGAGGTAAAGTGAATGCGTTGTTGTGTATCAAAGAGTGAGATGAAATGAGGCGTCCGTCTGAAATATTTGCTGTAGTATTCAGTGGTAGTAGTAGTAGTAGTAGTTGAAGTAGAAGTATCACAAGTGAAGATGAGTTGCAGAATTTCCAATGAAAGTTAGAGTTGCCAGTTGCCGGAGAAATGAGAAGTGAGTGAGTGAGTGATTCTTCCTCTAACCATGAAGCGGTCGATGATTTGGAAGGCAAAGGGAGAGAGAAAGAAGAAAGAACAGTTGCCCAAGTGGGAATCGGAGCTGTTGTTGATGTTGTTTCTGCTGCTGCTGCAATTCGGCAACCCACCAAAACCCAACCACACACACCCTCTTCGTCGTCGGTCTTGTTGTCGTCTAGTTAACTGGCTCCTTTGCCAACACACACTCACACTCACACTCTGCTGACTGCTGCAATCGGCGTGGCCGTCTCCACATCAACGCAGCGGCTGCACTGCTGGCGGCGGCGGCTGCTGCGACGGCGACGGCAGCGGCGGCGGCATCGACTGTGGCCTCCGGTGCTGATGGGCGTTGGAGGGGGTGATGATGGCAGATGGTCCGGTGGTGGTACTGGTGCTGGTGGTGGAAGATCGATTCGCCGACGTCTGGTGACCCTTTGAAAGGCACAGACTCTGAGGCAGAGAGAGCAACACCGAAAACAGCAGAGAGACAAACAACTCTCTCTGGCTCTCGCCTTCTCTTTCCTACACAACTCGATTGAATAAGTCGCCGCAGCCACAAAAGAAACGAATCCGGATCTCTCTTTCTCTCTCGCTGCCTTTCTCTCAGCCGCTAGCTTGGCCAGGCCACGGTGGGGCTGGTGATTTAGTGGACGCCGCCGTTGCTGCCGCTGCGACGGCTGCTGTTGCCACTAGCAACACATGCGCCGTCAGAGCTGACACCCCAACTTTTTTTCCAAGTTGGAGTTTTGGGCACACATGTTGGGCAAGAGGTAAGATAAATACATACAGAGTCTCCTAAGACGCAAGATGTGTGTGTGACTGGTTGAGGGGATTAGTTGCAAACAGCTGTCAGAGGGGGGCCGGAAGTGCAACAGTACAGCACACAATAGTAGTGCACTACTTTCCCCGCTGAAGGAGACCGCTAACAAGATTACATTTACATTCGGCAGTTCTAAATTGGAACTTTTTGGTTAAAAAGTGATGCAACTCGAGTTCCAGAAAGGAGGCTGAGCTGCTGAGCTCAGTTGGTCAGCGGAGCTGCTCTACTCCTCAAGGACACCATCATCATCATCATCTACAGCTGTCAGTGATTCTTCTCTCTCTCTCTCTCTCTCCCAATTAGCATGTCTATACGCCCGAAGCTGGGGAAGCTGTTGCATTGGGCAGTGTACGCGTGCCTCTCCATCTGGTAGTGCTACACTCTTCTGTTCTCTGTCCAATACAAATGCGCATACTTTTGGGTGTGAATTGGCGCGTACTGTCCGAGTGCTGTCAGACTGTTCCAAACACAGGCGCAGTGAGCAGACAGGCGCAGGTATGGCGCCCAGAGGAGGAGGAGAGGCAGCGGCACAGCCAACCAAGCAGCCATCCACGGGGTGTCAATCAATGGCTGGCTCTGCACTGTCCACAGGCAAGTGCTGCTGCTTCTATTGTACTTTTTTCAGTGGTGCCCACTCCTGTTAACTCAATGGGTTGATTGCTGATGATGATGGCGGTGGTGGTCGTGAGTCAGTGATGGTGTCAGCACAGGGGGACAGTGCAAGTCAACACTGGCGGCGAACTGCTGCCGCTGCTGCTGCTGGTCGTCGTTGATGGCCTTAGTCACCGTTCACTTGCTTCATTCTCGAGCTTCCACCACCCCACTCTTCTACTCACACCGTTTGCTCTGCACGAACAAGTCTCGTACGCATTCAAACGAAACGCAAGAGTCTCCCTGACGAGGGAACATCACCCCCCAGTAATCGCTGATTAACCCGACTAGGGTATCG